>Ga0123355_10013741_pt1 | contig 12615 bp, 8 predicted proteins | sample TergutEmb28metaG_3_FD_89872 | JGI IMG/M metagenome (GOLD analysis project Ga0123355, IMG submission 89872) | Embiratermes neotenicus P1 segment gut microbial communities from Petit-Saut dam, French Guiana - Emb289 P1 | ecosystem: Host-associated > Arthropoda: Insects > Digestive system > Gut ...
CATACGTACATACATACATACATACATACATACATACATACATACATACATACATACATACATACATACATACATACATACATACATACATACATACATACATACATACATACGTACATACATTTCTCAAGTGATATCCGAACCCACGAACACGGTATTCAAGCCGTTCAACCCTACGAGCAACCTCCGGTCGACTCTTTGTCCTTCCGTTGGTATAGACTCATGTTTCCCAACCTACTTTTGCTGATGGAACACTAGAAAAGCTAAAAACTTTCTGAGGAACCCCACCTGTCTACAAATGAAATATAAAATTAAATGCCAGCATTTGTTTATCTTTTATGTAAGTATCTGCAAAAAATCAACGGCTAATCTGAAACTGATCGATAACCTGATCGTTTCACCTGACACATCGATTCTGTCAATGGCGAGCTCTGCTAATTGATTTCATTAAAATATCAGGAAACTTCTGCACTGAATCAGCGATTGTCTGCATGCTATCAGCGACGGAATGATTAGTGTCGAATGTCGCCACACGAATTTTAATTCCTACCTACAAATTTAGGACCACCAATAAAGCTCTTCCGCCATTACGCAATTTCGTCTCTCGGAACCCCGGACATCCCTTTGTGGAACCCAGTTTAAGAAACACTGGTATAGGCCAGTTGTTGTTATAAATTTGACTGTTGATCTGTTCCTGTCTTACGTGTACCTCTTCCACAAAATTGCACTCCATCAGCTTCCACAGAAAAAGACCAAAACAGTAACTACGTAAATTCCAATCACTGCATGGGCGAGGCAAATGTCTAAACGGCACCAAGAACTTTCACTCTAAACTAAAGGTCAAAAAATTTGCGTGTACGACAGCGTGCGGCCTGGTATTCTACAGTAGGCCTACTTTTTTTCTGAGAAACCCAATGGTCGCGGGGGTTTAGGCGTGGGTCTGCGGTCGTTCGCTTGCTGAGATTGCGGATTCAAATTCCGCTGGGAGTATGGATGTCTGTCTCTTGTGAGTGTTGTGTGTACTGTCATGTAGATGTCTCTGCAACGGCCGATCCCTCGTCCAGAGTAGTCTTACAGAGTGTGTATTTGACACTGAGTGTTATCAGATGCAACAATAATCCTCTGCACCTACAATGAGTTGACAGAAGACGTCAGACTAAGAAAGAATATCCTTCTGAGAAGAAAACTAGCTAAACGTACCTGACAAACGCCAATCGATATTATAACCCGGCACACAGTGGTATCTGGCTCTGCCCTTTAGACATCTTGCATATAGGAAGCCAGAGTTCAATCTCCCTCTTTCACTCTAACAAGAATTGTATTATACAATATAAACCAAAGAAATGCACATTTTCTAAATTAATGTTTTAATTTTTAATTTTGATGTCTTCTACATGTTTCGAACCCGGGAACTCATCTTCAGGAAGAAGGTTGTATATGCAGTTATGGTACGATACGTTTTATATAAATCGGTATAAGCAGTCTAGTAGGTAAAAGAGTGTGTGTTCGGAATCAAATTAAAACTTAATATATTAATTCAGAAAATCTGAATTTCGTTGGTTTATATTACGTAATTATATTACAATGCACAGTGCAAAAACATAAAAAAAAAATCTATTCCTCGAGTTGTAGGTTACTGGACCTGATGTACAGAATATATCGTCTGTGAATGTTGTAACTTTAATGACATTTAAACATTCCCTGCGCCAGTTAAATGTCGGTCACATTTTAACATGCTAATATAAATGATTTTAAAATTATCCTTCCTTCTGCACCTGGCAGGCTGACCGTGAATAAACGAAAAAACAAAAACAACACAAGCTGAACCACGACTGCCCTCATTACTGTGATTTAAAAAACGTACACAATTGTGTCACGTGTTTAACGCCACCTAGGGAGGTAAAATACCTCATCCACTTCCGTATGTACCGTATTAGCTTATGGTGGGCCGCGCACAATGCAAAGACGAAGTGGAATAACACTGCGCAGATAAAACGACAACTGAACTGGCATGTGTTACAATGTATGGCACATACCAAAGAGTCACGGAAAGATGACAGGAGGTGGTCCTCCAACTTGGGACTTACACTAATGGTTAATAATTTACCATAAAAGACATTACGAAATGTCACACAGCACCCAGAAATTAGGGCACACGTTTGGATCGACCTGCTAAACGGAAAATGGGCATGAAATCTGGTATTTGGAAATACATGAATTTTTACAAGATAAGTTGACTGAAATCAGCTACGAGACAATTGGCAAAATGTAAGCTATATTTAGTGAGCCGACAGGAGACCAAATGGACAAAAACGGCACTGAACAAGCAGAAGACTAAACAATGTGTATCTAAAATTCTTGGATAATCTTCAAGCGTGGATTCTTGACATAAAATCGAAGAAAAATGTACATATACACCAAGGTTTAGAAACAGTGGTTTTTGAGTTAACTAAAAGATTGCATTCAACAATAAATACCTTCAATATGTAATATTTTACTCATAACTTACAAAAAATCCTACACTGACAATATACGTCCCAAATCTAATAAATGTAGCGTTCTTGCGTTTGATCAAGTCACAGTTCAGAACACGTGCTCAAAATGTCCTCCACCTGGACATGTCTGCTTATGGACTGTCGCTCTACTTAAAAAGTCCCGGGGCGGTTGTCTATTGTTTGACAGATATAAGAATGCATGGGTGAAGTGTCTTACCATGTTCAACTGGCACTGATTAAACTAGGCTTTTTAAGTGCCCCACAAAAAAAAATCTAAAGGACTGGGTTCGGGCGAACATGAGGGTTGTACCTCGAAAACCAAGTGTTGGCGGACATCGCGGAAACGAACTTTTCCTTGTTTTGACGTGGGAAATTCATTCCTGAAGTTTACCCAACCAAACATTTATAATAAATACTAGAAATAAATAAAACAGGTTGTAAGGTAAAGAGAGAAACCAACAAGGCGCAACTAATCTGAAGTTTATTTCAGTTGTCTATCTCAACATGTTTCGGGCAGCATTATGCCCATCTGCAGGAGAACAAGACTGTATATTACCGCATATGGTGTTCTGGACTGGTTGTGTTGGCCGTCACACAGCTTGCGTCCCAGCTCCACACGACCACGGTAAGCATAACCAGTGCAGAACACCATATGCGGTAATACACAGTCTCTTTATCCTAAAGACGGGCATAACGATACCCGAAACATGTTGAGATAGACAACTGAAATAAACTTGGAATTAGTTGCATCTTGTTGGCTTCTCTCTTTACCTTATGTTCATAATGCACGGTCACAAAGGCCTAAAAAATAAAACAGGTTTGTTTAAAGAAAGTATAAAACGAAAGCATTTTGTAAAAGTTTAGATCTAACACCTATTTGTAGTTAAAGTTTTTACTGAAAGTTCTTAAAAATAAAGAAATGATGGACTATGTCAAGGTGAAACTTCTTTCGTAAAGTGCCTCAACATAAAACGGAAAAAATCGAAAGACAAATGACGTAAAGAAAGATGGAATTATTTTCGCGCGTTGTTTGCACATAATGCAAAATGAACATATGATGGAGAAGTCTTCTGTCCGCCCGCATACTTCTTGTCCTGCAATGCTGAACGGATTTCAAAACATTTACTGTGGACATAATCAGTTACTTCGTACAAAAAGAAATTGCTACAAATCTAATCATGCTATACATATGACACTTCACAGCCAGATATTATATTGCTTTCATTCTTAAGTATTTATCACTTCGAAGAGTATTTCGCGTAGATCTAGAAGTAGCTATTAATGAAATATGCCAGGTATTATGTAATGTAACAAGTTTTTGAGAAATGACTTTTATTACTTGGGAAAATCAATTTCGTTTTCAGCTTCATATTGCCACACACTAAACCGAACAAATTCAGATCATGACATTCGCTCGGACATTTTCGGCATACAGTCATATGCTAAATCATTCGTTATACAAACCCAATATACATTTTGCTGTGTCACTGCCAAATCAATACTTCCTTACAGAAACCTGACATAAATTTGTTGCAGCACAGCATAATCAGCCTTTGTTTTGTCAACTTAATATAAAATTTCGGTACAGAACCCTAACAGATGTGTGCTTGTAACACCAGAACATCCACCCTCAATACACAACGCTAATAGCAAGATATCTGCAACACCAAAATATTCATCTTCATTACAGAAACCTAATGGCGACTTTCGGTATAGAAAGATACTTAGCAAAACACCCAATTATCCACTATTTCTGTAGAATCCAAATACCAGTTGTCATTTAAATTCATTTTGTAGTTTCGAAGACATAGAAGATATGAATTTTGTATACGTAGGTCGGGTGTAGGCCGCGTAGACCAGGCTGTAAAAACCATGTGATGTATGAGGGCAATACTCTAGAAGGATTTCCGTGGTTACCTCCTTAGACTCTCTGGCAATCAATTCCCTCACAGTTCACGCCTCATTCCATTTATCCTCAAAATATTTATCCCGCCTACTTATTGAAACTTCAAAGTCCCGGATTACCTCCACCTTGCCATCTCAAGTCTAAATCGGAAATTCTGATTCAGAAAGCTGCTTATCACCATCAGCGACTTTCCAGTGCTGCATGACAGCTTTCCGCTGCAATCGAGTTTGAACTCGGGGAATGAGATCACACTAATGGATATTCCGAACAGCACTGCAGCAATTTACTTTACGTCTTTTTTTTCTATAGTAAAACCAACTAGATGCACCAATGTATCAAATTTGTTTTATTTTGGAATGACACTACATATTACTGCTGTCTGCTTGCTAGCGGGTACGAGATGGAACATCTCGTACCCGCTAGCAAGCAGACAGCAGTATCTGTTTGGCATATGCCTGTTGCTGTATGTACAGTCTTGAACTCCTGATGATGGACGGAAAGACCGTCCGAAACATGTAAACTGTCATTCCAAAATAAAACAAATTGGTGCATCTAGTTAGTTTTACTATAGAAATAACATTACGATGCACGGCCCTGTGAACGTCAAATTACTTTATATATTCGCATCTTTAGTAACCCTTGGTACCTTTTCTAAATACAGCTATTATTATTTTCCTGATTGGCCTGGATTTTCATGTCTTCTTTGTAATTTCCATTATAAAGTGCATCACACTATAGACATCACACTGCACGGAAATGGCAGTTGTTTTTATTCATATTTCATCAGAGTTTCACCATATTAAAATATATTTCAGTTAAGGTTTCGAGACATGTGATGTTTTATGGGCGGAGGTTGTCAGTCCCTCGTCCAATCTCCGACATGAAGAACCAGGTCTCCTTATTTATGACCCCCGGAGACAGGATGGCCCAGTTTGGCATTCAGAGGACCGTGCATCGTGATATATTCTTATAACAAAACCAACAAGATGCATTAATTTCTCAAATTTATTTCTGGAATAAAACTCTACATGTTTCGAACAGGTTTTCTGTCCATCATCAGGAGTCTAGTACTATATACACAGCAATAGGTATATGTCATACAGGTTATGCTGACTGTTTGCTAGCGGGATCAGGATGGAACATCCTGATTCCGCTAGCAAGCAGTCAGCATATATGACATATACGTATTGCTGTGTATAGAGTATTAAGACTCCTGATGATGGACAGAAAACCTGTCCGAAACATGTAGAGTTCTATTCCAAAAATAAATTTGAGAAATTAGTGCTTCTCGTCGGTTTTATCATAGGAAGAGTGGCCCAGATTTATCCCTAGGCCAGCCGAGTAGCTCGGGACCTTCAGACGGCCACTTTCCGTGCCCATGATAATTGTGAGCCCCTGAGAAGACATTTCACATAAGTTTCTCTATATTTTGCGTCCTGCGTCAATTTTGTTGTGCGAATCCTCTTCAGAAAAATGATAAGCTTAAGTCTAAATACGGGGTACAGGAGACAGGATGCGGTCCGAAATTAAGAACTGCAAGAAGCGACAAATATTTCAAGCAGACCACACGATAAATATTATTTAAATATAATGAGCGCTTTTGCACCCTACACGTGCCGGCAGACTGTCGAATCGGCAGAAGAGACCATTACATGTAATATTTATGACTATCAAACACCACAGAATTAGAGCCTGTAAAGTGTGACAGCCTGCAATGACAGTCATAAAACCAACCGTAACTAACATCAATCGATAAACAAACACAGATCTAAGATGCGTATGAACAGACGGACACTCTGCTAGTTCATTGTTATAACATACTCAGCGGCGTGGAAAAGACCCCCACAAACCCAGAGTTGCCGGGGCCCACACTAACAAAACCGTAAAATTTGTTGTTGGTTTATATGGACTGGATCCCGTTCTTCAACAGAAAGAAATATTCTGGATCTCTGCACAACAAATATTTATTGGAGCAATAGGCTACATGTTTCGACCTGTTAACAGGTCATCATCACGCCTCCAGCAGAATAAGTCAAAGGTGCTGTTAAGAAATTGGGATCCCAATGTTTTTATAGTTGTAAACAGATATAAAATCTGGTACTGGATAAAATATGATACATATATTATCTGTTTTAAATAGTTAAAACATGAGTAGGTATCTGACAGATATCTACTCATAACTATTTTAAACAGATAATATATGTAAAACCAGGTTAAACTTGGACGCTTCGGGCAGTAGATCAGAAACACCTGGAAAGTTTTGAGATGTGGTGCATGAAGGATGGAAAAGATCAGTTGGACCGATCATGTGAGAAATGAAGAAGTATTACTGAGAGTCAAGGAGCAGAGGAATATCCTACATGAAATAAGTAAACAGAAGGCTAACTGGATTGGTCACACTTTGCGTAGAAACTGCCTTCTACAGCGGGTTATTGAAGGAAAGATAAAAGGGGAGATAGAAGTGTCAGGAAGATGAGGAAGAAGATGTAGGAAGTTACTGGATGATCTTAAGGAAAGGAGAGGATACTCACCGTTGAAGGAGGAAGCTCTAGATCGCACTATGTGGAGAGCTCGATTTGGAAGAGGCTTTGGACATGTCGTAAGACAGAATACTAAATGAATGAATGAATATATGTATCATATTTTATCCAGTACCAGATTTTATATCTGTTTACAACTATAAAAAACATTGGAATCCCAATTTCTTAACAGCACCTTTGACTTATTCTGCTGGAGGCCTGATGATGACCTGTTAACAGGTAGAAAAATGTAGTCGATTGCTCTAATAAATATTTGTTGTGCTGACTTATATTTTTGAGTTTATTATATGCTTCATTAGAGCACTTCGCGATGTTTTCTCTAAAATCCCTATCCTCTCAGCTTTGACATTTGTGACTGAAAAAACAAATAATTTTCTCCACGGAGCTGAGTCCTTCTTGCGAATACAGTAGTTGCTTTTAACGTCACGAAATTACAGAATTTCTGTACCCTATTCACAAGACCCTGCCACTGGTACAAACCACGAGCTGGATTAATCAAATCCGCATCATCGCAACTTCTACATTAAAGGTTAAATTTAATAGTATCCCCTCTTCTATGACTCAGGATTATAACGTGATGTTTTCCCCAATTTTTTGTGGACTACCGTGCTTCCAACGCAACTTATCTTCCTTTGCCGGAAAACGCTAATGATATTTTCTAAAGCGTTGATGGTAAATACTGCCATGTTCCCACCTCCTTTTAATTCTTCTCCTCAGCATCGTTCCGTAAAACGTTCTCAGTCCATAATCTAGTCTTAGGACAAGAAAAGAGCTCTCATAGTTCACACAAAATTACGTCTCTCTATACATTAATCTCGTTGTTTTATAAAGGAGACGGAAATAGAAAAGACTGTGAACTGATCTTAATTTCTTCGTGAAACGTGATTTTGCTTTGTTACTGTCATTCCCACACATATCTAAATTAGTCCCAACATTGTGGCAGTTCCTCTTTTGTTCAGGGTTTGTACGGCACCCTTGCAAATGAGCTGCCTCTTTAACACACACAATACAGGTCTTTTATACGACATAAGATGTATCCTTGTTCTTCTCGAAAGCGAGGAATGAAAACGTCTTAGTAACTGTAAAAATATGATTAGAAATGAAGTAACTTGTTGCTCTCGAATAAACTCAAGACATTACAAATATCTTTTATTAAAAAAAAAAACAGTGTCATTTATCGTAAGTAGTTATCCCTAGAAGAGAATTTTCCTTTAAATTATAAACGGAAATCTGCCAGCGATTTCAGCGACTTTTAAATTTAGCATCCGAATTTCTTGCAAAATAACTACACAAAGGCAGTCAAAAAAATATCAGTTCTATTTCACTGCAGAAGTTCTGCAAGCCCAGTTCATCTCTATCTCCCCGATTTCATCTCTTAACCTTCCAGATCCAAAAGTACTAATCAGAAATAAATCAATTTTACAGAGCTATAAAATTGCTGATTGTGTTCTTGGGTTTATGCAATGACGCTCTCACAAATTCAAACTTTATTCAGCTCCGCTGGCACGTTCATTCGTGAAGGATGAATGGAAAATAATGTGGAGCCAAAGGTCGCAGTCTATTTTCAGGTACTAAAGATAAAGCAGTCCCATTACAGGCCTGGAGTGAGCCAGAGGGTTCTAGGAAGTTAAGGTTCCCAAATTTCATGACAACGACACAGGATGGTGGTAAGGTTGTCAGCCTTACACATCGGCCGCCTTTACCCCCAGGAAATGCTCCTGATACTCATTTCTGTTGAAGACTGAGTCGACCCCAGGGCCGTAGTGCGATCGGAAGGATTTTTTATGTCAATGAAAAATTCCAATGGCACCAGCTGGGATCGAACCAGCGATCTTCCGATTTGTAGCACAGCACCTTAACCACTGTGCCACCGCAGTCCCCATTTTAAGGTACTACACCATCATATTCCAAAGTTTCTGAAGAATATAATCAACCAGAAAATTGGGACAATTAGTCAAGAATCCAAAAGGAAGCCTCCCGAATTGGAAGCACAGATGTACTCACTCGATAACAACTTTCAGTATAGAAGAGATGATAATACAGCGGAGAAGGAGGAGGAAAAGGATGAGAAACAGACGGAGGAGAATAATACATTTGCAATGTTATAATATAAATCCAGATATGGGTCAATCTCCTCGTGTTATATTTCTCTCTGTTGTATTACTTCGTGTCCCTTCTGTTCCAATATTCTGCTCAGCGCTTCAAAAGAGTATATTAATTAATTTACCACAGTTCCGATATTTCTGTATCAGAATTCCGGCAGTGTGAAGGTGCCTCCGCCACACATTCGCGGGGTCGCACAATGTCTTGAGCCAATGGATGGTAATTTGTAAGCGGAATAGTGGATTATGTTTACCGACCTAGTCTGAAGGCGAGACAGGTTTCATACAAACTAAGTCCCCGGAAATAAAAGTGCTAGAAACGTTCTGTCCCTATTGTGAACACCGACAACAGTTCAAGTACACAGCCATTCCCCAGAGTGCGCCACCCTGCAAAACAAAGCCAACTGCTGGCTGTTGTAAACACGACCTTCTAATGGGAAATCGGGTACAAGTTTATAGTGGGAACTACTTGTTTATTATCCTGCGTCCTGTTTAATTTGTAACTGTCGTGTAGATGTTTTACGCAATTTACGAGAATAAGGAGAGATCACAAAAATGTAGTATGCCAACTGTGCTTTCCGGTGGCACATTGAGGAAGGGATGCTCAAATTTACGGACAAGGTCCCCTCTAGAGTGAACCAAGCTGCAAGTCTTCTATTATATTGCTCTTAATTTGTTGATTTATTTTACTGCACAGCTGAGAACCGACCACGCGATAGTTCTGAAAGTCATCTTGCAGCATAATTTAGCAATTTCATTTTCCCAGCCGATGGTAGACCTACATAATAATCCTTCACTCAGATGTGTTTAAAGGAAATGGCTGCCATATGTCACAGATCAACCTGCTGGTACCGTATCGTAACGCTGTACACTTCCACATGGAAGGCGCCTTGTTCTATCCTAGGGGTAATCGTGGATGTCCTCAGTTCATCTACGAAAATTCCGACAGCATTCTCTTCTTAGGTTAGGACCACTACCTTCCAAATCCTTTGAAGTTCCGCGTTCATTCTTCACCCGAACATCTGCATTGGCGACAGTGTCGTGAAGTAACCAATACAAATAAACAATGGTGGGCACCTGAGGCCGCTGCTACACAGAGAAAGCATCACTGTGTGTTGCTCAACTCTTTAATTATAATTTATAACCCCTCGGAATATCACTTAATTTTACACGATCCCTATTCAGTGCGCTGTCGTCCGTACTGCAACTTACCGAAACGGTAAAAATAACGGACATTTTGGAGTTCCTCTCCACTTCCCTCTTCGATTCGAATGGTCTTAAAATTGCGCTGTGGACTAAACAAATTTGCCACTAAGACAACCGCCATTACGGAATTTGTATAACTTCTGTTATGAATTCATCCTTTTTGCAACAAAAAAAAAAGCACTCCCTTCTATCCCACTTAAAGAGACGAAATGAAGGGACACAAATTCCATGTTGTAATAACCCAAGAGGCTAAAGCTATAATGCCTAATAACTGGATCAGCAGCGTCAGGTAATTGCGTGATGTTGAGTTATCTTGCAACACAAACCATGGTGAGTGGACAGTGTGGCTACCAAAGTAGAGATCTAGAGGTGTATCGCTGAGGTCACGAATTGGAATATCAGCCAAGTTACTGGTCACTTTGGTCTTCTTTCTGTTTTGGTGTTTCTCTCATAAAACTACTGCTGTAATATCTTTAACTAAACCACGACTGACCTCAAATCGATCTTGTCACAAAAAAATATTTCCCAATTCCATATGACGCTACATGACCTCTGGGTCTGAATTTCGTCGTCAAATAACACAAAACAAATCAAAGCAACCTACTACAATCAATTCAAAAGACCCAAAACATCTGAACCCAGTTCAGAGTCTTCCATGCCGCTGTCTTGACGTCTGTGTTGAAATTATCGTCGCGTCTAAGATCTGGTCTCTTTAACTGTGGCTTAACTTCAGGTTACAGACGAAATTTCGATAAACAAGACCCCCATGGTTTTATTCTCAGAAGTTACTTACTTACTCCACGGAGCAGAGTCCTTCTTGAGAAGCTAACTAGTTTGCAGCTAGTCAAGAAATTCCAAGCATTTTACGGAACCCGAAGGTTGAATACCGCATTCACATGTGCCCGCCACCTGTCCCTATCCTGAGCCAGCTCGATCTAGTTCATAACCCCACATTCTACTTCCTGATGATCCACCTTAATATTATCCTCCCATCTACGCCTGTGTCTCCCAAGTGGTCTCTTTCCCTCAGGTTTCCTCACCAAAATCCTGTATACGCCTCTCCTATCCCACACACACGCTACATGCTTCGCCTATCTCATTTTTCTCGATTTTATCACTCGAACAATATTGGGTGAGGAATACAGATCTTTCAGCTCCTCTTTATATCACAGACGTTACCTTAAAAAAATCTTTGTTTTTCATCGAATTAAAAAACTTTGGGTCATAACATCTTGTTCTTATCCACTGATTGATGGACATCCTTGAAAGTGATCCTTTAATTAGTCATTAAAAAGTAATTAAAAATATATTTACCAACATGAAATTTCAAGGACTGAATATTCCTAGTCTTATTTTCACCACTCGAATTTGCATGTGTTCCAAGTTTGATTGTTTGTGACAGTAAACTGAAAGGTGCCAGTATGGGGCATGCAGTTTACACAAAATATGCAGGACACAATACCCCTTGGAAAACGGAGGTGGCTAATGCAACAGGTATGACCATAAGTGTTCGCAGCACATTTCGTTTGGGTGTGCACACAGGGAATTTCATTTTTCATTTCTTTCAAAAGGCGAAATTTTAATGGACGTTGAGTCATAAAGGAGATCGTTTTGCATCAGAAAAAGAATGAAAATAACACTTAACTAAACGTTTTAATTAACAACTAAACTACAATAAATGAATAAAAACTTAAAAAAAAATGAGAAAAGATACCAGATTTTGAGAAATTAGGATGTGCCTGGCCAAGGTCGTCACACTTTATAACCTCGTCTATGTTTGGGACGACAGAAAACTACACGCAGGTTTTGGAGCCTGCTATGAGAAACAGCGAGTAAAGGATCACATACGAGTATTGTAAGACGAAATGAAAGAAATTTGTTAAATAACAAGACATGCAATTTACAGTACGTATAACGTAATATTGAGGCGCTTTCTTGCAACCATTGTTGCTGGGGAAAAGCAATGAGTGTTACACAACCTGAGTGTGTATATTTGTAGCCTTAGGTGTCCAGCATGCAATGCGCATACGCCATGTTGTCTACCATATTTTTCCAATTGTCTCATAAACGGCAAGATTTTCGAAAAAAAAAAATCACTTAACACAAAATATATGTTTTGACTTTCTCTACAAATTTTTCTGAAACATTTCTCATTCCAAAAAGAACTGAGCGACATATGACCAAAACTGTATAGTGGTCTTCATATAAAGTACCCTTTATTCTTGTCCGATTCTAATGAAACGTGAATTTTCTTGACAGATTTTCGAACAATCCTTAAAAATCAAATTTCTTTAAAATCCGTCCAGTGAGAGCCTAGTTGTTCCATGCGGGCGGGCGGGAGGGCGGGCGGGCGGGCGGGTGGGCGG
>Ga0123355_10013743_pt1 | contig 12615 bp, 4 predicted proteins | sample TergutEmb28metaG_3_FD_89872 | JGI IMG/M metagenome (GOLD analysis project Ga0123355, IMG submission 89872) | Embiratermes neotenicus P1 segment gut microbial communities from Petit-Saut dam, French Guiana - Emb289 P1 | ecosystem: Host-associated > Arthropoda: Insects > Digestive system > Gut ...
ATAAGCCAGAAGCTGATGTGTACCATTTAGTTTCAAGCCATCCTGATTTACCTGAACCCTCCTAATGGCGTGCTCTAAAGCAAAATTAAACAGCATTGGTGATAGAGCGTCTCCTTGTTTCAATAAAACACATCACAAAAATAGGACCTACGTAATTCCGTCTTAATGTGGACAGGAGAAAAGCTCTTCTTACTCTGTTAAACCTGTTAATTTTGTGTTTTTGATGTATTTGTAAGCTGGGCGAAGTCCAAAATTTCAGAAAGGGGTCTGATTGGATGTTTTCAGTGTTAATTCCGTCAGGTGAAAGGTCAACTGTGGTGACGTAGTGCAGAAAGGGACCAGACACGTACAGATAGCGGATTAGACACAGATTTACGTACACACACACACACAGTTATAGAGAACACAGACGTACAGGTCACTGTACCACCATAAAACACCCAGGCAGGATTCGATTCTAGGCCACTTCACGTTGCATTTTTGGTGTGAATAGTGGCACTAGGGCAGGTTTCTTGATAGAGTTCGGATTTTCCTTGTCAATATCATTCCAACAAAGCTTCATACACATATTGCATTCTTCGTTATCAAGGCATTTCTCTATTGCACAGACACCCAAGTCAACACACACACACATCCTTACACTTTTTTATTTATATATTAAGTCCCTGCATATTTTTTAATTAAGGGAGTAAGAAGCAATGCAATATTTCATAACACGGACAGATCGGGGCAAAAGTTTAGAATTGGTAATATCGATCACTGGGGAAACCTAGGCGTAGATGGGTGGATAATATTAGGATGGATCTCCAGCAGGTCGGATGTGAGTATATGGACTGGATTGGGCTGGCCCAGGATAGAGACAGGTGGCAGACGCTTGTGAGTGCGGTAATGAACATTCGGGTTCCGTGAAATGCGGAGAATTTCTTGACTAGCTGCAAACCAGTTAGCTTCTCAAGAAGGACTCTGCACCATAGAGTAAGTAAGCAAATAAGTAAGTAAGTAAGTAAGTAAGTAATATCAACAAAGTTTACTTACATTTCTTAAGTAAGACCAACAATTATACTATAAAATCCCCTCATAAACAGCAGTCACAAACAACTGCAAAATTAAATTGCTGTCGTGGATTCTATTACAATCACTTACAAAAGCGACACTTGAATTTAAATTTTACAAAACCGTATGAAATTTCACAAGTCCATGTGCGGCAAAATTCAACTAAGGGCAAAGGTTTTCCTTCTCTCCAAAGTATTCAAGCCTGATATTATGCCCACCCAGCCTCCCATTCAACGGGAATCGGGAGCACTTCCCTCGGGGGTCAAAACGCCCGTAGCGTGAAGCTGATCACTTTAATCCATCTAGTGCCAACGTTAAGAATTAGGGGAATTATACCTCCGCTCTCACATATGCCTTCATGTCGTGCTTCTGTAAAGCAATTTTACATTTACCCATAATTCAAAGCATTGGGCTTCTGAAGGGGCGGATAAACAGAATATGGGACTTAAATGATTAAATAAGTAAACTCAGTCACTTTCAATTGAACAGGTTGAAAACCCTGAAAAGCTGCTTTTCTTATGCAATAACGTTTTCATTATGAATCCGTAGTATCTGATCATAGTTCCAGAATCTAAGCTTTGTCTTCGTCATGTTCATAAGAATCCGCTACTTTGTGCTTCGAATCCTATCAAACAGTCCTTCTAAGTCTACGACAATAAGTCAGTTTTTTTCCCATGGTAAAATTAAGCCAAGATTTTAGTCCCTATCCCGATGACCAGCCGTTGTAAGTTATCGGGTACTTCTTCTTCAGTAGCTATTCTAAATATTCGGTGACCGTCTCCACCACGATTGTACAAGCATAGAAAAGTATATGAGTTTTAATTTTAAGTCATGTATGGGTTTCCTTTCTGCCTAGTATTTAAAGAGCGTAAAGAATTCAAAAATTTATTTTGCATTATTTCAACTATTTTTATCCTAGGAGTATGACACAGAAGCTACCGGGTATCAAATATGATAACGGAGGAAGCAGAGTGTTTGCAGTGTCTAAATTATGCGCCAAGAAGGAAGAAGATTCTTGCAGCCGTCTGCAATTAACCGCATAGTGAGTATGCAGCAGTGTAGGGCGTCACACAACGGTGCACCGCTCGACGCCAGAGCGGACGGGTCTCGCTGAGATAAAGAAATTAACAGAGCAACCAAATGATCCGAAAAGTGAAACGAGCGCACATAGATGAACTACGATGTAAAAACATAAAAGAAGACACTCTCTTCGAGCCACGCTTTTTATCACGCCTCAATAACAGGACCGTAGGAAGAGAGTTAAAGTGTACCCTAAAATAGAAACAGCAAGCCTCTCCGAAACATCGGTACCTGTCTTCAAAATATATAGTGTCGTATCTCGAAAGACTAGAGTCTACACAAACACATTACGTTCGGTTTGTCATAACCGTTTCGCATGTCAGTTACTCCCCTAATTAAAGCATGGCTTTCAACAATAGGATTTTCAGGAAATTCGCCTTTGCTGAATAAGATTACGTGGAAATTTCTCGTACCACATTATACGCAAATGTTGATAAATATGGGAAGTATTAAGAGAAAACCACTCACGCGCTTAAGTTAAATAGAATTCTAATTAAGCAGTTCTTCGCTAATTCACGCATAATTAACAATTTTAATTGTAAAAACTCATACCAAATTGGATGAAAATCCATCGAGAATTTCAGTTGCTCATACTAGGTCACAGACAGACGGATACAGATTACAGACAAGGCGTTCTAGTTTGTTTTTTTTTTTGGTAAAGAAAGTGTAACTTGAAAAAGAAATGAGTAGCACTATTATCATCATTACCATCACCATAATCATCATTATAAATGTATAAATTGAATTGAATAATAGTAATCAGTATTATCATTATGTCGGAATTTTTAATATTCTTGAGTCGTATTAATATCAAACTTCTTGGAAAATAGATTTTTTCCGTCATTGTATGTAAAGAAGAAAATGTTCTGTCCAGTCACCGACTTAGTAGTTTAAACCAGCCGTTAGCATCGAGCCAGAGAAGCAAAGGCCTTCCGTAACTACACGGGATAAAGGAAATTAAGTTCCCAAATTTTGTTAACAAATCAAGACCTTGGAAAATGCCCCAAAAGACAAGCCGAAGATTCAGGCCTGACGTCGGTTATCAAGGTTATCCATCACGACGCTTCGAAGGCATGTCCCTCCATCATCGTCAAGGCCCAAAGTGTCCTAGAGATCTTCTAGGTACTGTCCTTCGAAAGGTCGGGGACTGACAATCCTACCAAGCGTCACTGATGACGTAGCTACTGGGGACCTGTGGGCGGTAAAGCGTAAGGGGCGGCGAAATATTTATATTGAATGAAAATGTTTAATTTTTAGCGTTTAAAGTGTTGTGAATTATAGTCATAGCAAAGGAAATTCAATAAAGGAATGTGATGCTTTTTAATTCATAATTTCTCTTAGGGACAGTCATTGTGATTGCTCGTCCCTTGGTCTGAAAAGCTTGGCTAGCCACCGAGCGTTAGAACGCAGGAGACATGAATCCTGGGCATCAAAGCTGTGTAAATCGCAAAGCTCACAACAGCAATGTTTATTGTTAAACGCAATTTAGTCACAGTTCAGTAATAGAATATTATTTGGATGCGCGTTATTTGTTGCGGCACATGTGAACATAGTGGTACTGCTTGCTACCACAACTCAGTCACACGTGACAGAACTGAGGAGTGTAAGCTACCAAATATATCTGGTATTTGTGACGCAATACTGTTTTTGTAGGTGAAGAGAAACGACATTACATCACGCGGTTTGGTTCCAAAACAAGATAGTGGACAGTGAGCAAGACAGGCGCATAAACAAGATGATAAAGCAATATAGAGAAGACAAACCTATTAGACTGTAATTTGCGTGTCTCATTTAGTGAGAATTCCCAACATCCTCTTCGGTTTCCTGTCTCGAATATTTTCCGGGAGAAATCAGTGTCCTTGTGACTACTGTGGACAGTCAGTTTAAGATATTCAGGAAACCCAAATCCCACGTCAGTTTTATTTTATGATCTGGACGTGCTGTTTTTAAGCGCGTTCGAAAATCTGTGAAAAACAATTATTAGATTCGTCGTGTCTGTCTGACCGTCTGTCTAACCATCAATCCGCATGCGACAGTTTGGCTCCCATTGGAAGGATTTTCATGAAATTTGATATTTGAGTATTTTTCGAAAACCTCTCGAGATAATTCAAGTTTCATTAACATAGGATAAGTATAACGAGTACTTTACATGAAGACCTATGTACATTTTTTATTATATTTCGTTCAATTCTTCTTAGAATGAGAAACGTTTCAAACAAAGTTGTAGAGAAAAATCAAAATATATATTTTATGTTCAATAACTTTTTCCGAAAATCTTAATTTTTATGAAAAATATGGGAAAATACCGTAAAGCCGGAAAGACTACACATTAAAAATGCAATACGGGTCATGGGAGTTGCATGCTGGATACTTAAGGCTACAAACACACACTTGCAATATGTAATACTTTTAGCTTTTCAATAGCAACAATAGTTTTGTGAACGGGCCTCAATGTCACTTTTGTACGCACATTGTATCCATTGTTAATTTTTAGTTATAATCAGTGGAACCCGTAATTCTATTGCAGAAAAGATACTGTCCCCAACAATAAGGATACTACCATCAATATACAAATCTTTAGCATAATACATCTAACACAGCTACATGTTTCAGCTTTCCGAGACAACTATCATCGTGGCGAACGTTTCAGAAGTGTAAAAAGAAAATTTTATAGCTGAAGCTAATATCTAAAGCTAAAAAAAAAATCCGATGGGTGCCTGGAACTTAACTTGTTATAGGCCTATCAGTATATCTGATTTCATCGCAGAAACACTAGAAAAGATCGTAGAAATGTGGTTATAGTGTTTCAATCATACAAGACGCTTCAAAACAAACAAGAAAACTGTACACAAAGAAACAATATTGTAAAAAAATTTAAAGTTAATTTTGACTTTTTGTGCACTGTGAAGGCATAAGTGAGAGTGGAAACGTAACTCTATTGACTCTAAACCTCGGCACTAGAGGAAGGATATAAGTCAGCTTTACCCCGTTACTTACTTACTTACTTACTCCATGGAGCAGAGTCCTTCTTGAAAAGCTAACCTGTTCTCAGCCAGTCAAGAAATTTCCCGCATATTACCGAACCCGAAGAATTATTACAGAGTTTTCAAGCCCGTTGTCTGTCCCTGTTCTGAGACAGATCAATCCAGCCCATGCTACCCCATTCCACTTCCTGAAGATCCATCTTAATATTATCTTCCCATCTACGCCTGAGTGTTCCAAGTGGTTTCTTTCCCTCAGGTTTCACCACCAAAATTCAGTATGCACCTCTCCTCTTCCCCATATATGCTACATGCCTCGCCCATCTCATTATTCTCGATTTCATCCCCCGAATAATATTTGGTGAGGAGTAGAGGTCATTAAGCTCCTCATTATCTAGTTTATTCCATTCCCTGTTACCTCGTCCCTTTAGGCCCAAATATTCTCTTCAGTACCCAGTTCTCAAACACCCTCAGCCTATGTTCCTCCCTCAATGTGAGCGAACAAGTTTCATACCCATACAAACAATAAGCAGAATTAAATTTATTTGTATTTTTGGATAGTAACCTGCAAGACAAAAGATTTTTCACCCAACGATAGCAAGCATTCCCTGACTTTATTCTTAATTTTTCCTGAATAGACTTTCCATTCTTTAATGCTGTTCTGAAATATTTGAACTGTTCAACCCTCTCAAAGAAACTACTGGCGGTATTTAAACTGTGACTTTGTCCTACAATCTGATTTCGAGACATGATCATGTACTTAGTTTTATCAGCATTTACTTCTAGACCAACCTCCTTACTGTCAACTAATACAACTTCCGTCTTTTTCTTTACAGTATTTAAGCTTCCGCCCGATATAATATCATCATCGGCATAAACCGAAAGTTGTGCAAGGTTTAAAGCGGGAAAGCTTTTTTCTGCATACAGAACAATATGCTGGGTGACCCCCAGGGCGAATAAGAATGCGTGGAAGAAGATAAAATTTCCTTTCTCCTTGCAAGGAATCACACTATCAATCCTCGACCGTCCAACCTGTAGGCAAGTTTCTATACCGATTACGCTGTCCTAAAAAGAAACCTTCACTTTCACGCGTTTCTTTAAAAAATAAATCGAAAAATCAATTTTTCTCTTTAGGTGCTGCGTGGGGCCTAACGCGGGCCATTGTCTAGTCATTCATGATTTTTCTAGTTCACACACAACGACCCAACACATTCGGTAGAACTCCTCTAGACGAGTGATCAGCCCATCGCAGAAAAATCTGCGTGAAAACTGTCAACCCTCACAACAGACAGACATCCATGCCCCGGCGGGATTCGAACCCACAATCTCCGCAGGCGAGCGACCGCCGACCTACTTCTCAAGTCGCGCGGCCACTGGGACCGACCTTAATATACATATATATGTGTGAAAACTGGTTTCTTGGGGATGTGGAAACTCATATTATTCTTTGACTGAAGAATAAATACCCTTAACTCTTATCCTGCCAACGTGGAGAATATGGTGAGCTCCTAATAATGCCAACAAATGGCATATGAGATTTCATTAAGCGTTTAAAGGGTTAAAACACCCTCTGAAAGCTAGAAATAATCTCCATAATTAAGCATACTTAAGAAGATAAAATCACGACGTGCAGATTACTTCCATACTTCTACTCCCCTGTCAGTCTGCGATAACATAATATCAGCAAATAAACCGTTTTTCGGATTTTTCTATTATCACATATGGCAATTCTGACAAACAGATACTGTAAACACGAGCTTTAAAGAAATACTTGCCTTGGAATCCATACTTTATTTAGAGACGTGAATGAATTTCTATCCCTTCTTTCTACATTTATGTTCCAATATGAGCAAAATTCAGTATAAGGTATCCGCAAATAAGTCTGATCATTTGTGAATTCCGTGAAATTCGGTAAAAGGCCTGCTGAAATTTTCTTGTGGTTATAACAAAAAACTTGGATGTCCTCTCATAGTGTTAAACGTTTAGAAATTCTTGAAGTCAAGAAATTTTATGCAGTCGATATACTATAACACAGAGTACACCATTTGCAATATTGCGTACAAAGGCAGAGAACAACGTGCTAAAACTGTGGAGGCATATAATCGCCATTTATTTGGTGGAAGTCATGTCGTTTATAAGATAATGTAGGAAAATGATGTACAGCCGGACAGGCCGTAGACAACATTATAACGCGGCGCATGACATTTTCATGTTGGATAACTAAGCCTACATACACACACTCAGAATATGTAATACGTATTGCATATGCAAAGCAACAATTGCTAAGTGAACGCACCTCATTGTTACATTATTTGTAAATTGCCCACCTTTTTAATGTTAAATCTGTATTGTAGAACTTCAAAAATGTAAAAGGTGAAAGTAGCACGAAGGATACGTCTTCATCTTTTCTAGCTCTGCTTCGAGTTCGGATGAATCAGTCAAAAAAGGAAAGATTGGTGACATTCGTTGCTCGCTAAAAGAACAAGCAGTAGTTAGCAACATTAGGGACAAACTACGTTTCCCATTTTCAAGGAGCAAGCTTTATCGTTGAGGATGGGATAGATAGGTTGATCTGAAATGTTGATAACTAAACACCAGCCTGCGTTGCGTAACATCCTACAAGAGCGACGATCTCGTTCCCACCGCGGCGGAAGCCTCAAACCACAGTGAAATTTCCATATAATTTTGTATATTATGACCAAATCACATGTAAGATAGACCAAGTCAGGAATGGGGGATAATATTAAAACTGGCTTTAACGAAATGCATTTCGATTTCATGACCAGGACGAAAGAAAGTTAAAATGAAAGGGTCAGGCCTTTGAGACTGTTGCGACAATAAGTTAAAATTCCCCGTAAAGAATAAAAATGCAGACTGGGGCATAGCGTTAGGTGTAATGTTCTCACGATATGTTTTGTTTAAAGTTTCAGAATAGTTTTCGGCTTTAATTATTGTTGTTGTATGTGATTTCCACAGATTACAGGGCACGTCAGGGGCAGTATTTTTCACTTCGCTTTGACTTTATAATTCGCAGTTCATCTCAGGCCTATATAATGATATCATGTAATTTGTCGTCACACAAAACGCTGCAGGTCACATGGCGCATTTCGATACTTTTCAGGGGATTCCTTATTTTTCACTTCATTTCACTTTAAATTTTTCTCGGCCATCCCACATATTTGTGGGCATTTTTTTTAATTGTTTGTACTTTTTGTGGAGTATGTTGTTGTGTAAGTTTTATTCACTTATTAATACAATTATATTCTTATAAGTCACTCAAAAAAAACTATTTAAATTCAGTAAGCAAATCCAAAGATGTAAAACAAAACGCCGAAATCAAGAAACTCTTTTTTAAAGTAGTTTGAAGAAAAATTTGTTAAATTACGTACAAGGCAAAAATTGTATCAATATTATTATTAATGTTTCGAAAGGCGTGGATATATATTTTAAAATCTGACGGGATACGGAAATGTAATTTGAAACTTGATTTCACAGCCATTAATAAATTTCTGATCTGCGAGTATATATCAAAAATAAGTCACCAGTGTATGGTGTAAGAACACTTCATTTGGAATTTTAGGTTTTCAGGGTATGGAATGTGTTGTCTTCTGGGATGTGACGTCGTGCAGACTGGTAAGCCTCTACCAAAGTTTCAGAGACATATGTTACTTCCATAGGGAGTGTCGAGGAAGGATTTATATTATCTACTTCTGCAGAAGAAGCCAGCAGCTTCTTCTGAAATCTCAAGATATATTTCTACCAGTTTATATGGCGTTGGTTTCAGGCAACCTGTAAGGAGGTCTGATACATTCACTAATCGTAACAACGCAGTTTATATTAAATTTTAAGCCTAATTTAAGCAGTGTTTCTACAAACGCCACTCACACGCAAAATGTCAAAAGTAATGTAAAATATACAGTGCACGATAGGCTGTGTGTGAATAAGATCGCTTCAACAAATACCACATGCACGTGGTTAAGTTGGTAGTATTTGCAACCAATTGAGAGCGGCTCTGTATTGAAAAGTCAATGCCTTGCATTTACGTGGTTGGAATAAATTTAAAATATTCTTGTAAGCGTGTTGTACTGAATGCCTTTCATTGCCAGAGTTATAATGTTTGTACAAAATAACAGGGCCAACACCGAGGTCAAGACAAATATTTGTCGATAGATAAAAATTGCAAAATAATTTAGGCAACAAATTATACATATTTATCTACAATACATGATAAACCTACGTCATTACAGACGTTTATAAAGACTAATCAACTTGTATAGGGCATTTATTTACCAATCAATTTTCCCTCGCCTTTAAAGAAGCCTGTCTCTATGAGTACTTATCTCTCTGCTGTGATATCAGGACTGTGTTCGCTGTAAGCAAGACGCCTGCCATCTCGGCTACCTACAATACACTGATGACCCCGATGAATGCGTTGTGCGCCTCATCATGCTATCCGTGTCTCTTATCGGAGTAGGTTAATAGCAGAGTGCAGACGGCGGTGAAGGAACTTGACATATCAGAAGACAGGCCTTTCAAAGCAACGCACCTATACACACCTAACGTCACCTAGCGTGGAAATATTTGTGGGAAAGCTAGAGGGGTTATTTGTTGAAATGTCTGTTCGTGTTAGTTATGACGTTGGACTAAACGTAACACGCTGTTGTACGAATATTGTATTGAGTAATATCCATTGTTTGATGCGCAGTTAACATACACAAAATCACTCTCACATAACATGCAATTTTTTTTTCTGTTCCCTAAATACAGTTGGTGCGATGGAAAATGTCCAAAGGCGTACTCAGAGAATAACCGGATCATTATTAAAAATTCTTGGAGGGTTATTAAAAATTTCTATGCACTATACAAAGCAAGAGTACAAGTTTGCTGCCTGACGTAGCACGCAGACGCTACAAAGTATTTCTTTGTTTTCAGAATACCATACAGTTTCACGGTAAGTGCATCAATGTTATTTTATATTTATTTGATGTTTACTGGACCGTGCATCATTGCGATAACTGAAGAGTAAAAAATAAACTAGATGCCACTTTTTATTTTATTGTTCTTTTTATATGCCCAACATGTTTCGGGCATTACTATGCCCATCATCAGGAGCTCGCGAATATGATGTTGATTACCACATTAGTCGTTTCGTTCTTGGTTTGATGTATGTTGGAGGTTAGGTGCGGTTAGGCTGGAGTGGTGCCCGGGTTGCAGGCTCAAGTCGTGCTTGAGCTTGCAACCCGGACACTACTCCAGCCTAACTGCACCTAACTTCCAACATACAGCAAACCAAGAAGGACAAGGCCAATTTGGTAATCAACATCATATTCGCGAACTCCTGATGATGGGCATAGTAATGCACGAAACATGTTGAGCCTATAAGAAGTACAATAAAATAACAAGTGGCATCTAGTTGGTTTTTTATTCTTCAGTTTATATTTATTCTTTAAAAGTTTCCTCCTTTAATTCGAAGAAATATACAGGAGAGCCTACTCTATCTCCTGTACAGTGGGTACAGGGTTTCTTTCACGGGGGCAAAGCGACCGAGGCTTGTCACTGACCTAACTCCAGGGTCGAGTATGGGTAAAGAAATACCTCTACTTCTCTGTGTCTGAGAAGTAATGGGACAACCTTTAGGTTTATTATTGTCTCTAAGAATTAGTGTTACGGGAAGAACTTTACATTTTACCCTTTACTAAAACAGCATTGTTTTCACATTCCTTATACCGAATTTCACACAACCGGAAAATAAGTGTGACAAATATGGGTATAAATTCCTTTCCCTGTCTATTTTTATGAATATAAAATCACTCAATAACATTTCATAAATATTTCTGGTGCCAATGTTTATCTCGATTGGACGAAAAATTCCGACATTACGGGCAAATTTTCCCCTTACGTCTGTAAGTACAGAACTGTTTTCCGCAGTGTTTTTTTCTCTGTTCGTTTTTCACCGCCTTTATTTAAACCCATGTTAATATAAGTATTATTCATTTCCACTTGTACCGTAGTGTAAATGTTTATTGAAATTGGTTACAGGAACAATTTTGTAATTTATCTTGGTACATCTTGTATACACCAACGCACAATAAAACATTATAAAAAAAGAACTGCTTTCACCACACCGAATTTCACGACAGTCGCCTTTACTGGGCGTCACTGCATGACGATCTTTGACGTCACATTCCAATCGTAAGTTCACTAAATATGGAATATCTGGGTGGAAGTTCATTTACGCTCTTCAGGAAAATATGTCTGTCTCTGGGCTGAATTTTGGAAAACTCGTGCTCCTTCAATGGCTTTTGTAAATAACGCCTTCACCATATTTTACAATAGTCGGGAAAAATGGCTTAGTCGTTTACACTAGGTTACAGACAAACAGAGGGACAGAAAGGCTCATACATTCTCCACAGAAGGCACCCCTTTTCTTTTAACTCCTACAATAAACAAAAAATATTTAAGGGTTTAAAAATAACCGAATCAGTTCTAACTGTGCCAAGTTTCTGCTACAGATTTGTGGGCTGTACTTGGACGTAATATTCAATATCCTATTTTTAAAGTCATGCACTTTGAAGCTCGGAGGGATGTAGAACTAACAGACAAGCCAACACAAGCCATATCGTTGCATATTAGTACAGAGAAAGGGAGACAATTTCTGTTGAGTGTGTCTGTCAGTTGTTAAAATAACATATCGTCGGTGGTAGGTTAATGAATAAATATGGTGCATTGTCGGAATGATACTGACAGGAATACCGCATTAAGAGGAGACAAGAGAGGCAATGAACTTTTAAAGTAATACTGCCGCCCGGTCTTTCAACTATCTTTGCAGTGGAAAAGCAGTAAGTATTACTTACTCTCAGTGGGTATGTAGCCTGGGTTATCCAGTATGCAATGCGCATGCGCTATAAATGTCATCTGTGGCCTCTCCGGTTCTACAACAATATTCCACATTATCTCATAAAAGGCATGATTTTACAAAAACAGTTGCTGAATACAAAATGTGTGTATTGATTTTCTCTTCACATTGTAGTGAAACACTTCGCATATTGAAAAGAACTGAGCGTGATATGATCAAATATGTGTATATTGTTTCATGTAAAGTGCCGTAATTTTTGCCACACTTTCATGAAACTTGAATTTTATCGACAGAATTTTGAAAAACAAATATCAAATTTCACAAAGATCCGTCCAGCGGCAGCCGAGTTGTTCCGTGTGGACGAAAGGAAAGAAGGAAGGGAGGAAGGAAGGAAAGAAGGAAGGGAGGAAGGAAGGAAAGAAGGAAATGAAGGAAGGGAGGAAGGAAGAAAGGAAAGGAAGGAAGGAAGGGAGGGAGGGAGTAAGGAAGGAAGGAAGAGAGGAAGGAAGGGAGGGAGGACGGAAGGGAGGAAGGGAGGGAGGCAGGAAGGAAGGGAGGAAGGAAGGAAGGAAAGGAAGGAAGGAAGGGAGGAACGAAGGAAGGGAGGAAGGAAGGAAAGAAGGAAATGAAGGAAGGGAGGAAGGA
>Ga0123355_10013744_pt1 | contig 12614 bp, 18 predicted proteins | sample TergutEmb28metaG_3_FD_89872 | JGI IMG/M metagenome (GOLD analysis project Ga0123355, IMG submission 89872) | Embiratermes neotenicus P1 segment gut microbial communities from Petit-Saut dam, French Guiana - Emb289 P1 | ecosystem: Host-associated > Arthropoda: Insects > Digestive system > Gut ...
ATATGATTGTGCGTTTTTGCAACTCCTATCTACACCACAGCATCAGCCTAATTTTTGGCATATAAAAAAGTTGTAGTATGTGGGTCACGCAATAACGTGTTACTTACATACTACAACTTCTGTCTTGGTCAAAATGATGTTGTTTGCTGGGTTTTCATCAATGAAGGGGCGTATGTCTTCGGCTGTACCCCAGCGCGCACTGCCGTATTCTTCGTCTTGCCGCCATTTTTTGGCGTTCTTGCCGCGAAAATATATGAGCAATTTCATGAGTATGCCGCCAATTATACCTACAACCAAACGTGGTATGGGTAGATTGGGGAACATTGCTGCAATTTGAAATGCAATTGCGCCCATTATCACTGCGGGCATAAATTTTATAAGGAAGCGTTTTATGTTTATGGGATTTAGTTTTGTGCTTCGTTTTTTTGCAGTTTTGTTTCCCTTCTTGCTTTGGGGTTTGGCTTCTTTCTTCTGTTTTGTCGTTTTAGATGTATTCATCGTCCGTCAACCTCCCCTCTATTATTATTTTTTTCGAGGTCAATATCCTGCGCCTTAACTTTTTCCTTGGCGTTTTCTACCCTATCTTTAAAACTCGGTTTTTTAGCATTCTCTTTTTCAAGTACTGTGCCTAGGTATTCTTTGAATGCGGCGGCCATTGTTGTCGTGTCTTTGGCGTGGAAACTAACTAAGTGCTGTGGTGGATTTTTTGTTAAGTCTTTGCTAATGCTAAATCCTATCCCGTATTTTCCAGCTATGGCTTTGAAATCTTTTACACTTTCACTGTTTAGTGGGATTTGTGATAATTTATCGCCGTGTTTTTCTAGGTCTTTTAGGGATTGTTCGCCTGCCTTTGGCTGGTTTGACTTTTCTACAAGCCATGTTGCTTGATTTATCATAAGTTCTAGCATAGTTGGGGCGGCTTTCACTAAAAGAAATTCTAAAAATGCTTCGGTTTTTTGTGATAGGTGTGATTGTACTTCGTTCATTTTGTCACTCCTTGTTGGCTCATTATTTTATTGCAATAAAAAATCGCCATAACGTTCATCTTGGCGACCTTGAATAGGGCGATATTTAATTGTTTTGAGAATTACGAGGTGTAGATGAAAAAGCCATAATACCCTTGAAAATGCTGCGCAGATTGCGACGGTCGTTAGGGTCAAGTCCAAAAGATACATAATCATTTATGAACTCAATTATTTCCAGCTGTTCGTCTTTGGGTAAATTATGCAATTCCCCAAACAACCTAGTGAAGCTTTCTTGCGAAAGCGCATCAAAACTTTTGAAAACGCTGTCCAATTCTCTAAGTGTGGTTATTTTGGATTCATACTCCGCATTTGATTTATACTCTGCCACGCCCAGCAGATAATCCGTTGTGCAGTCAAAATACGTTGCAAGCTTGATGATAGTTTCTGCATCGGGCTTTGAACGTCCAATTTCCCACATGCGTACTGCACCTTCGCCCTTGCCTATCTGGAAAGCCAGTTGTGTTGCAGTTGTATTTTTTTCTGCACGTAGATGTTTAAGCCTATCCTTTAGTTCCATGAGTCACCGTCCCTATTAGATTGACATATCATAGATGTAAATTCTATTTTCGAGTGATATAAATTGTTTGCGTGACTGTGTCCCAAAAAATTTCATCAATGCCTAAAGCCTCAACAACATCACGCACTTCGGCAAATTCGGGTTGGCTTGTTGAAGTCTCACCCAATGCATCGGCTATTGCTTGAAACGGAAGTATTAAAACATTATCCTTAATAACTCCCAACTGTTCTATAATTTCACCAGATACAATAATTCGCACTTCATGGGCGTGTAAAGGTGTATCTGGCGAGGGGTGAATAATTGTAGAATCCGTTCGCGGATTTCCCATAGGAAGATAAGTTGTTTCCGAAAGCAATCTATCCCATTCCATGTCGATTAATCTACTTGTTATTACATAGCCGCCAACGGGAAGAACTAAAGATAAAATTATCATACCAACTATTGTAAATGTATTTTTTTTGCCCATTATCATCACCTTCGCTAATTGTGGAAATTTTTTCAACAAAAAATCGCCCCTTTTTTAGGCGATTTTTTATGTGCAATTTTCGTTTGTTAGGTTATAGTCTCAATTGAAAGGCAGTTTATTAAGGCATCTGACCGTATATCTGACAAGTCTAAACCAGCTTTTGTTACCGCGATGTCTAAGCTTTTTGGTATGCGTAAAATTTTCCCCACCACATCGTTAGTGGTTGGGCTATCTGCTACAAATCTGCTACAACCATCATTACATATTCACTTTTTGGGGAAATATCGGAATATTTTGAGGGTAACGGTAATTCTCCCCCTTCTTCAATCAAGACTTCAATGTAGCCTTCAAGGGCTTGTTTTGCCATAATTGCCGCTCCTTCGAGGGTGTCATCATAGGTCTGGCAACCCTCCAAGTCTGGAAAATACACAGTAAAAGTACCATTTGTTTCTTTGATGAATTGTGCAGGATATGCATATTGCTTAGTTCGCGCATCATGTTTGTTGCATTTCATTATAAAAGCCATGAACTCACGGTATTTTTCGTCTGCTTTTTCGTGGTTTTGCTGAAATCGTTGCCTTAGCTTTTCGAGCCGTTCGCTGGCTTCTTTGTCACGCTTATGCCATACCCATTTAAGACTAAGGCATCTGACAGTGATAAAAATAAGCAACACCATCGTTAGATATTGAAATGCAAGCAACATAGCAATCATCTCTCCTTCAACGCGTCTATCCAACAATGTTCTTGCTACAACATAAGTCAATGGTAGCAGTAAAGATGCTAGTATTGGGGTAGCAATATTATGTTGGGTAAAACGCTTAATTTTTTCCCTGCTTTTTCGTTTTTCCACGGCAATCTCTCCTAATTGTGAGTTGCCTTGATTGTATCGCGAACTGTTAATTTTCTGCTGTTATCCAAAGTAATGCATCTATCTTATGTTACTGCGATACACAATACCCCTACCCATAGAAAAAGATAATTACCGATGCTTCCGAAATCTGCCACGCTTGTCGCGCTTTGCAATATAATCCATGAACTCACAGTGTTTTGCGTCTGATTTTTCGCGGTCTTGCTGAAATTGTTGCATTAGCTTTTCGTACCGCTCACTGGCTTCTTGGTCGCGTTTATCCCATCGTTCTATCATCTCGCGGTGTACACTAATATAGCGTTCGTTTATTTCCGCGTGACGCTCCTCCATTTTCTCAAACAATGTTGCAAGCGTTGTGTTTTGCTCTGTTGCTCTGTTGCTCGCTTGTATAGTAATGTACAATGACAGTAAAACAACAATCATAGAAATGAAAGCAAAGGCTACCATAATGACCTCCTGCCCCGTCACACTCTCAAGAATAGAACCATTTTCGTAAGTATTCTCGGATATAGTTCTATAAATATTTCGGATAAAGCTTATTAGTTCTTCGGTCAGTGCAATTAGCAGTGACGATAACACAATAGTGAAGACTATCAGCACGACTAGTCAAAAATTCTGACGTGACGATGGATTTCTTTTTTCGATTTTAACTTTTTTGTTCTTCAAGGTAATCCCTCCTAATGGTGAATTTCCTTGATTGTATCACGAAATGTTAATTTTCTGCTGTTATCCTAAGTAATGCTCCCATCTTATGTTACTGCTATAATCGACCGCGTTTGTCGTGCCTTGTTATATAGTCCATAAACTCGCGATGTTGCGTTCTTGCTTCTTCGCGGTCTTTTTGCAGTTCCTTTAGTAAATTTTCATGACGTATTTCTGCGGCTTTTCGTTCAGCTTCGTAGCGTTCAGCCGCTTTACGTCTTTCTTCATCAGCTCTCAATCTGTTCTCATCTGCTTTGCGTTTATCTTCGTCGGACTTACGTCTATCCTCATCGGCTTTAAGTCTATCTTCATCAGCCTTGCACTCTTCGCGGTATATTTGGCGCATTGCCAGTACCATAAAAAACGCCATGAATATCTGCATTGCAATCGGCATGGAAATTTCACCTCTCGTAGTGGTTAGTTCTGAACTTAACATAAAGTCAAGTGCATTGACCAGAAAAACCATAAGTATTGTTACAACAACTACTGTCAAACAGGATAGTCCTAATTTTCCGAACCTCTTGAGCATCTTCAAGGCAATCCCTCCTAGTTGTGAATTTCCTTGATTGTATCACGAAATTACCGATGCTTCCGAAATCTACCACGCTTGTCGCGCTTTGCAATATAATCCATGAACTCACGGTGTTTTGCATCTGCTTTTTCGCGGTCTTTTTGCAGTTCCTTTAGTAAATTTTCGTGGCGTATTTCTGCGGCTTTTCGTTCGGCTTCATAGCGTTCATCTGCTTTGCGTCTTTCTTCATCTGCCTTTAATCTGTCCTCATCTGCTTTCTCGTATCGTTCACTAGCTTCTTGGTCACGCTTATCCCATCGTTCCATCATCTCGTGGTATCTTTTGTCTGATTCCTTGCGGTCTTGACGCAATTCCTCAATTAACGCTTCATGCATTAACTTAGAATTTTCAAGGTCTTTTCTATGCTTTTCTTCAGATTGCTTATCACGTTGTAAACTTCTGACAATGGTAAAAATAAGCAACATCAGCGTTAGATATTGAAATGCAAGTGACATAGTAATGGCTTCTCCTTCAACGCGCCCATCTTATGTTACTGCGATACTCACAGCAAAAGATAATTACCGATGCTTCCGAAATCTGCCACGCTTGTCGCGCTTTGCAATATAATCCATGAACTCACGGTGTTTTGCGTCTGATTTTTCGCGGTCTTGCTGAAATAGTTGCATTAGCTTTTCGTGCCGCTCACTGGCTTCTTGGTCGCATTTATCCCATCGTTCTATCATCTCGCGATGTCTTTTATCTGATTCCTTGCGGTCTTGGCGTAATTCTCCAATTAGCTTTTCATGCATTAGCTTAGAATTTTCGAGGTCTTTTTTATGCGTTTCTTCGGATTGCTTATCGCGTTGAAAACTTCTGACAATGGTAAAAATAAGCAACATCAGCGTTAGATATTGAAATGCAAGCGACATAGTAATGGCTTCTCCTTCAACGCGCCCATCCAGCAATGTCCTTGCTACAACATAAGCTAATGGTAGCAGTAAAGATGCTAGTATTGGGGTCGCAATATTATGTTGGGTAAAACGCTTAATTTTTTTCCTGCTCTTTCGTTTTTCCACGGCAATCTCTCCTAAATTGTGAGTTGCCTTAATTTTATCACAAAACATCAAGCTTTAAGGGACTAGCCCAAGCAATCGTGTTGTGTGTTTCTCTGCCTTTCTGGCATTTGCTGATTTCGGATTGACTTGATAGTATCAGCGTAGTCCTTGCCGATGGGCGGTGGCGTGATTTTTACATTGTAGCTTTCTCGCGGGAGGTTTTTGGATTTATCGGCGAGTTCTGTTTGTATGCGTGCGCACGCGTCTTGTCCTGCGTTGTCGTTGTCTAGGCAGAGGTAAACAATTTTAATTTCTGGGTGGTCTTGAAGGAATTGAAAAAGTGCCGCTGAAGCGACACCACTCAAGGATAGTCGATAACCGTCATGTTGCGCACTGTTGTAGTTCATTGATACGAAGTCACGGTGCGCCATTGCGTCTATGGGACTTTCAAAAACGAAGAGACTCGTCGCGCTTGCTTGAATGTTAGGATTATCGGGTGGTATGCAAAACCCGAAACGCTTATCGCTTCCCAATGAGTCTTTTTTTGTGTCGCCCATGGTGCTTCGTTCGCAAGCAAATTTTGGTGTGCCTTGAATATCTTTGCCTATGAATACACAATTACCACTTGCGGATTCGTAGAGAATCCCTTTGTTTATGCAAGACTTAATGGTGCTTATGTTAATTCCTCGACTTTGTAGGTACGCGGTAATTTTTTGGCTACTTGGGGCTGGCACAGGCAAAGATAGGGGCTTGCGCGGTTGCGCTTTTTCACGTCTTGTCGCGCTTTGGGTGGATGGGACTGTGGCGGATGCTTTGCTGTTGTCTGGTGGGAGACTGTCGCCTATGAGGGATTTAACGGCATCAACGAAACTCATGTTTTCGATTTTTACGAGATAATCCAGAGCTGAATACCCACCTTTGCTTTTTAAATTCCAAAACCACTGACCATAGCCGTTGTCTACGACGAAACTGTCATGACTTTTATGCAGAACCCTTCCGCCTCGTATATATTGCAATGATTCTGGTGCGTGGGTTTGCAAGTAACTTAGCAAGGTTTGGCTTCTTGCTTGGTTTAGTTGCTCATTGGTAAATCGTTTTGGTTGAAACATGACACGACCTCCTATTTGCGGTCAATTTAACCCCGAATAGTTCATTGTGCTTATGCTTGAAGTTATAAGTTGAAGTGCGTATACTTAGCTATAGAGAGGTGGTGCGTTATGAATCGTGCATTGAAGGATTTTTGGGGAAATGATGCAATTGACTATGGGACAAAGCGCGAAATGACAAAAAAGTATGGAGATAAAATAATTGTATCTGTAGCGGCAAAACCATTTGGTGATGTTTATGTTTTATTTGTGTGTAATAATGATGAGGAGCATAAGGCTGATAGATTTTTGACGGATTATCATGCGTTAATGAAATCTTTGGGAATTAAAGCATATGGCGCAGGATATTCGCTGGGTGACGACTTAGAGGCGGCTCGTGCTGTAGGATTTATGGGGGGAGCTGTTAGCCTATGATTTTCACTCTTTATAATGTGATGGACGCTCCAATTAAAGGATTTCAAGTAAACGCAGTTGCTGTAAGTGCGGGAGGGTATGGTTGTGGTTTTAGTGAATTATTTTTAGCATTAATAGACAGTGGTGCATATCATACGAGCATATCCAGCGACAGAATGCGAAAAATAAAAGAGACGGTCTGTGATGCTAATGGACACTCCTTAGCACCCGTCGATGAAGTGGAAATTTACGGCATAACAGGTAAGCCAGAAATAGTCCCACTGTATGTTTTGCCGCATCTTTATCTTGGCGAAATGCACTTTACTGATGTTGTGGTTACTGTTCCAACGTCTAAAAACTTTGATTGTCTTATCGGTCGCTCTATACTACATCAGTGTGTTTTAACGCTAGATTCTGAGGTGAACAAAGTATACTTTGACTTCAAGGATAGCCTTAAACAGAATAAATGGACGATAAAAGGCATTAGGACATTTAGCGACATACAATTGTTTGCCGAGTTTTCAACTTGGGCATGAAGCTATCTCCTTGCGTCCAAATATTAAAATTGTTCTGCATTGTGTGCCGTTTGCTTCGTCGTTGCAAGGTTGAATGTCATGGTGTATTACGGATTCCAACACAGACAACATGCGCTGATGCAAAGATGAATTTCCCGAAATTTCTATGAGACGATTGATAACCTTGCGTGGTTCGGTTGTTGTTACTCCCGACAACACCAGTTTTTCTTCGGCGATAGACAAAACGAGTTTTAATGCGGATTCATCGTGCGGCATTTCGTTTAGCATAATTATATCTGGGTCAGATTTCGTTGCCCAGCGTAGGGCGGTTTGAATATCAAGAATATCCGCACCAATCTCTTTCTGGGTTACTATGCTTTTGTTGTGACGGTGAAGATATTCGATTGGGTCTTCTATCGTGGCTATATGGCAACATCTTGTTTCGTTGATGTGATTTACTATTGCCGCTAGGGTTGTTGTTTTTCCTGTTCCTGTGCCGCCTGTTGCTAAGATTAGCCCCTTTTGTTTGCTCATGTATTGCAAAATTTTATCTTCGGGTATGCGTAACTCTGCGAATGTTGGAATACCGAAGGGCAGTATGTGTACCGTCATTGCGCGTGTGCCGCGCTGGGAGTAAACACACGCCCTAAACCGTCCAAGACCATTGATGGAAAAAGAAAAAGCCGCAACATTCGTATTGAGCAGTGTGCGTTTTTGCTCAACGGTTGCGGCTTCGTCAATTAGGCTTTTGACGATTGTGTTGTCTAGCGGAGGGATTTCGAGCGGTTTTAGCATACCATTTACACGGATATATGGCGCGGCGGCTGGGCATATATGCAAGCCTGTGCCTTTGTGTTTGATGGTGGATTCAATTAGTTCCTTTAGTTTTACATTGCTCATGATTTGCCCCCTTGTCATGCAAGTGCTGATGTTTTAGCCGCTCCTGCGGATTCAAGTTGTTTTATTTTTTTGCGGGCTATTCTTAGCTCAGTTTCTTGTCTCAAAAGCTGTTCTTTTAAATCCAACTGTTTAAGCTGGATATGCACTTGGGGCAAGGTGCGTCCTTTTTTGTTTTTTCTGCTCATAATTTTTCCCTCTCGCTAGTTGTATTTGCCCACGTTATAGGCATTCGTGTAGTGGGCATCGCCCTCTAATTTGCAATTGTAAAGCAATGTTCGGATATATTTTGACTTATTTGTAATTCGCGTTGTCACGTTATTGAATTGGTCGATAGCATGTTGAATGTCACGGTGATTTAGTTTGCAAAACACGCTTTTTACCACACTTGACGACTTCTGCTCTTTGCCAATGTGTATCATCTCGGCTGTGGTAAACACTGTGTCGATGATAACAGCAACAAAGTTGTCCACCAGTTCGATGTCCGTGTATCTGAACTCTGTGTAACCGATGTTGTCTTTTATTAGATTTTCGTAAGACGCTATATTTGCGGCCATGGTTGTTGCGTTGGGAGGATTCTTTTTTTTCTGTGTATGCCCAGATGCTTTGGCTTTAAAACTCAAAGTTGGCATACTTGTGCTTTCTGCCGCTGTTACAATCGTCATGTCTTGTCCGTCCAGTCTGTCTGTTGGGCCTGCATCAGGTAGTGGTGTAGATGCGACATGACTGACATGACGGAATTTAAGATAGTGCGTGTTTTTATCTTTCGTCTTATTCTCTTTAGTCTTGTTTATATTAGTCTTATTAGGTCGGAGATTTTCCGTGTCTTGATACGGAGTTTTTACGGGTCTTGACTCGGAATTATTACGGGTCTTGACACGGAGATTTTCCGTGTCAGTGATGTTTACTGGGTTTGCGGGTACTTTTTTTTCATTGTTTGCTGGTGCATGTCTTGACACGGAATTATTACGGGTCTTGACACGGAGATTTTCCGTGTCAGTGATATTTGCTGGGTTTGCGGGACTTGTTTCCTCATTAGGAAGGATTTCATTTATTGCTGTCGGAGTTAATGCAGGGGCTAGAAGATAAATTTTATTGGGCATAGATAAACCCTGTTGTTTTTCTTCTATAAGTCCAAATGATTTCAATTCGTTTATTGCCTTTGTAACAGTTTTGTCGGATTTAGATATATCTGATTGCATTTTTGCACGGGTGTAGTAGATAAAAATATCGCCGTTGTCATCGCTCCAATTGTTTTTGATACTTAGGTCGTGACGTTCAAGCATCACTGTGTATAAAATCTTTGAATCACTCGACATCTTGGCGAACTCGCTCGTAAGTAGAAATTTGGGGAACTTGCAGAACGTACTAGCTAACACGCCTTGCATTGTATAACGAACTCGATTACTCATGACATTCTCCTTCAACGCATTCATGCGAAGTTTATTTTGCGGCAAAGCCGCCTTTCACCGATGACATACACTGGCAAGTCACGTATACGCCTCGAAGTCAGATGCAGTTCCTAGGCAATAAAAAAAGACCCGTTCCCCGAGAGGTTATACGAGCCTTTGCTGAAACTTAATAGTATGATTTTTCATGGCTTTATGTTCTGGGCTGTCTTATTGCGGAACTACGTTGAAAAGTACTGAAAATTTGTGACCAGAATGGGATATAGTGAAGCCATTCTTCTTGTAAAACTTCTGCGTCTTTTCAATTTCATTTGGAATAAAGCAATCTATGTCGCCATAAATTTTTTCATATCCGCAAAACCGACAGTATCTTTTTAGATACTCTATCAAAAACCCTCCATATCCTTTGCTTCTATTGGATTCATTGATGGTTAGCAGCCTTTCGAGACGAACTACGCCACGTTTACTCCAGCTTGGAAAATGCACCTTTATGTCTGCAAAACAAATTTCTTCGTTATGATAAAGCGCGTATAGTACGAAGGTGCAACTGTATTCTGTGTCGTTTCGCGATATGTTTTCTTTTTTTCTTAGCACCACAAAATACTCTTCTTTGTCACCTCTTTTTGTTTTGAGAATTTGATGTTCATAATGCGAATGCCCATCTGCTATCGTAGATAGGCTGTTTAAAAATTGGCGGCAATAATCTATTTCGTCTTTTTGCCTTTGTATAATTTCTCCCTGTTCAGCGCAAAGTTCCTCCAGCATTCTTTTTTCCTTAGTCAGCAACTTGTAAATCCACATATTCGCACGCCCTAACAAAATGTTTTACAAATATTCATCATACTTGAACTCTTTAAGTCCTTCCATTATACGTTCACGTTCATCACTGGGCAAACTCATATTATTTATTATGCGTACAAGGTAATTTGTTGCCGCAATGAGATTTCGATTGCATTCTGTTAGCTTTTCATTGTTCGCTTGTATTTCATTCATTTGTGATTTTATTTGCTCAATTACATTGCGTTTATGCTTCATCGTTTACACCTTCTAATCCCGCTCATTGCGAGTTTTCTTGTTTTCTTGGTTTGGCTTTATTTCTTGATTTTTGGATTTTTCTTCGCTTTTTGTTTTATTTCTTCCCATGAAGCTCTTTTTTCATTTGGCTTTTCGGCGTTCTTTGTGTTGCGTTTTTCGTGTATGTTATCATCAACTTGAGCAGAAAGCTTGTCTAGCTTTTGGATTGAATCAGTGGCATTATCGCGTATTATTGTAAGGCGATTTATTGCTTCGCGATAGGGAGAGCATATGACTACTGTCAGCTCTCCTGCTTTCTGGTTAGCATCTACCGTTTCCTTTCCCACTAGCATTCTGCCTAGGTTTTTTATGGCATTTCCTGCTTTGTGGTATTCAGTGGAGAATGCTTCAATTTTTGCTATTGAGTTTTCGCAACGGGTTATAGTATTTTGAGCTTTTGTTTCAACGTGTTCACAGAAGTCTTTTACACCAAAGTATGTTGCGATATTATTAAGCATTGCAATACCCTTGTCCTTTACCGCTTCAATCACACTTTTACAGCCGTCCAGTATATCTTGTTTTATACGATTGCATATGCTTCTGATGGTGTTTGCTCCATTTTCAAGCTTTGTAATGTCGTTTGTCATGATGGTTTTTATTGGGTGTGATTGTACCTCTTTTAATGTTACAAGTTGGTTTTTCATTGTGCTGATGGTTGATGCACAGCTTTTGATGGTATCTTCCATGGTTTTAACATTGTTGATTAGACTTATTAATGCGGCAACCTGTTCTTGCTTGTTATTGTCGTTTAGAAGTTGCAGAAGCACCTGTATTTCGGGACTTAGCTCAAATGGTACAGGTTTTGTTTCTGACTGCATTTCAACACCTTTTTTAGCTTTTTCATTCATAACCGAAACTGCCTCCTTTATCTCTAAAGAACCGTCCTCGCGGCTGATGGCGACATTTATACCCGCCGCCGTTAGTTTTTCCATGTAGTCCATCAACTCTGCCGCTGCGATGCGCACGGCTGGAGTGGTGTCCGACTGTGAAATGCCGATTGAAATATCTTCTTTTGTGATGCCCAATGCTTCGGCAACGATGTTGGCATTGTTTCCAAGTGCAACAAAAACGCCCTCCGATTGATGTAACAGAACTTTGTCCCGATAGGTGTCTGCTATGGCTTGGTACGCGTGGTGGAGGTTTATGTTTTTTTGTTCTTCAAGCATTGCACTATGATGTCGTTTTACATCGGGAGGGAAGCGCGAGAGTATTTCGCCATTCATAAGCCTATTTTCAATTGACTTTGCATGAGTTTCAAATGATAGCCTATCTTTTGGATTTGTAATCCCTACATGCCGAGAGCCAACTGTATATTCAACAAGATACTCTGGACGCACAGGGAACATGCTTCGATATAACAAACCTTGCATCTTTCCTTGTATTTTCATTGTTTTTGTACCATCACTGTCCACAATCTTATTAAAATCGTGAGTGCATGGAACTAACCACACGAGTCCCTTTGAATCCACATGTGCATATAAATGAGGTCGCTTTGCTGACTTATCATGTCCAAACTTATCAATCCCTGCCATTAAGTAAGGGTCGTTAGCTTTATCGAAAAACTCTTTTCGCACTGTATACATGTACCCAGATTTTACAGCCATTTGCGAACCCTCCGTTTAATACAAAAAACCCTTCCTGCATCACAAGAAGGGTTTGATATATACGTTACTGGCGGTGCATCTTTATTGGATTCTGCTCACCGCTCACAGAATTTGATTCTCAGTAATTGTTTATACTGCCCTACTGCGAACAGCGTCCATATGGACTTCGGCATGTCTTTATCCTGCGTTGCCGATAACAGCATAGTTACAAAGTCGAGGGCAATAACTACCCTGTGCATATTATTATACAGATAGGCAAGAATATGTCAACGGTTAAATTGAAAATAATCACATATAAGTCATATTTAACCAAAGTGTAATATTGGACACTATATCTTTAGCTCCTACCCCCCATTCGCACTCACTTAAATGTATAAGCCTGAATTTACGCCGCTTTCAGCGGTAAAGGTTACTTGGATTTTGATGAATTTCACCCCAAACTGGGGCTAAAATGGCACTTGAAAATGTTTAA
>Ga0123355_10013745_pt1 | contig 12614 bp, 7 predicted proteins | sample TergutEmb28metaG_3_FD_89872 | JGI IMG/M metagenome (GOLD analysis project Ga0123355, IMG submission 89872) | Embiratermes neotenicus P1 segment gut microbial communities from Petit-Saut dam, French Guiana - Emb289 P1 | ecosystem: Host-associated > Arthropoda: Insects > Digestive system > Gut ...
AATAAAAAAAAAAAAAAAAATATTAAAAAAAAAACAAAAATAAAAAGAAGAAAAATTTAAAAAAAACAAAAAATAATTTCCCCCCACCATAGGAAAAAAAAAAAAAAAAAGTTTCAATAAGCACGACTTTTTTAAAAATAAGACTTCAAAACGAAAGCATAAAATGGCTGTACAGGCAGAGAGCGAAACGTCATTTAAACAATATAAAAATACACTAAACCGACGTTCAGAAAGAATAGGAAAACTTACAAAACACACTAAAAGCAGCACCATACAAACGTTTGGGAAAAATAAAGAGACGAAACAAAAGAAAATGCTTAAAAATACGGGACGACCAAATAAAAGAATTCTTACAGGCGAAGATATGGCTAGCTTTAATGAAGCTAGAATACAAAATAGCACACCAAAGAACACAGCAATAACTAAAAGAGTAATGAGAAGACACAGAGTCTCCTAGGACAATTTGTTACACATTTAGAACATGAAACATATAGGACTCAAACTGAAGTGTACAAAATTTTAAAACAAATAAGCAAGGATATAAAGGAAACCGCGAAAATTCATGGAAACGTAGATGAAAATGTATTTCTTCAATACCATAAAAAAATGTGGAACACAACAAACATAGATGAAATAAAATTAGAATGGAATTTAGACAATCAAATATATATTTCAATAACATCAGATGAATTCGAAAAAGCCTTGAAGTTAACGTAACATGGTAAACTGACACACTCTCTCCTCTGTACAGTAACAACGAAAATGGCAATAAACCAGGAACACCAGCGAGCTGTTACACCGTCTGGGAGCCGAGGACTCAGAAATATGTTAATCCCGTATGTATAAATACACTGCTTCGTATAAATGAGCTCGAGCTGGAGTTGTCAAGGTCGCGCAAAGTTCGTGTTTTCAAAGCAATGAACTACTTCTCACAAGCAATTACAATAGCCTGTCTGTACGTGAACCCTGATACGACACGCGTCAAGCTCCACCCGTCCGGTAGGCATCTATCTCATTTACTACCGCGCCCTGTTTGTTCTCCTTTCCATCCACCTAGATAACGAGCCTAGTGACGGACAAAGCAGTTGCCAGTATCAATAAAAACATTAGCCGGGTTAAAAGGTTAGCTACGTACGTATGATACAGTACACGTACAATTTTGTAGGATTCGAAAATTATGTCACATCTGAAATCAATGCTTCTTGTATCAAATTTAGAACATGAAATACGTTTCGGTGACAGTTCCGGTCGCTTTCCTCTGGTAAAAGAGGACCTGAAACGCTCATTTTCTTGGGCCCTATAAACCTCCCATGGGTTTAGTGTAACCTTGCCCAAAATAGGTTAGATTTTCAGCACATTTCCAGTATTTATATGCCGGTTATCTACAGTCAAGCCGTCCTGGACTGCTTGACCATGGACATAAAGGCACCACGTTCCTTCGAAACGTTGTTTAACTAGTCACCAGTATACAAGGCGCAATACCTCAAAAGACCTGAATATTCATTGTGACAAGTTTTATCGTTTCTTTCATACCGATGGATCACACCAAACATTTGCTCATGATTTGTTGATATTAATGTCGGCTTTACTCCCACATCTTTTTCACCACAAGCAAAATACTTCGTACATCTGCCAATTATTATTATTATTATTATTATTATTATTGAATTATTGCAGAATATAATAAAGTAAAATAAAAAATACGCAAAAATATTAGCGAGTAAAGATACCCGAATGGTAACATGTTTACTACGCAGCACACCACGGTGTTCAACCTTTTGAAGCCTGAGTTCACTTTCCTACAATTTAAATTAGCTCTGTATGGAATCCGTTCCTCGAGACGAAACGGTTAACCAGCTTATTACCGGGAGGTACTGCAGCGTCTGAGGGAGCAAGCCGTCGAACACGTCCCGAATTATGGCGAAACAAGGACTGGCTGTTCAGCACTACGATGCGCCAACGCACACTGCTTTGCCGGTGAAGCAATTTTGGCCGCTAAAAACATGTCCGTGGAAACCCACCCCCTTTAATCGTCCGATCTTGACCCTCGTGATTTCTTCTGGTTTCCGGAAATGAAAGCACAGCTACAAGGGCGTCGTTTCCAGGATCTGTACGAAATTAGGGGCAATCGCCGACTGGTGTACACGCGATTCCAAAAAGCCAGTTCCAGGGGTGCTTCCAGAAGTGGCAATAACGCTGGACCCCTTGCATAAACTCGGACGAGGACTACTCCGAACAGAAACAAAATCAATAACAAAGGTAGGTGCATATTTCGTTAACGACTCAGTACGGGAACTTTTGAATACGCCCTCGTATGCATGAAATCTTCAGGGATATAAGCATTGCACAGCCGCTCAATGCGATTACAAAACCCACAGACTTCCGACAACACAAAACATTACCAACGGCTGTAGGAGGGATGGCGGTCGACCAGTCGTGGGTGGATCACCTCTACTGTATTCAGTACGGCTGACTTCCCTACCTTCTCTAAGAGTTCAAAATTTGGAAGACGAGCAGAAGTGGTTTGTCCGACTGGGCGAAACGTGCCCTTCTGCCTTTACATTTCGTCACTTCCGCCGCCCACATGATAATTATCCAACTTCCCCGCGCCACTCGATCGGCCAGCACGCAATGCGCATTAAAAAGAGTGCTACAAGATGTAGTCGGTCTACACGAGTTCAAAGTATGATAATGAAATTGCATTTTTTGAACTCGCTAACACGAGTACTACCCGTAGTGTTTCATGAATTCCCATATGCGACCCGTACAACAAATGGTCGGGCCCGAAACATTACCGCCACAATAACATAGAAATGAGCTGCATTCGTTAGAAATTAACGAAAAAACAACACATTCATCGCATCCCGCTCTAAGCGAAAGCGATTCTTAAGTCTGCCACTTATATTACGCGTTTCGTTAACGCGATTTGGCTATACCGCGATTGATGAATAGACGAACGCTGTTTGCATACTGCGAAATTGCGCAAACGCGTGTTGGCTGCTTCGCAGCTTCAAGGAACAGTGTGCAGCTATCGCGTCAAACATTATTATTATTATTATTATTATCATCCTCATTATCATCATCATCATCTCCTTTATGCAGGGTATTTATACCTATATTCCTGAGACAAAATATGTCCCTAGGGAATACAGTGTTGCAGCTATTCTGTTGTTACTATTCATGGTGCTTATATCATTAGTTTCAGTGTTGAATCTATTGTAATTTTACATTCATACTTTCCGAAGTATGTGGGCAGTGCCCAATGTGGCTGTTTTCTGGAGTTCCTTGACTTCATGTCTTCCTGGTATGTAGCTCACGTATTTTCTAAATGACTTTGAAATAGTCCCGGTCGCCCCTATTATTACTGGTTTCACCTTTGTTTTTTACATTCCACATGCGCTGTATTTCTATTGTAAGATCTTTATATTTTAGAATCTTCTCGGCTTCCTTTTTAATCACAATGCTGTCTCCTTAGATTGCAACGTCTATTAACATACATGTTCCCTTTTCATTACCAAGGATAATTTATTATTATAGGCAAAAGAACAACAGAGAAACATGAGTGTGTGCTCCACTACACTTTAACATAAGCTATGCAACATGGGTAAACTGCACAATGAACACTGGTATGACCATGTACCAAAATCAATCGAAACAAGTGGTGAAGGTAAGGTAACCACATTATGGAAACAATACGTGCGAACCGACAGAGCCATCCGTAACAACATACCGGACATCATAATCCGTGATAATGCAAGAGGAACAGTAACACGTACTGTATGTTAATAAATGCTTCAGGCGCAGGAGACAGAAACGTGATCAAGAAAGGAGCCGAGAAGAGTCTAAACTATGAAGAACTTAAAACAGAAATATAGCACATGTGGAATGTAAAATCAAAAGTGATACCAGTGTATTAGGGGCAAATGGAAACATCTAAATATCATTCAGAAAATACTTCAGCAACATATGGGAAAGCAAGAAATCAAGTAACTAAAGAAAACAGCTATATTGGGCACTGCACGCATACTTCGGAAAGTACTGATGTAGGTTTCACCCTTTTTATAGGCCACGAAGGTCCTTAGGGTGAGTAGAGGTATAGCTCTACTCTTTCTAGGGCGTCGGCACTCTAGATGGGGGTGGGGGGTCAGCCCCACGCCCCGGCCGCCTCTACCCCCGGGAAAGACCCGGTAACCATTGTACAGGAGGTTGGGTAGGCCCCAGCGCCGGTCTAGACGGGCGGAAAATCTCGTTCCCACCGGGATTCGATCCCGGATCGTCCAGCCCGTAGTCACTCGCTATACCGACTGAGATACCCGACTGATGTACAAGCACAAAACATTCAACATGGGAAATATCGTTGCATGTCCCATAAATTGTAACTACAGAATAGCTACGACAGTATGTACTCCAGAAACATGGTTTGCTTCAGGTATATGACTGTAAATAACAGTGGTGAAAGCAAATAATAATAAAATAAATTAAACAATTTCGTTACGGGATTTTCTATAAAGCGAGGTCTTACCCGGACGTAACTATCGGGTTATATAGCAGAATCGACTGAACTCGTAATGTTACGTGGTTAACCGTGTAACCATCAAACGAATAAATTATCAAGAACTATGGGCGTGCAGACACGCTGTAGAATTAACAACTGTTAATTTCCCTTCCAACATATTTCGGTCTTTGTATAGATCCTCTGGGAAATTTGTTCAGCAAACATAGACATCACAGGCAATGGACGTTGAAAAGAAGCCGGAGACAGACGTTATGGACCAATACAATTTCCTTTCATTCACGCACCAGCATAATTTGATGGCTGCTGCATGGTCACATATTCGACAGACAACAGCAGGATTTACGGCTGTCACATGTCTTGAAATAGTTCGTGTGGAAACAGATATTGCACGTGCACAGAATTCTTGCAGCAGACGTGATATTAATTTTAAGAAATTTGATTAATTTTAAATAATTCCAGATATTTAAACTAAGTAAATCAGGATGACGAGGCACTAAAATATCTGAGAGAGGCAAAGAAATCTCACAAAGTAACTGGCGGCGTTTAACACATTTCTAAAAATTAGTTTTCGAATTATGTTTACAGAACCCGTACTCAATTTTCAAAAGCAAAATGCTGTGTCATGCATACTTGAGAGCCCCATACTGTTCTATACTGTTTGAACACCACTCACATACTCAAATGTCCAATTTTTTACCCAAGTCCGTATATACTTTAGTTTCAACGGAACGCTAAGACGAACATTCACGAACATAATGCTTGGGAACGGACATTACGTGCTGGGCGCAGGCAGACAGACAGACAGACAGACACACACACACACACACACACACACACACACACACACACAAAGAATTCAATGGAGATTATTCAAATACCCATGAAACAAAAACAAATTTCCTCGCACTATGATCGCTTCGTGGACGCCAGGCCGTTGAAGTTCCAAGAATGTGCATGCCTTCATCAACAACTTCAGGTTAATTTTTCCCGAGAAAAAGAAAGACCACTGCCCACCAATCAGAGCCCTACCACAAAAAAAAATATTACTAAATATAGTGCGTCGGCGTAAAATACAGGAAATATATTTACAGGGGTGCTGACAAGTCCTTAGCCCGACCAGGAAGGAATCAAGCTAAAGTTTCTGTCAGAATGGCGTGAATTTCCTTCGGCGCCTTGCCTTGCAGGAGGGGAGAAAAAAACTTGACGACAGCTCGTGTCTCGATGTTGTTGAAGTTGCGCATGTCCCTGACATGCTTCGGAGCTTGTTTCCTTCCTGGTCGGGCTAAGGACTTATCAGCACCCCGGTACACAATGGCACGGTCGAGGGGGTTGCACTTCTGATTCCTATGCTTCCCGGGTTCAAGTTACCTTAGCTGAACTCATCGTAGATTACCTCTAGACCCTGAATTTTTTATGCCTTTTCTCAGACCCTGCAGGATAACAGTTATCTAAAAAAAAAAAAGGGCGACAGTAACCGTCCAGTCTTCCGAATTCATTACCCGCGGCAAAATTAGCACTCCAGAGTACAAATTACATGCAAGTATGAAATCTGTACCCTGCAAACAGTGTCCTTTATGCACCTCCGGAAAAGGACTCAAGTACTGTAATGTCAAGGACATGAGGTGGCCCTGTGATATGGCCGCCTTTTCCAATCCAAATTCCGTGACAAGTGAAGTCCCGCTCGAACTGCAGTGTGACAATGCGGAGGCGCTAGATCTTGCTGGAAGTGCATGTAATTAGGAACCTCGGCTTCTGAATTTGGCACGAGGAATTTCTCCTACGTTATAGGTACACTGCACATGTCACAATGCGTTCGCCTGAACACTATTTCTTCAAATACAGCACGACACTGACAATGGAACTGCACCCGTGTACACAGGTCACACTTTCATCACCGAATGCGGAGTGTTGCTCAGCCAAACTCTAACGTTAATTAATTGTCAATTAACATGCCCGGGCGGATGACAAGTGACTTCGCCATCAAAACAAATATAACTGCAAGAAATTCGTCTTGAAAGAATGTCACAGAAACATAGCGACCTTCTTTGTCTTAGACCGTTACATCGTGAAATAAACAGCACTTGTAACTTAAATGATAATGGAACTCAGGTGACCACTTCATAGAAGTGACATGTCGAAGCCACACAAAAGGTTGGTTTTCCCGCCGACTTATCTTCAATAACAACCAAAATCGGAGAAACGTTGAATCTCCACCTTCCTCGAATTTTGTTTATACATGTCCACTGCAAATATCTTTCTTAAAACACAATCCGTATCTGAAGAGCTCTATGATCGCGTCTAAGTTCAGTACGTGAAAAGGGACTGATATCCGAAATTATCTACGCATTGGTAATGAAGAGAGATTCTGTGACCAGAACATCCGTTACTGAACTCAAAACACCGAAACTCGCTAGTATGTCGCAATCGTCGATTACAACGTGATTAAGGCAATGCATGAGCAGTGCTATTAATAGTGGACTCCAAAATTTCGCCTAGAGAAGTAAGGATGTAGCTTGACACTTACTGTAGTTCTGGGCGACATGTATTGCTAAGGGACTTCTGACAGTCCACACACATACGTCAGCTTAATATGATGAGAAATCGATTTCTTTTGGTGTGGTCAAGGATCTGATTTTCGTATTTTTAAGGGTTTCTTAATCTTCCCTTCAATAACCGCGATATGAGTTTTTGACTGCTGTGGATAGATAGTATCACAGCACTTTTCAAAAACCGGAGGACGTAACACATAAACGATCTCCCTGAACGACTGTAAATACACCGAACCATCAGTCCCTCCCTACCTCAACAAAACACTGCCCTCAATCTACGCGATTACACCATGACTGCGGCACAGGAGTCCATCCTCAACAGAGGCCTCAATTAGGCTGTATTCAAACGACAGTATGATCTAGATATCTACTCTACGTGGCATGATCTGCCATCTCCAAGCTTCCCCGTGCAGACGGTATAGAATTCAGACAGAAAATTAGAACTACGTCTGGGAATCGAAGTTTTCCCAAGACAAACCTAAAAAAAAAAAAAAAGTCATAAAATTCTTGAAGCAAAAAATATAAAGATTCTTCCCCCTGCTAAAGGAAACTGCACGGTTGTTTTTAAGCCCTCAGAATATAACGAAAACATAAACTTCCTTTTCCTATCGGGCACTAACATGTTGCTTGCAGGTCCAAATCGCAGTACTAATAGGGAGATTTATAAACTCCTAGATAGTATGAAAATGGGATCCCTTTGTAGAGTAGAAGAAAACTAATACCTCAACATATTACGCTGTCGCATTTTTATACATCAGAAGTCAATAAGCATGGCACACCATCGACCCATACAGCAGGTTACATTGGTTCAAACCTCTGCCGTTTGGCAAGGTACATAATGAAAATTACTTCCCCCTATCGTACATGTCCGAACCCGCTGTCTTGAAGTCAACAATTCTTTCCAGTCCCTGAATCGTACTCATACGGCATTCAGTTTGTTTACGAATTTTCTGGTCGACAACGCTCGCACAGACACCATCTTCCCTCGATACAATAACCTGAACTCAGATGCGGTAGTGCAGCTCTTACATAACTACACATGTTTCAGGACGACATATTTACAAAAAGGAGATAAGTTTCTTCAACAAAATAGTGGAGAGCTATGAGAATTTCTATATTCCACAGAATGCCGTTCATGTCGTGATTATGTGTTTTTGTCCAAATAATATTAATGTTTAATATAAATCAAGTCCTAAAATATACCACTCACCCCGTAGGATAAAACACAATTGCACGATAAACTAAAAAAAAATTAAAAAAAAAACTTTGATACAATAACGTCGAAAATAATACCTTTAGTTTGGCTTCGATACGTCCACGAAAAGTTTCTGAAGTCACACAGTTACACTTCTCGTGAGATTCATCAATAGCGTACGGCCAGCAACACAATATAAATAGGACACTAACTCCCTTTACTGGACGTACTGGTCAAACTAAATCGTACTCGATTAGGAACTACTACTTACAGGAAACTTACACACACTACAAAATATTTCCATTACGAATCTAAACGCTCTCTTCATATCAAACGTTTTGCAAAACAAAAACAAAAAAAAGTATCCGCTACAATATTTTTATATCCGAAATCTGCCGGTTTAGTTCGGGCTATTTACTTCAAAAACTCTAATATATACAACCAGTAACGCATATATATACACATACACACACACACACACACATATATATATATATAAAACCCCAGATTCCTGCAAAGTGTTTCTCCACAATGTATGTTTTTATATTTAGTCCATTTTTATATTTTATGAACCATAACATTATACTATTTATTCCTCTTTCCATTTTTTAATTTTCCAGAATCGTCATCCAATCAGTATTTCACCTGCATACCATACCTCTTATTTAAAAACTGCTAGGAATAAAAAAAATCCTTAATTTAGCTCCGGTCAAGGATACATAAAACCTAAGCCTCCTCCAATACACACTTCATCCATCAGCAATTATCTCGATTGCAAGGATTCAAAATCAACGGCTTGCTCAGCGAGAAAAGTACAAAATAACCGACACACAAAAAGAGGTAAAGCAAACCCTGTACAGGCCTGGGCAGACCCTGAGGGTTCCAGGAGGCTGAGGCTCCCAGATTTCAAGACAATTGGCACATGAAGGTGTTAAGGTTGTCAGCCCTAAGCACCAGCCGCCTTTACCCCCAGAAAATATTCCTGGTACTCATTTCTGTTAGAGGCTGAGTCGACTCCAGGGCCACAGTGCTGCCGAAAGGATTATGTCAATGAAAACTCCAATGACACCGTCGGGAACCGAACTCACTACCTTCCGGCTTGTAGCGCAGTGCCGCAACCAACCGCGCTACCGACCATTTCAAATAAACGGGGAGAGGGTATTCTTTTACATGTGTTGTGAACTGGAAGTCGTTTACAAGAGAAACTGGAAAAGTACTGAGGTACGAATTTAGCAACGCAAAAACAATTTACGCCAAGAGTTAGCAGTGACGTCAAAGACCAATAAGCCTGTGTTTCTGTACAAACTGCGTCAACGTCGCTATATTACATACTGATAAAAACACAAGATATGGGAAATATTCTTAAGTAGCAGATAGGAAGGTCGCAGAAAATCCCATCAATTAAGTACACAAGCAGATGTCTCCCGATGTGCTTATCGACCGTGAGTGAGGCAACAGTATCAGTCACCCAAACGTTTGGAGACCCATCTAGAGCGCCTGAATGGCTGCAACACTTCGTTCAGCGTCTCTTGTCCTATCTGTTTTTCTACTTTCTACTGCTCACCGTGACGGAAGTGAGCCCTGGACCTGCAGTCGTCTAGAGCTACTAACTGCCCGCCTCTTAAAACTATTATTTCCGTAGTCTCATTGTTTACTAACAAGCATCTGGGTTAAAGGCCTCGTGTTTAATTGGCCTTGGTTTGCTGCAGTGTAATTCTACCACCCACTCTGCTTGCTCCACAAACATGTTTGACCCGCCAGTATGTTGTCGTAGATTGTTGAAACGCTTATCTCCTAATCAGGAATGATGGTGGTTCTTATACAACTTAATTCATTCGGATTATTTCTATGCCTACTGATGAAGTTTAGCTGTACTGAATGGGCCTTACAGAGTAGGTTTCCCCTTTAATTTATGCGAGGTGCAGAGTCTCCGAAATGTGCCGATTTTAAAAAGTTATGCTTGAATGAGACAATGGACAAGGTTCAATTGGAATGCGGTGGTGGTGGTGGGAGTAGTAGTAGTAGTAGTAGTGGTATTGGTGGTGGTTGTGGTGGTAGTGGTGTAGTGGTGGTGGTGGTAGTAGTAGTAGACGTAGTAGTGGTGATGGTGGTGATGGTGGTAATGGTGGTAGTGTTGGTAGTACTGGTAGTGGTGATAGTACTGGCAGTGGTGGTGGTGGTGGTGGCGGCGGCGGTGGTGGTAGTAGCAGTAGTAGTAGCAGTAGTAGTAGTAGTAGTAGTAGTAAATAGTAGTAGCACCAGTAGTAGTAGTAGTGGTGGTGGTAGTGTTGGTAGTATTGGTAGTGGTCATAGTACTGGCAGTGGTGGTGGTGGTGATGGTAGTAGTAGTAGTAGTAGTAGTAGTAGTAGTAGTAGTAGTAGCAGTAGTAGTAGTAGTAGTAGCAGTAGTAGTAGTAGTAGTAGTAGTAGTAGTAGTAGTAGTAGTACAGCACCATCATTAAATTTCAGAATAAAATTCTACCAATATGGGAGAGCGAACTGCCGCCATTCCTAAAGTAATACTCTCAAACAAACTAGGAACTCTTATACAAAATCAATAAACAGGCAGTCGATCACCTCCTTGTTTTAGTCTAATACATTAAATAAGGCTACAAGGCACTGCAGCCAGACAAGTTTACGCTTCTTCCTCTTCGCTTTCAGAGTACACGCCACGGGCTTTCGCCTGTTCAGTCTTTCCGTATTTTGTGTCTCAATCCAAGCTAGTTTTGCGCAACGCCCGATACTAGGATGTGGTGAGGGGGAAAAATCTTCTTTCCAGAAATAAATACTCGAACTAAGTTTATGCTTTAGAAGTCAAACATCGGTTATGAAAAAGAATTATGAAACAACACAAACTGCACGTGTGTAATTTCACGTCAAAAGACTTAAACTGAGAATATCTGTGTGCAGTGTACACATATCTGTAAAATGCCATTCTCACAGGCTCCCTGAAGAAACAAGCGTGATTTCGAAGTATCGCGAGAAGACAAAGAAATTTAACTACTGAACCTCGACATAAGATTCAAAAAAGCAATTACTTCCGGGTAGAGGAGGAGGAGGAGGAGGAGGAGGAGGAAGAGGAGGAGCAGGAGGAAAATGACCGACGAGAAAACAAGTTTACGCGCACGGAGATCATAGTTCAACGCTAGCACTAAGTTCCATTAATAATCCGTGAATGTGAAAAATCGTATGCACCCTGCAGAGATAAACAAGATCCCCGTATCTGGCTTCGATGTCACAGGATTTCTTGGAAGCAACAGTGGTTCAGAAATCGTGACTTTACAAAACTGACGCTGAAACGACCTTCGGCACTGCATGAGCAAATCTGATCCACGTGACGCAAGAATTCCGCTGGTGAGTGAATTATGCAGTAAAACACAGACGACTTTTGTATCCAAGTTCGTGCATGTTAAGTGAGGCGTGACATCAGAAATTCAGACCATTTTAATGACGTCCATCGCCAGTCACCCATTTGCTGAAACGGTATGAAGGTATGACGCCTAAAATTCCAGTCTTGTTTCATGACACAGGTACAAGCGCACGCATCGACGTGAAAATGGGGCCGCTTATGTGCACGACTACCCATTGTGTCGCCCGTAACGTAATCCAACCCATTTATGTGTACAGCAGCCGAAAACTTTACACGCTACGTGGAAATTACTAACCGACAGAACGCGCTACACTATATAAGAAAGGTAAAGGTAAAACAATCCATTTACAGGCCTATTACAGGCGCAGTGGGTTCCAGGATTCGATACAATCGGCACACGAAGGTGGTAAGGTTGTCAGCCCTACGCACCGGCCGCGTTTACCCCCCTGGAATGAACCCTGGTACGCATTACTGTTAGAGCCTGAGTCGATCCCAAGGCCATAACGCAGTCGGAAGTATTATGTCAATGAAAATTCCAGTGACACCATCGGGAATCTAACCCGTCACCTTCCGACTTGTAGCGCAGTGCCTCAGCCAAATGAGCCACCTCGTGCTCCCTACACTACATACCATTGGCTTTTACTTCACTTAACATTTCCTTCGCTTACTGCAGATTTTTATATGGCACGTTTACAGGTACTATGACTACTCCTACTGTTACTACTACTGCTGTACCACCACCACCACCAGTACTATGACCACTACCAACACTACCACCACTACTACTACTAATGCCGCCGCCGCCACCACCACCACCACCACCACCACTGCCAGTTCTACCAACACTACCACCACCACCACCGCCGCTACTACTACTACTACAGTAAATACTACTAATGCTACCACCACCACCACCAGTACTAAGACCACTACCAACACTACCGCCGCTACTACTACTACTACTACTACTACAACTACAAATAC
>Ga0123355_10013747_pt1 | contig 12614 bp, 9 predicted proteins | sample TergutEmb28metaG_3_FD_89872 | JGI IMG/M metagenome (GOLD analysis project Ga0123355, IMG submission 89872) | Embiratermes neotenicus P1 segment gut microbial communities from Petit-Saut dam, French Guiana - Emb289 P1 | ecosystem: Host-associated > Arthropoda: Insects > Digestive system > Gut ...
ATCTTCATACTGTGAATTCGTCCTGCGTTCTGATCTTGAGACACGGTCATGTACTTAGTTTTATGAGCATTTACTTCTAGTCCAATCTCCTTAGTAGCAGCTACTAAAGCTTCTGCATTTTTCTCTACGGTGTCTACACTTCCTCCCAATATATTAACATCATCAGCATAAGCCAGAAGCTGGTGTGTACCATTTAATTTCAAACCATCTTGGTGTACCTGAACCCTCCTAACGGTATGCTCCAAGGCAAAGTTGAAAAGCAATGGCGATAGAGCATCTCCCTGTTTCAAACAATTCCTAATAGGAAACATGTCAGACAAATTCTTGCCAACCCAGACATTCATGACGTGCATATGTACATAATTGGGAAAAGTGGCTGGAGCACGAATCTGACCACAAAACATTATATAATGTGGAAATAATGTGTGGGGCTATAATTCTAAGCCTGTACATGACTGTGCGGAGCATTTAAATGGCTGCAGCGCACCCATTTGGTGCTTTTGTAGGATGCCAATTTAAAAGGATCAGGTGTGTTCGTCGGATAAAGGTTGATGTTGAATCCGCTTCCTCTGTTTTTCAGCTGAAAGGTAGATCTTCCTCCTAGGGCAGTATTTGAGATCAGTAATGCTGAAGTCTTGAACTGCATGCTCTAGTTTTTTAATATCTTAGGCACTTCCTCTGTTACACAACACAAGGAGGCGTAATCCACTGTTGTAGCAGTATAGAGCATGGAATATGAATTAAATATGTAATTATATCCCTGGAGCAAGTTGATTGATAAACTGATAGTTGCTCATACAGTAAAAATTTCTTGCTTTAGCCCTTACATTCTGATGCCACATACCCCACCAAGCTCATCTCCCATGATTTTATTATCTTAATAATATTTCATGAAGAGTAAAACTTATGAAGCTCCTTGTAATGCATTTCTCTTATTCCCATATCACTTCTTCACTCCTAGGTCAAAGTATTCTTCTTAGCACTGTCTTCAAAAGTAGTCACTTGTGTTTTTCCTGTAGTGAGAGAGAATGATAAACTGCAAGTAAAGTTATAATGTTAGATGTATTACCTTTGCAGTTTTAGTTAGCAGACTGATAAATGAAATATTCTGAACATTGTCTGATATTTAATCTGTCTTAATTTGTTTGTGAACACAATCTTTATGCATCTACTCACTATTCCTAAGGGCCTAAACTTTTGTTGCATATGTGGAAGACTTATTAGCTATGTTTTTATTATGTTTTAAACATGCACTGATTTTAGTTCTCGGAGATACCTGAATATGCTAAACCAGCACACGTCTGGAGAGACTCAGGAAACTGTGATATCACGCACTCTGTATTGTCAGTGTCCGATCCATTTGTCTCATTTATTACTAACTTCTGACCATACACAGATCATTATCTTAATGCTTGCTTTTACCCTGAATGTAGAGTGCTTTGATGCATAATATTACATGTAACTTAAATGAAGACATCTTTGTGCAGTAAGTGGAGTATAATGACAGTACTAGGGTAACAAAGGCTGAATTAAATTTCTGAACTGTCATTTCACACCAGTATGATGAGACATATTAAGTACTAAATCAACTAAGAAATTTCTAACATATACTAATATGTTTTTAATTGTATTGAACTAGTGAATTATTAAAAATTAGTTGTTTCATCCTTAAAATGTAAAAGCTAATTTCAACTAAAATATACGATAAGTTATGGAAAGAATAATTTCATCTCTGATGTGCAGTAGAGACTTGAGATTGACTAACGAAGTCCTTAATCTTTATGCATGCATTGTATGTTATGCCTGTAAATATTAGCATGTTTGTGTGTTACTTGTATAGCAACTTAGAGACAGTGCAGAAAATGGGTCCAGAGATAGTGAAAAACTACATCATCATCTCAGGAGTTCAGAAACAAAAGGTTTCCTTAGCAAGTTGAACAGTATGACTGATAAGGTAAGAATGACTGCTCATTTGTAAAAATGTTGCAACATGCATATTTTCTTAATGAAGAATGAACATTGTAATCCTTTGCTGGAAATACTTTCACGTGACTGACATACTATAAACATAAAAAGTGTTGGACTTCATACGTCAATGAAATTTTACATGAAGAGAACCTGTAGTTTGCTGTTTAATAACTTACTATTGTGTGGTTGAACTTATTTTCTGTCATCTTTTCCAGATTTTTTGTAGTAATAATCCAAAAGTATCATTTCATTGCACTGAACTCAGTGACAGAAAAGCGCATGGCTCTGAAGACATGATTCAGTACATGTTTAACCTCAGTAACAGATAATGTCTTTCAAATTTGTATCCTCTTGGCTGACAGGGAAAACATTGTTGCACTGGGTTGCATGGAGTTCAGAATTTTCTGTTTATACAGACAGATCTCTTATTCACCACAGTGGTCTTAATTCTTGTATAAGTTTTCAAAAATTGTCTGAAATTACTTCTGATTCAAATATTCACATCTGAAGGGCATTACTACTTACTAACAACTGTATGATTTTTGAAGTAGTTGTGAATTATATACACGTCTTCTTGAAACCCTTTATAACAGCCACACCTCCTCAGCCCTGTTTTTTCATCAAGACAAGTGCTATTAAAATATGATTAATTATCCAATTTGGTGTAAAACATTCTTCCAAACAACAGTCCTGGTGTGTGGAAAGGAATGTGTGGGAAGGCTTGGAGAAATTTTCATGCATGAGAGCCAGCCAGAAGTTTGCATAGCATATAATTTTGTAATTAAATAATGTAGGGTGGTTGTGATTTTATGAGAGGAGTTCATCTTCATGCACTTATCTTGCGTTTCCAGTGTTGAACCAAAATCTTTGTGGCCACAAATTAAAATATGTGCAAGATGGATACAATTTTGACAGGATGGCTAATGACACAGGACATGGACTTACTGTGTCCACGAGATATAGTGGGGTAACAGTACAGTTAAGCTTGAATTGTACTGATTAGGGCTGAAGATAGAGAACCCAACATAAATGTATTGTAGGCTTATTTTGTAACAAACCCTTGTATGTTACATTTCTCATGGTTGCTTCATTCTTTAATCTTAGTAAATAATGTGGGTCATTTGCAATCAGGATATTGATCAGCTGCATATCAATAAATGAGGGAAAACAGTGTATTTACTGCAGGAACATTACTTATTTAGAAGTAATTCAGTTTACTTTCATTAATCTTAATTTAATGAGTTTTATGTGCAGTAATTCGTTTGGCTGTCAGATTTAATTGTTGTTGAGTGTACTGCCTAGTCCAGAACTGCAAAATTAATTTTTACTCCTCTCAGTTGATCATCATTGCACTGTTCACTACCTTTACTGTATTCATGAAGTTTATTGAACTGACATGAAAAGCTGATTTTGAGTCTCCTGGCCACCAGAACATTGTGTTGAATATAACCAAAACAGTGTGTATGGTGCTCCAAGAACACTATTTCAAGTATGTCACAAAACCTCCATAAATTCTAATACTGCAGGCTGTCACATTGGCCACAATTTTAAACCATCCAGGTGACATGGAGAGTCATGGGCTTGCTTGTACAAATTCTGTTGTCACAAAGAAACTCCCACCCCTTTAAGGTATTTTTGGCATAAGGAATTAATTAGGCGAGTGCTTATCTCACTGTCTTGTTTACTCCAGAACCTGGCAGTAGACAACAGACAATGGCATCAATGGGTCAGCTGCCATGCTGCATGGCAGGCAGCCTTTCAGCCATAGTTTGGAATGATTTACAGTACAGAATTTCTGAATAGCTAAAAGTTAAATTAGTTTGCATACAAATTATGATATGCCATTTACTTACAACTCAGGAAAGTTGGCCCAGATTTAATCACTTCCATTGTCATCTTTCTTCTTAGTACAACTCCACAACTCTTAGTGCAGAGTTTTGGCCTTCCCAACTACTTCCTTACATCTTCTTCTATTCTGGACAAGAGTCTTCCAGTTCGGCACTTTTAACCTTTGTATATCTTTTTTAACATCATCCTCCCAGCATATCTTTGGTCTCCCCATTGGCCTCTTTGAAATGGGTTTCCAGGCATGTATTTCTTTGACCATTCTTGTTTCTTGCATTCTTTCAATATGACCATACCATCCTAACCTTTGCACTCTGGCAAAGTTTATTAACTTCCATTGTCATCAGTACTGTTTAACTAAACAATGAAACTGTCAGTATGTTTAGACAATAGTGATTTTCTTCTATGTTCTGCTTTCAGATTCAGAACCGCATCTCAGGATTAACATCCACTGTAAGTGAACTGGAGGAAGGTGAGCGGCAGCGTGCATTATTGCAGAAGTGGGTGGCAGAGCAACTTGCTGTTGTGGCAGACTGGCGATCACGGCCTGCTAAGTTGCGTCCTGAGGCAGCCCGAGCAGAGTTGGTTAGCATGAGTGAGCTGCTTGGAGCGATTGCAGAACGGAGGGATCGTCTTTTGACTGAATTACCAGTTTCTGAAGAGACTGAACCAAAGCTAGAAGAACAGCTGACCAAGTTGGAGACTGAGGTATGTGATACTTTGTAGAAAGCTATAAGAGTATTAGGAATGGAAGGACTCCACTTTCCATTGTATCCATTGTATGATTAGCTGGTCACAAGGATGTAAAATACTTTTTATTCTAGTTCATGTAGGATGGTCACTGTCAAAAATCATAGAAAGTGTTATTATAGGCTTATAAATGAAAGCTGAAGCTGAATTCGAGAGAGAGATATTTAATTAAAATACTAGTAATTGTTTTAAAAACAGTGGAAGAATTAATAGTTTTATCTTACCTGTAGTAATTTATCACAGATTTTCTTGAATATGTTGCAGAGTATGTGAAAGTAAAGGCAGGAATATCTGGACTTAATTTGTGTACATTTTCTAACTTGTAACATTTCATGTCTTAAAAATGATTATTCCATGTACTTTTCAGAGTTGTAATTTTGTGTATGGTGTAATTGTTAACACAGAAGTTTCATATGATTTTTCATTTAATTACTAATTAATTAACATTTATAACTAGGAATGTCAGCTTATTTTACCTCACTGAGAACCATTATTTTCCTACAAAAGTCATATTAAAAATGAAAATATGAAGCAAGCACAATAGAATTCTGAATCTGTGCTTCCATTGTTCTGTGACACACTGTGTCATCAGTATGCTCTGTTACATTTATCAGCATTCATTTTACAACAGTCATAATTTATGATTAATACATGTTTTTGTCAAATGCAACTAGTGTCTAGAACTTTCATTATTTAATCATTGCTACTAGTTCTTTGGCATTAAAAATGCCATCATGTGATGAAAGAACTAAAGATTATTATTGCAGTTGCAATGTTGAACTTTAAATAGTGCTTTGACATTGAATAGTAATAAAATAAGTAGAACAGAGTAACTTTCTGTTTATGGCTCTTTAATTATGTTTCTAATGATATATGCTAAACTGAGGTTTAGCAGTCTATAATTGCACCATTGCATTGTTTCTGTCTTGTTCTTGAGGCACCATTCTTCTTAATTTTGTATGTAGTAAGAGTATAGATATTCTGTGTCTCTGAATTGTGTCCTGTGTATTGTGTGCTTTAGTTCGAAGATATCGATGTCTGTTACTGAGTCTGGGTAAAAACAATGGCAAAAGGATATGGCATTTGATGTATTACTGTTGGTGACTTGAAGAGGAAGAGCAGCAAAACTGAAGAGTTATATTCTGCTAGAGATTGAAGTGAAGATGTGAAAGAAAGAAAAAAGAAAGAAAGGAGGATATTAAGAAACAAGAAAGAATGAAAGCTAAACACAGCGGAAACTGTGAATGTGAAAATGCGAGTGAAGGTTTATATTTGTGGTTTTCATTATGAAGAGAGAAAGGTACACTAGTGTCTGGACCTCTTATACAAGAAAATATGGTTATTTCTCACAAGGATTTTGGTGGAGGAGAATCTGACTTCACAGTTAGTATAGGCTGGATAGGTCAGTGGCTAGAGAATGGTATGGAGTGATGCAGCTCAACATCTGTAGGAGTATTATTGGCAAATTTGGAACCATATTTGAGGTTCAGTGAACAAATTCTATTTTATGTTATTCATTCCACAGTGATAATGACTGATGTGTAATAATAGTGGTGAATTATTATAAATTAGTAAATTAAGAGCTAATGTCCCTTATAAAGAGTGAAGGTTTTATCACATGAAAAGCTCTGTAATTGCGATGAAACTGGCTGAAATTTTAAGATGCTTGCACCAGGAACTCTGGCTTCCTGCAACATCTCCTGGTTATAAAAGAAGCAAAGAATGAGTGATGATTGTTGCCAGCTGTAACACTTTGAGAAATCATAAACTAAAATTTTCTTACACTACAACATACAAAAACCCCGTGTTATTATATTACAGCTTTAACAGCACTGTCAATTTTGTTTTTGTTAGCTAAAAAAGATTATACATTTTTTAAAAGGACCAGCAAATTCACTTGGATTTATGAGAGTAGTTTTGTTACAAAGGAGTCACTGACATATTTCAGGCACTCATGTAGCCACTGTGAGAGTGATGAGAACAAGAATACATATACAACTTTTTAACTTCTAATATTTTACATTCATTGATATTTAACTACTTAAACCATGAATTTTAACCAAAAATTATATGATTTTTAACTGGGGAGTCATTTTGATACACTATAATTTTATTTGTATTCTTGTTCTCACCACCCTGAAGATGACCACACGAGTGGCCGAAACATGTTGGTGATTACTATGTAATAAAATTACATTCGTATATCCAAGTGCATTTGTTGGTCATTTTAAAAAAGTGTATTCATCTGATTAATGCATGGAACATGGAACATTTTAAGCCAAAGGAGTGCTGGAATGGACTCAGAAACTTATCAGATCTGGGTTTTTCTAAACTGTCCCTTCAACAGAAAGTCTCTAATGTCAAACAATATGAAAAATAAAGCAATTATTTTCATTCATCAGGTGCATTCTTATCTTAATGGAAAGGAATGAAAGAATGGGGAAATAAAATATTATTGTACGATCTAATTTCCCCTCTTCAGTCACCCTATGGACAAAGCTCATTGGATGTAAGACGCAATGTCAGCATAGACATCTTCAGTCACTTGCAGAAGTTTCTGGCGCAGGGGAAATATTAGAAAATTTGAAGACATTGAACATAAAAGATGTTATATATTGGACAGCCCAAGTTTGGTAGAATAATGAGCAAGACACACTGGCGTGATCGGGGAGGAAATTACTTGGTGAAGAAGCGAAACAAATTGGACATAAATTGATAGGGAAACATTGGAAGAAAAGTGTGAAAATAGTGTTTCTTTATTAAATATTATATCAGGCTCTGACAGCGTGAATATAATATGACATACAAGAATAGTTGAATCACTTTTAAGAAAAGCAGGTGGTTGACAGTGACAGTAAATCTTATGAATCGTGTGGGAAATGACCATTGGAAGATGATAAAGAAGGCGCAGAAAATGGTCATGGAATGACTTGGATTGGGGTCTGAAGGCTGTTAAGTCCGCATTTGCATATATTGAAGTGGAAACACCAGCTATGGAAATACTGCTCTTCTGGCATGGATGTTACCTTGTAATAAAAAAAGGAAGGAGGCTTAAAACAAGTACCCACTACTCATATCTTAAAATAAATGAATGCTCATTTACAGATTTATGTTATGTGAATATGGTGTTTATGTGTGAGGTATTTGTATTTGATGCTTGGATGCCTCACTGTATTGTGTCTGTAACTTAATAATAAATTGAAGTATATATTGATTCAATATATAACCTTGTCTTTTGCATTACCTTTTTGTATTATTCAACATTTTCAGTTACTCCTTTGGTGTTTTTGTCCACTTCAGGTCAACTAATTGGGACTGTGCTCTAAGAATGTTTGTCTTTCTTACAGTTGACACAAGTAATGGGGAAGAAACAAGCAGCGCAAGATATAATTGAAGACTACAGAGCTCATCTCCAAGATATTCATAGCTGGTTTGATTCACTAGTAAAACGGATGGAAGTTCTGGACAAAGGAAGTGGTTTGGACTGCAACCAGAAACTGGCTGTCATCTCTGAAATTGGATCTGAGTTTGAGAGTCGAGGAGGAAATAGAGTGGGTGAAATAAAACGTTTGGCTGGTGCAGTAGTGGATGTTGTTAGTAATTTGGAATCTCAGCAAGTTGAAGAACAGGTATGTTTACACTAAGTTAAGGGCCTGTTTGAAACTTGATGTAGGAACTGTAAGATTAAAGCTTTCAGTGTCAATAAATATGCAAAAATGTTCTCATATGATCAGCTGCATCAAAGGTTAGTTAAAAGCTAATGTATTGGATACTGGCAAGACATCAAAAGCTTTGTTTTTAACCTGTGGTTGATTTCCTTACAGCAGAGATTCCCAGACTGTGGCCACTTTGAAATTTACTCAGTTTTTAATTAGACGAATAATGTTTTGTGAAAAATAATTGAGAAACTTCTTCATTTTGCGGTATGTTTATTTTGTATGACTGTTAGAATATCTAATTTCGAATCTTCCTGTACCCACGAAGCAAGCAACAGTCATTTTAATTAAGGTCAAATCATGAAATCTCTTTTAAGTATGATGCTTGTATGTATTAATAGCTATCTGAAATCAGTTCTGAGATGAAAATTTTTAATTTTGGATACCTATCATCTGAACACTCTATATTTATTCGAGCAAGGATGTGAGGATACATGGTTATTTTTCAAAGCCAAAAGGGGTCGACGAGCAAAAACGTTTGAGAAACACTACCTTAGAAGATTTTAGTGGAGATAAAATTTAACGTGGACCACCACAGGTAACAGAACTGTGAATTTCTGAGGATGTGATAAGGAGCTGCTGCACCCTATCAGAGCTATTATTTTGAGGCTTTCTTTATTAGTTCAAAATGTGACAGATTCTGTAAATAACCACATCTATTTACAGTTGAAGTCTGTGGAGAGAAGATACAATGACATTGCAAAAAGAGTTCAGCGTAAATTACAAGTGCTGGAAATGACACGTAAAGGACTAGAAAGTGCTCATCAAGAAATTGAACAAGCTAGAGAATGGATTCGAGAGAAACAGAAGCAATTGGAGACGTGCCCAGCACTCGGGTTTGAGAGCAAAGCTGCAGATGAAAGACTCCAATCTCTGCGAGTAAGTTTTTAATAATTAAATTGCAACACATGTGTCTAAATGTGAAGTGCATGATTTGCTAGGAAAAGGGATTGGATCTGCTATATACATTTAACCTTTAACCTAATCTTCCCCATCTGTATGATTGTATTGAAAGATCAGTATCAAACAAAGTGCTTTTATTGAGCAGATCATTGTGTTGTTGATTGCATTAATTCTAGTATAAAAATAGGCCAGAAAAGCCTTTTCTATTATTTGTTTTGAAAAGAATTGTAACATGATTTTGACATGAATTCATATTTGGTCTTTTAAATGATATGTTTTTGCTGATCCACTCGCATTTCCACTTGGTTTCCATTTGAAACTACTATTGTTTTGTAATGAGTTGGTTAAGAATTCCATCAGGGCCAGTCCTGTTTGTCAGTTTTCATTCATGTTTGTAATTTCTGTCATGAAGAAGAACCTTATTTTATCTTTTCTCAAGTGTTTCCACTATTTTGCATTTCTATATTACCTTTGAAGAGAACTGGTATTTACCTTTAGATGGTTCCAAGTGAATTTAAATTGCTGTATATGTAAATGAGTAATTTATGGAATAATGCTTGTTTCAAATGGTGTAAATAAAATTTGTCATTGTAGTAAATTACATAATAATTTAAAATTTCCAAATTCTGATGCTACAATTATGTGTACAAGCCTAGCTTTCTTTCCTGAGTGGTAAAGAAAATCTTGTGTCATCTGCAGGCTTCACTCTGGAATCGTACTTGAAGCAGACAGAAAGTAAAGTTTTCAAGTTTTTATGTCTTTGGAATTTATGGACATCTGATATACATTAGTAGATGTCATACCATTTCTGAACACACTTTCCTCTGTTTTTTCCAGATATTTGTATGTATGCCGTCATCTGTTTGTTGAAAACATTGTGTCTTTTGCCATAATAAGTGTTCTGGTGTAATGTAGGATATAATGAAGGTGAAGGAACATGGTGCACAAAACTGCTATTTGTCTCGCGTACATATGTATTTTCATGTGGGCTGGTATTATTGCAGAGTATGGTAACTGATGTTTGCATTATGAGTTTCTTCTCTAGTAAAACTTGTAAAATGATTTATTTATGAAGACAAAAAAGAAAACTGAATGGGACTCAGCACTTGCAAGTGCCTTCACATGCTCCTCTTGTACTTCACACTACTATTTCCTTATGCTATTTTACCATGCATTACAAACATTAATGTACACACTGTGAATTGCAGGCTGTACTGAAGGAAGCTGAGGGCAAACAGGTGCTGCTGGAGACCCTGGAGAAGTGTGTAAGCAGCATGCAGGCAGAACTTGAACCTGGTGAGCAGCAAGTATTGGAAAGTGGACTGAAGACTCTGGCTTCAGAACAGGGTGAACTTTGTTCCAAGTTAAAGAGTGAAATTGACACTGTAGCAGCTGGAGCTGAAGTCAGGAAGAAGTTTGAGGATGATTTGGAGGCTGTGCGTGCATGGCTGAAGGCCAAGAACAGTGAGGCTAAGAAGTTTGGTGGTTACCTTCCTCTCAAGGCTGTGGCTGTAGAGAAGGAAATTCAGCAATATAAGGTACAGTATGTACTGTTGTAGATTTAACATATTACTGACTGGATGGCCCTTGAATTAAATACCCACCAGTTCCCTGGCATGTTACATGCTTCAAATGTTCAACCCATCATTAAATTCTTAGTTATAGTTTGAAAGTATAGGTGAAACTTCTGAACCCAGTACTGAAGAAAATGTGTATACAGAGTCAGGCAGTTCCTAATTAAGTGGTATTCTTCAAAACAAGACCATTGTTGAAGCAGAACAATGCACAATATACAAATATATCTAGTTTCACCACGCTTCTTATATGCAACACACTTCACCTTGTCTTGCAGGATACCTCTTGTCCTTCCCACCAATAGAAATTCTGTCCCTTATCTGTTTGCTGAAATCGCTTGAAACTCTGCCTGGAAGTTCCTGTTCAGGCTTCTGTGGTGTTGATTGCTTCTCTGGCCATTACAATTAATCAGAACTGGACTCATTTGAATTCTGGACTTCTAACATCCAGGACCTTGCCACCTCACACAGGAAGTTCTTGTACTTTTTTTTTAAGCCTGCAATAAACAATAAGCACACTGTTGGAGGAATTTTTTGTGACTTAAGTAAGGCCTTTGAATGTGTTAATCACAGAATCCTATTGGCAAAATTAGAGCACTATGGAATACAAGGAACATTTGGAGCCTTAATTAAATCTTACCTCACGGAGAGATATCATAGAGTTGCATTAAAGGATAAAACTAATGCTGTTAACTACTCAAACTGGGAACTTGTTAAGGCATGGTGTACCACAAGGTTCAATTCTCGGCCCTTTATTTTTTTTATTATATATAAATGATTTGACTACAGTAACAGCTAAAGATGCTAAATTAGTGTTGCATGCTGATGATACTAGTCTCATAATTACCAGTTCTAGTCCTATAGAATTTGCTAATAAATTAAATATAATTTTTGCTAATGTTAAGGAATGGTTTCGGAAAGATTTGCTATTTCTAAATTTTAACAAAACTACAACCTTGCAATTTCAAACAAAGAACAGTCAAAAACTTGATTTAGACATTACATTGCAGAATAACCAAATTACTAACAGCACAAACACAAAATTTCTTGGCCTAACTACTTCAGAGACATTATCATGGAAATGTCACATCAATCACATATCAAGGCTGAGTTCATCATGCTATGCGATCGAGGTTATTACTCCTCTCATTTCAGAGGATACTTTAAAAATGATTTATTATTTATATGTACATTCGATAATAACATAGAGTATAATTTTCTGGGGAAATTCACCGCATAGTATTGGTATTTTTAAGATTCAAAAACAGATAATTGAGATCATGACAAAATCAAGAAGTAGGGATTCTTGCAGAGAGTTGTTTAGAAGACTAGAAATTTTGTCTTTACAATCCCTATATATATATATATGTTTTTTTTTCCTGTTTTATTATTTGTGGTAATGAATAAAGATTTATATACAACCAACCAAGAAATTCATAATATTATCACAAGATCGAATATAAATTTACATCCTCCAGTGTGTTACTTGACTGTATTCCAAAAGGGAACTTACTACTCTGGTATAAAGTTATTTATTATTTAAACCAGCTTTAAAAAGGTTTCTTAACTTACATTCATTTTATATAGCAGAGGAGTACTTTGAATACAGTTATAATTAAGAATCATGGTTTCTGGATAGGGATGAATGAAATTGTATTTAACTCATCTCTAATAATTTTAAATTGTATAGTATATGATACTATGTAGTGGGTCCCTGTCACCACGGCATGGCGCTTCCTCAGGTTGCGGATAGAGGAACAGCCTCCGATAAGGAGGGTAGCTGCGAATAAATTGAATAAGCAGTCGCGGACAGCCGACGAGGGGTGGTCCTCCAGCTTGGGGGTTGGGCGAGGTGCTA
>Ga0123355_10013748_pt1 | contig 12614 bp, 4 predicted proteins | sample TergutEmb28metaG_3_FD_89872 | JGI IMG/M metagenome (GOLD analysis project Ga0123355, IMG submission 89872) | Embiratermes neotenicus P1 segment gut microbial communities from Petit-Saut dam, French Guiana - Emb289 P1 | ecosystem: Host-associated > Arthropoda: Insects > Digestive system > Gut ...
AATGTGAAATTCTATGACGGCATAGGCGTAAAACTGACGTGCGGAATGTGAATTTCTATAATGGCATAGGCGTAAAACTGACACGTGCGGAATGTGAAAACCTATCAGGCATAGTCGTAAATTGACGTGCTGAATGTGAAATTCTATGACGGCATAGGCGTAAAATTGACAGGTACGGAATGTGAAATTCTATCACGGCATATGTGGAAAACTGACGTGCGGAATGTGAAATTCTTTCACGGCATAGGCGTAAAACTGACATGTGCGGAATGTGAAATTCTATCACAGTATAGGCGTAAAACTGACATGTACGGAATGTGAAATTATATCACAAAATAGGCGCAAAACTGATATATACGGAATGTGAAATTCTATCAGAGTATAGGAGCAAAACCGACATGTACGGAATGTGAAATTCTATCACAGTATAGGCGCAAAAATGACATGTACGGAATGTGAAATTCTATCACAGTATAGGCGCAAAACTGACATGTACGGGATGTGAAATTCCTTCACGGTATAGGAGCAAAACTGACATGTATGGAATGTGAAATTCTATCACACTATAGGCGTAAAAGTGACATGTAGGGAATGTTAAATTCTATCACAGTATAGGCGTAAAACTTACGTGTGGAATGTGAAATTCTATCACAGCATAGGCGCAAAATTGACATTTGTGGAATGTGAAATTATGTCGCAACATAGGCGCAGTATAGGCGTAAAATTGACATGTGCGGAATGTGAAATTCTATCAAGTCATAGGCGCAAAACTGACATTGCGGAATGTGAAATTCTATCACGGCATAGGTGAACAACTGAAATGTGCGGAATGTAAAATTCTATCACAGTATAGGCGTAAAACTGATATGTGCTGAATGTGAAATTCTATTACGGGATAGGCGTAAAACTGAAATTGCGGAATGTGAAAATCTATCACGGCATAGGCGTAAAACTGACATGTGCGGAATGTGAAAATCTATAACGGCATAGGCGTAAAACTGACATGTGCGGAATGTGAAATTGTATCACGGCTTGGGCGTAAAACTGACATGTGCGGAATGTGAAATTGTATCACGGCTTGGGCGTAAAACTGACATGTGCGAAATATGAAATTCTTTCACGGCATAGGCGTAAACTGACATGTGCGGAATGTGAAATTCTATCACGACATAGGTGGAAAACTGACTTGTGCGGAATGTGAAATTCTATCACGGCATATGTGTAAAATTGATATGTGCGGAATGTGAATTTCTGTCACAGCATATGTGGAAAACTGACGTGCGGAATGTAAAATTCTATCACGGCATAGATGGAAAATCGACATGTGCGGAATGTGAAATTCTATCACAGTATAGGCGCAAAACAGATATGTTTGGAATGTGAAAATTCTATCACAGTATAGGAGCAAAACTGACATGTACGGAATGTGAAATTCTATCACAGTATAGGCATAAAACTGACGTGCGGAACGTGAAATACTATCACAGTATAGGCGTAAAAATGAAGTGCGGAATGTGAAATTCTACCCCAGCATAGGAGTAAAACTGGCATGTGCGGAATGTGAAATTATATCACAGAATAGGCGCAAAACTAACATACGCGGAATGTGAAATTATATCACGGAATAGGCGCAAAACTGACATGTGCGAAATGTGAAATTATATCACAGCATAGGCGCAAAACTGACATTGCGGAATGTGAAATACTATCACTGCATAGGTGCAAAACTGACATCTGCGGAAAGTGAAATTTTATCACGGCATAGGCGTAAAACTGACGTGCGGAATGTGAAATTCTATCACGGCATAGGCTTAAAACTGACATGTGCGGAATGTGAAATTCTATCACGGCATAGGCTTAAAATTGACATGTGCGGAATGTGAAAATCTATCACGGCATAGGTGTAAAAGTGACATGTGCGGAATGTGAAAATCTATAACGGCATAGGAGTAAAACGGACATTTGCGGAATGTGAAATTCTATCACAATATAGGCCTTAACCTGACGTGCGGATTGTGAAATACTCTCATAGTATTGCACTAAAACAGACGTGCGGAATGTTAAATTCTATCACAGTATAGGCGCAAAACTGACATGTGCGGAATGTAAAATTGTATCACAGTATAGGAGTAAAACTGACATGTACGGTATGTGAAATTCCATCACAGCATAGCCGCTACACTGACATGTGCGTATTGTGAAATTATATCACAGCATAGGCGCAAAACCGACATATTCGGAATGTGAAATTTTATCATGGCATAGGCGCAAAACTGACATGTGCGGAATGTCAAATACTATCACGGGATAGGCACAAAAGTGACATTGCGGAATGCGAAATTCTATCACGGCATATGTGCAAAACTGACATGTACGTAATGTGAAATTGCACCACAGAAATGGCGTAAAACTAACATGTGCGGAATGTGAAATTCTATTACGGGATATGCGTAAAACTGACATTATGGAATGTGAAAATCTATCACGGCATAGGTGTAAACATACATGTGTGGTTTGCGAAAATCTATAACGGCATAGGCATAAAACTGACATGTGGGGAATGTGAATTTCTATCATGGCATACGTGGAAAAATGACATGTGAAGAATGTGAAATTGTATCAGAGTATAGGCGTAAAATTGACATGTACCGAACGTGAAATTCTATCACAGTATACTCGCAAAACTGACATGTACGCAATGCGAAAATCTATCACAGTATAGGCGCAAATCTGATATGTACGGAATGTGATATTCTATTACACGATATGTGTAAAACTGAGATGTAAGGAATGTGAAATTCTATCACAATATAGGCGTAAAACTGACATGTACGGAATGTGAAATTCTATCAAAGCATAAGTGTAAAACTGACATGTATGGAATGTGAAATTCTATCACAGTATTGTAGTAAAACTGACGTGCGGAATGTGAAATACTATGTAACTATAGGCGTAAAACTGACGTGCCGAATGTGAAATTCTGTCACAACATAGGCGCAAAATTGACATGTGCGGAATGTGAAACTATAACACAGAATAGGCGCAAAACTGACGTGCGGAATGTGAAATTCTACCATGGCATAGGCGCAAAAATGACATTTGCGGAATGTGAAGTTTTATCTCGGCATAGGCGCAAAACTGACATGTGCGGAATGTGAAATTCTATGACTGCATAGACGTAAAATTGATAGTGCCGAATGTGAAATTCTATCATGGCATAAGCGTAAAATTGACACGTGCGGAATGTGAGAATCTATCACGCCATATGAGTAAAAATGACAAGTGCGGAATGTGAAAATGTATAACGGCATAGGCGTAAAACTGACATGGGCGGAATGTGAAATTCTATGACTGCATAAGTGTAAAACTGACATGTGCGGAATATGAAATCCTTTCACTGCATAGGCGTAAAACTAATATGTGCGGAATGTGAAATTCTATCACGGCATATGTGGAAAACTGACATATGCGGAATGTGAAATTCTTCCACTGCATAATCGTAAAACTGACACGTGCGGAATGAGAAATTCTATTACGGCAAATGCGTAACATTGATATGTGCGGAATGTGAATTTCTGTCACGGCGTATGTGGAAAACTGACGTGCGGAATGTGAAATTCTATCATAGTATAGGCGTAAAACTGACATGTACGGAATGTGGAATTCTATCACAGTATAGGCGTAAAACTGACATGTACGGAATGTGAAATTCTATCACAGTATAGGTGTAAAACTGACATGTCCGGAATGTATAATTCTGAGTATAGGCATAAAACTGACGTACGGAATGTGAAATACTATCAGTATAGGCGTAAAAATGACGTGCGGAATGTAAAATTCAATCCAGCATAGGAGAAAAACTGACATGTGCGGAATGTGAAATTATATCACAGAATAGGCGCAAAACTATCATGCGCGGAATGTGAAATTATATCACGGCATAGGCGCAAAACTGACATGTGCGAAATGTGAAATTATATCACATTATACATATTATATACTGACATATTATATACTATCACATATGACGCACCACACGAAGAAAAGTTTGTCTTCTATTTTGAGATGAAAATGTTGCAACCACAGAATAGGCGCAAAAATCACATGTGCGGAATGTGAAAATATGTCACGGCATAGCCGCAAAATTGACATGTGCGGAATGTGAAATTCTATCATGGCATAGGAGCAAAACTAAAACATGCGGAATATGAAATTCTATGACGACATAGATGTAAAACTGACATGTGCGGAATGTGAAATCCTATCATGGCATAGGCGTAAAACTGGAACGTGGGGAATGTGAAAAACTATCACGGCATAGGCGTAAAACTGACATGTGCGGAATGTGAAAATCTATAACGGCATAGGCGTAAAACTGACTTGTGCGAAATGTGAAATTCTATTACACCATACGAGCAACCCTGACACGTGCGCAATGTGAAATTCTATGACGGCATAGGCGTAAAACTGACGTGCGGAATGTGAATTTCTATAATGGCATAGGTGTAAAACTGACACGAAGCGGAATGTGAAATCCTATCACGGCATATTCGTAAAGTGACATGTGCGGAATGTGAAATTCTATGACGGCATAGGCGTAAAATTGACACGTACGGAATGTGAAATTCTATCACGGCATATGTGGAAAACACATGTGCGGAATTTGAAATTCTTTCACGGCATAGGCGTAAAACTGACATGTGCGGAATGTGAAATTCTATCACAGTATAGGCGTAACTGACATGTACGGAATGTGAAATTCTATCACAGTATAGGCGTAAAACTGATATGTACGGAATGTGAAAATCTATGAGAGTATAGGAGCAAAACCGACATGTACGAAATGTGAAATTCTATCACAAAATAGGCGCAAAACTGATATGTACGGAATGTGAAAATCTATCAGAGTATAGGAGCAAAACCGACATGTACGGAATGTGAAATTCTATCACAGAATAGGCGCAAAACTGACATGTACGGTATGTAAAATTCTTTCACGTATAGGAGCAAAACTGACATGAATGGAATGTGAAATTCTATCACACTATAGGCGTAAAAGTGACATGTAGGGAATGTGAAATTCTATCACAGTATATGTGTAAAACTGACATGTACGGAATGTCAAATTCTATCAGGGTATAGGCGTAAAACTATGGTGCGGAATGTGAATTACTATCACAGTTTACGCGTAAAATTGACGTGTTGAATGTGAAATTCTATCACAGCATGGGCGTAAAACTGATATGTGCTAAATGTGAAATTCTATTACGGGATAGGCGTAAAACTGAAATTGCGGAATGTGAAAATCTATCACGGCATGGGCGTAAAACTGACAAGTGCGGAATATGAAATTCTTTCACGGCATAGGCATAAACTGACATGTGCGGAATGTGAAATTCTATCACAGTATAGGCGCAAAACTGACGTGCGGAATGTGAAATTATATCACAGAATAGGCACAAGACTAACATGCGCGGAATGTGAAATTATATCACGGCATAGGCGCAAAACTCACATTTGCGAAATGTGAAATTATATCACAGCATAGGCGCAAAACTGACATGTGCGGAATGTGAAATTCTATCACGGCATAGGTGCAAAGCTGACATCTGCGGAATGTGTAATTGTATCACGGCATAGGCGTAAAATGACATGTGCGGAATGTGAAATTCTATCACGGCATTGGCGTAAAACTGTCATGTGCGGAATGTGAAAATCTATCACGGCATAGGTGTAAAAGTGACATGTGCGGAATGTGAAAATCTATAACGGCATAGGCGTAAAACGGACATTTGCGGAATGTGAAACCCTATGACGGCATAAGTGTAAAATTAACATGTGCGGAATGTGAAATTTTATCACGGCATAGGTGGGAAACTGACATGTGCAGAATGTAAAATTCTATTAGAGTATAGGCGCGAAGGTGACATGTACCGAATGTGAAATTCTATCACAGTATAGTATCAAAACTGACATGTACGGAATGTGAAATTATATCACACTATAGGCGCACAACTGATATGTACGGACTGTGAAATTGTATTACAGTATAGGATCAAAACTGACATGTACGGAATATGAAATTCTATCACAGTTTAGGCGCAAAACTGACATGTACGGAATGTGAAATTCTATCACAATATAGGCGAAAACTGACATGTACGGAATGTGAAATTCTATCAGAATATAGGCGTTAACCTGACGTGCGGAATGTGAAATTCTATCACAGTATAGGCGCAAAACTGACATGTGCGGAATGTGAAATACTCTCACGAAATAGGCACAAAAGTGACATTGCGGAATGTGAAATTCTATCACGGCATATGTGCAAAACTGACATGTACGTAATGTGAAATTCTAGCACAGAAATTGCGTAAAACTAATATGTGCGGAATGTGAAATTCTATTACGGGATAGGCGTAAAACTGACATTGCGGAATGTGAAATATATCACGGCATAGGCGTAAACATACATGTGCGGTTTGCGAAAACCTATAACGGCATGGGCGTAAAACTGACATGTGGGGATTGTGAAATTCTTTCACGGCATATGCGTAAAACTGACATGTGCGGAATGTGAAAATCTATCCAGGCATAGTGGAAAAATGACATGTGAGGAATGTGAAATTGTATCAGAGTATAGTGGCAAAACTGACATGTACGGAATGTGAAAATCTATCATAGTATAGGCGCAAAACTGATATGTACTGAATGTGAAATTCTATTACAATATAGGTGTAAAACTGACATGTACGGGATGTCAAATTCTATCAAAGTATAAGTGTAAAACTGACATGAACGGAATGTGAAATTCTATCACAGTATTGTAGTAAAACTGACGTGCGGAATGTGAAATTCTATCACAGCATAGGAGAAAAACTGACATGTGCGGAATGTGAAACTGTATCACAGAATAGGGGCAATACTGACATTGCGGAATGTGAAATTCTATCTCGACATAGGGGCAAACCTGACATGTGCGGAATGTGAAATTCTATCATGGCTTAGGAGCAAAACTGACACGTGCGGAATGTGAAATTCTATGACTGCATAGACGTAAAACTGAGGAGCCGAATGTGAAATTGTATCATGGCATATGCGTAAAAGTGACACGTGCGGAATGTGAAAATCTATCACGCCATAGGAGGAAAATGACATGTGCGGAATGTGAAAATCTATAACGGCATAGGCGTAAAACTGACATGAGCGGAATGTGAAATTCTATCAAGGCATAGGTGTAAAACTTACACATGCGGAATATGAAATTATTTCACGGCCTAGGCGTAAAATTGATATGTGCGGAATATGAAAATCTATCACGGCATATGTGGAAAACTGACATGTGCGGAATGTGAAATTCTTTCACTGCATAGGCGTAAAACTGATATGTGCGGAATGTGAAATTCTAACACGGCATAGGCTTAAAATTGACATGTGTCGAATGTGAAAACATATCACGGCATAGGCGTAAAACTGACGTACGGAATGTGAAATTCTATACAGTATGGGCGCAAAACAGATATGTTTGAATGTAAAAATTCTATCACAGTATAGGTCCAAAACTGAAATGTACGGAATGTGAAAATCTATCACAGTATAGGCGTAAAACTGACATGTATGGAATGTGAAATTCTATCGCAGTTTAGGCGTAAAACTGACGTGTAGAGAATGTGAAATTCAATCAAGTATAGGTATAAAACTGACATGTACGGAATGTGAAATTCTTTCACGGCATAGACGTAAAGTGACATGCGCGGAATGTGAAATTCTATCACGACATATGTGGAAAGGTGACATGTTGGGAATGTGAAATTATTTCACTTCGTAATTGTAAAACTGACACATGCGGAATGTGAAATTCCATCATGACATAGGTGGAAAACTGACATGTGCGGAATGTGAAATTCTATCATAGTATAGGCGTAAAACTGATATGTTCGGAATGTAAAAATTCTATCACAGTATAGGAGCAAAACTGACATGTACGGAATGTAAAATTCTATCGCAAGTATAGGCGTAAAACTGACATGTACGGAATGTGAAATTCTCTCAGAGTATAGGCATAAAAGTGAAGTGCGGAATGTGATATAGTATCACAGTATAGGCGTAAAAATGTCGTGGGGAATGTGAAATTCTATGCAGCATAGGAGCAAAACTGACATTGCGGAATGTGAAATTATATCACAGAATAGGCGCAAAACTAACATGCGCGGAATGTGAAATACTATCACGGCATAGGTGCAAAACTGACATCTGCGGAATGTGAAATTCTATCACGACATAGGCGTAAAACTGACATGTGCGGAATGTGAAATTCTATTACGGCATAGGCGTAAAACTGACATGTGTGGAATGTGAAATTTATCGCGGCATAGGCTTAAAACTGACATGTGCGGAATGTGAAAATCTATCAGGCATAGGTGTAAAAGTAACATGTGCGGAATGTGAAAATCTATAACGGCATAGGCGTAAAACGGACATTTGCGGAATGTGAAACGCTATGACGGCATAAGTGTAAAATTGACATGTGCGGAATGTGAAACTCTAACACGGCATAGGCGTAAAACTGACATGTGCGGAATGTAAAATTTTATCACGGCATAGGTGAAAAACTGACATGTGCAGAATGTGAAATTCTATCAAAGTATAGGCGTGAAAAAGGAATGTACCGAATGTGAAATTATATCATAGTATAGTATCAAAACTGACATGTACGGAATGTGAAATTATATCACAGTATAGGCGCAAAACTAATATGTACGGAATGTGAAAATCTATCACAATATAGGAGCAAAATTGACATGTACGGAATGTGAAATTCTATCACAGAATAGGCGGAAACTGATATTACGGAATGTGAAATTCTATCACAATATAGGCGTTAACCTGACGTGCGGAATGTGAAATTCTATCACAGTATAGGCGCAAAACCGACATGTTCGGAATGTGAAATTTTATCACGGCATAGGCGCAAAACTAACAAGTGCGGAATGTGAATTACTCTCACGGCATAGGCACAAAAGTGACATTGCGGAATGTGAAATTCTATCACGGCATATGTGCAAAACGCACATGTACGTAAAGTGAAATTCTAGCATAGAAATGGCGTAAAACTGACATTGCGGAATGTGAAAATCTATCACGGCATAGGCGTAAAACTGAAATGTGGGGAATGTGAAATTCTTTCACGGCATAGGCGTGAAACTGACATGTGCGGAATGTGAAACTATATCACAGAATAGGCGCGAAACTTACATGTGCGGAATGTGAAATTCTACCACGGCATAGGCGCAAAACTGACATTTGCGGAATGTGAAATTCTATCTCGGCATAGGCGCAAAACTGAAATTTGCGGAATGTGAAATTCTACCATGGCATAGGAGCAAAACTGAAACTTGCGGAATGTGAAATTCTATCATGGGATATGCGTAAAACTGACACGCGCGGAATGTGAAAATCTATCACGCCATAGGAGTAAAAATGTTATGTGCGGAATGTGAAAATCTATAACGGCATAGGCGTAAAACTGACATGGGAGGAATGTGAAATTCTATCACGGTATATGTGGAAAACTGACATGTGTGGAATGTTAAATTCTTTCACTGCATAGGCTTAAAATTAACATGTGTGGAATGAGAAAATATATCACGGCATAGGCTTAAAACTGACGTGTGGAATGTGAAATTCTATACAGTATAGTCGCAAAAACTGATAAGTTTGGAATGTAAAAATTCTATCACAGTATAGGAGCAAAACTGATATTACGGAATGTGAAATTCTATCACAGTATAGGCGTAAATTGACATGTATGGCATGTGAAATTCTATCGCAGTTTAGGCGTAAAACTGACATGTACAGAATGTGAAATTCTATCAAGTATTAGGTATAAAACTGACATTTGCGGAATGTGAAATTCTTTCACGGCATAGGCGTAAATTGACATTTGCGGAATGTGAAATTCTATCACGACATAGGTGATAAACTGAGATGTGCCGAATGTGAAATTCTATCACGGCATATGTGTAAAATTGATATGTGCGGAATGTGAATTTCTGTCACGGCATATGTGGAAAACTTACGTGCGGAATGTTAAATTCTATCACAGTATAGGCGTAAAACTGACATAAACGGAATGTGGAAATCTATCACACTATAGGCGAAAAACTGATATGTTCGGAATGTAAAAGTTCTATCACAGTATAGGAGCAAAACTGACATGTACGGAATGTGAAATTCTATCACAGTATAGCTGTAAAACTGACATGTTCGGAATGTAAAATTCTCTCAGATTATAGGCATAAAACTGACGTGCGGAATGTGAAAAACTATCACAGTATAGGCGTAAAAATGATGTGGGGAATGTGAAATTATATCACAGAATAGGCGCAAAACTGACATGTGCGAAATTATATCACAGCATAGGCGCAAAACTGACGACTGCGGAATGTGAAATTTTATCACGGCATACGCGTAAAACTGACATGTGCGGAATGTGAAATTCTATTACAGTATAGGCCTAAAACTGACGTACGGAATGTGAAATTCTATCACAGTATACGAGTAAAACTGACGTGCGGAATGTGAAAGTCTATCCCAGCATAGGAGCAAAACTGACATGTGCGGAATGTGAAAATATATCAGAATAGGCGAAAAGTAACATGCGCGGAATGTGAAATTATATCACGGCATAGGCGCAAAACTCACAGGTGCGAAATGTGAAATTATATCACAGCATAGGCGTAAAACTGACATGTAACGAATGTGAAATTCTATCACAGTATAGTATTAAAACTAACATGTACGGAATGTGAAATTATATCACCCTATAGGCGCAAAACTGATATGTACGGACTGTGAAATTGTATTACAGTATAGGAGCAAAAGTCACATGTACGGAATGTGAAATTCTATCACAGTATAGGCGCAAAACTGATATGTTCGGAATGTGAAAATCTATGACAGTATAGGAGCAAAACTGACATGTACCGAATGTGAAACTCTATCACAGTATAGGCGAAAACTGACATTACGGAATGTGAAATTTTATCACGGTATAGGCGCAAATATGACATGTGCGGAATGTGAAATACTATCACGGCATAGGCACAAAAGTGACTTTGCGAAATGTGAAATTCAATCACGGCATGTGCAAAAGTGACATGTACGTAACGTGAAATTCTAGCACAGAAATGGCGTAAAACTAATATGTGCGGAATGTGAAATTCTATTACGGGATAGGCGTAAAACTGACATTGCGGAATGTGCAAATCTATCACGGCATAGGCGTAAACATACATGTGCTGTTTGCGAAAATCTATAACGGCATAGGCGTAAAACTGACATATGGGGAATGTGAAATTCTATCACGGCATACGTGGAAAAATGACATGTGAAGAATGTGAAATTGTATTAGAGTATAGGCGTAAATTGACATGTACCGAATGTGAAATTCTATCACAGTATAGTGGCAAAACTGACATGTACGGAATGTGAAAATCTATCACAGTATAGGCGCAAAACTGATATGTACGGAATGTGAAATTCTATCAGAGTATAGGAGCAAAACTGACCTGTACGGAATGTGATATTCTATTACACTATAGGTGTAAAACTGAGATGTTCGGAATGTGACATTCTATCACAATATAGGCGTAAAACTGACATGTACGGAATGTGAAATTCTATCAGAGTATTGTAGTAAAACTGACGTGCGGAATGTGAAACTCTATCACAGCATAGGAGAAAGACTGATATGTGCGGAATGTGAAATTCTATCACAACATAGGCGCAAAACTGACATGTACGTAATCTGAAATTCTACCACGGACTTGACGCAAAACAGATATTTGCGGAATGTGAAGTTCTATCATGGCATAGGAGCAAAACTGACACGTGCGGAATGTGAAATTGTATGACTGCAAAGACGTAAAACTGACATGAGCCGAATGTAAAATTCTATCATGGCATAAGCGTAAAACTGACACGTGCGGAATGTGAAAATCTATCACGCCATAGGAGTAAAAATGACATGTGCGGAATATGAAATACTTTCACGGCATAGGCGTAAAACCGATATGTGCGGAATGTGAAATTCTATCACGGCATATGTGGAAAACTGACATGTGCGGAATGTGAAATTCTTTCACTGCATAGGCGTAAACTGATAAGTGCGGAATGTGAAATTCTATCTCGGCATAGGCTTAAAATTGACGTGTGTGGAATGTGAAAATCTATCACGGCATAGGCGTAAAACAGACATGTCCGGAATGTGAAATTCTATACAGTATAGGCGCAAAACTGATATGTTTGGAATGTAAAAATTCTATCACAGTATAGGAGCAAAACTGACATGCACGGAATGTGAAATTCTATCACAGTATAGGCGTAAAACTGACATGTATGGAATGTGAAATTCTATCGCAGTATAGGCGTAAAACTGACATGTACGGAATGTGAAATTGTTTCACGGCATAGGCGTAAACTGACATGTGCGGAATGTGAAATTCCATGACGACATAGGTGGAAAACTGACATGTGCAGAATGTAAAATTCTATCACGGCATATTTGTAAAATTAATATGTGCGGAATGTGAATTTCTGTCACGGCATATGTG
>Ga0123355_10013749_pt1 | contig 12612 bp, 7 predicted proteins | sample TergutEmb28metaG_3_FD_89872 | JGI IMG/M metagenome (GOLD analysis project Ga0123355, IMG submission 89872) | Embiratermes neotenicus P1 segment gut microbial communities from Petit-Saut dam, French Guiana - Emb289 P1 | ecosystem: Host-associated > Arthropoda: Insects > Digestive system > Gut ...
GTAGAAGATGTTTAGAAAGTGGAAAAATTATCTGAGGGAGATGGGGGTTTGGGGGGGGTAAAAAATGGGGGGGGGGGAGAGGAGGGGGGGGGGGGGGGGGAAGAGGATACCAGAAGTATCAGAACGCAACAAACAGGATAATCGTGATTAAAGAACATAATTTGCAAAACGGGATGCTGATGAAAGTAATATATTTTCAAAATTATTTGAAAACACCGGCTTTACCACAACACATACTGATACTTACAGTTGGTGCACCAGTAATGTGCTTACGAAACCCGAATCTATTAACGCTTTTTAAAGGTAAGACGCTTATAATGAAGCGTCTGATAACTACGCCATAGAAGTCATAGAAGTGTACTTACCAAGAATATCTGTAATGCCATCGGATCATCCATTCAAATTTAAAACATCTCAGTTTCCAGCGAGAGTTACTTTTGCCGCGAGTGCGTATATCAATAAATCTCATGGGCCCTCTTCTAAAATTACTTATCTCGATCTACGAAATCCATGTTTTGTGTACGGACGTCTGTGTGTTGGTTGTTCAAGCGTATGAGATACAAAGAAATGGTATATTTTGCTGAAAATTGAAAGAGAATCGTTGGCGTATATTGAAAAGTGTGTGAACAATTTTATTATATGTTTCATGATAAAATGTAACGTGTATGGCGGAGAAAGGAAGTGCATTCAGGGTTTTGATGGGGCAGCCTGAAGAAAAGAGATGCAAGGGTAATATTAAAGTGGATCTTGCAGAAACAGAATGGAAGGGCATGGACTGGATCCGTCTGGCTCAGGAGAGGGAGGAATGGCGGGTGGATATAAATACCGTATTGAACTTTAGGATTCCCTGTGACTCTGCACCATGGGGTTGTTTAGTTAGTTAGTTAATTCAATAATAAAAGTGAAATACGAATTCGTAGATTCAAGGTAACTAGTTATTGACGTGGCACACATCATGGTTGTAGTCAAAATGTGATTCGACACTTGCTCGGGCATTTGGCAAGTGTACATACAAACATACATATATTTGCTTGTTTCCCTCTCTCTTTGTTTGTTGGTAGAAAGAGAGAAAGAAAGAAAGGAGGGGAGAAAAAAAGGGAATAAGTAAAAAATGAAGAGACAAATGAATATAAAGAATGCAACAAGGAAAAGATAAATATGTAAATAGATAAGATTACAATCTTCTGGGATATGACACCGTGCAGGTTTGTAGACCAGTACCAACGTGTCAGTTTACCTTACTATCTTTGAAGCTACATTGGAAGCAGTAGGTGCGTCCGAAACGTTGGAACCAATTGTCTACTATAATACACGGCGTCGCATCCCAGATCTGATAGTAATCTTCATGGCCAACACGTGATAACCGCCAGTCTCAAAAGTAAATGAATAAAAGATAGAAGAAAAAAGGTTACATAAATATTATATGTGCTTGTTAATGTTACATAAGCGTGCATATGTCTGTATTTATGTATTACTTATGTATGTACGTTTGTATGTACGTGTGTTTGTGTATGTACGTAAGTGTGTATGTATGTATGTATGTATGAATATATATGTATATATATATGCGTGTGTGTGTGTGTGTGTGTGTGTGTGCGTGTGCGCGCACGCGCGCTTGTAGAACGTGCTTCACTGCTATGAATGAGGAAAGAAAGAAGAGGAAGCAACTAAACAGGAAAGAAAAATAAATAAAAATAGAACAAAGACAGATAAAATAGACAAATGCACCAAGGAACCACAGAAAGTCATGGGCTATGTAAGGTCTATGTTGTTAAAAGAAAGAAAAATTACAATGAAGAAAGACGAGGAAATAAATAAGTGAAGGAAGCACAAGAGACTCATGCAAACGCTCTCTGCATGTTAATATCGGAAGACGGCAGTAGGAATTGGTAGTTGTTGGTGAAGTATGAGGCGTTTAATTTTATGAGGACACTTGTGCTGTGTCCATGTTCTCGCGTCACAACCTCGAGCCACAATTTGCCTTATTGAATGTGTTGTTCCTGTTGCGGTTCAGTGTGGGTTCGTAGGCAAGAGGTTGTAAACCGAGAGGCTGCTGACAGTGGAGCGTTTCTCAGCGTCGTTTATTTAATTTTATGTGACCTTGGTTGATTCCATGAAACTAACTGTAAATGGTAACTTACAAACCAATTAATGACAAAGCAGACTGCTGGCTGCCTTTTCCTTTTTTTTTATTTTTTAATATGAATCCACTCAATTGTTTTGGTGGACAGGCCAGCTGTTAAATTACTTGGCCTTCAGTTCAAACTCTGTGTCCCAAAATAGCGGTAACGTTTGATCATTTATGCCCGTTTTATACATGTAACATTGGCGTCCATTAGAGCAGGCCCCCTCAGCCTTCATGATGTGCGTGCAACTTCGGCAAAATTTGTTCTACATGCAGGCAACATGAAATTCAAAACGCAGAGTGAAAAATGCTTAAGTGTACATATAATTATATGTATATTTTTACCTTCGTATTTTTTTGTGCACCATGTGCAATAAAAATATATTGGTTAATGATAGGAAACGTTTCCAAAAAATGTAATTCACAACCTAGGCTAGGTTGTCGCAACTTGTAGCACATTTGTACCAAACGTATTAGTAATGCAACGTGTGACTCCATATAGAAACGGCTCATAACTTTTCAAAATTTCTTCGGCGTTCTGTTTTGGCTTTGCCAAGGGAATAATTAAAAGACGCTTTCTCGTCTCAAATTTCTCCAGGTGCAACATAAAACTATGATGCGGACAGTTTGTTGCCCGCGAGCTATGGGTTGATCGGGCCTGCATTAGAAGGTCACCACTTGCTGTACAGACGAGTTACAGGCCTATACAAATTTTTTCTTCACCTCACCCCACCATTGCTAGTGTCTTAGCATGCACGTGCTCTTTCACCGAAGTGGAACCAACCGGAGCGTGGAACTGATTGCTAACCTCCGTATGGAACCAGATGGCGTGGATTTTCCACATTTTTATGATGTGAAACTAAGAAGTTCGAACGGTGACGATTCTGATTATGTTCGGGAAGTGCGTGGTTACGTCTCGACCGGAACACCGAATATGGTCGATTTATCGCGTCGTTTCACTGATCATACACGTAGATGCCGGAATAGTTCCTTAAATTACTTGACGACCTCTTCTTCCCTCATACGTCCCAATTTATTTTTCACGAACACGTAATCATTCCATGCCACGTAGCCGGAATGAGTGATACACGCGTTAAAAAAATTACGGCATGGCATTTAAGCACAATGCGAACTTTGTCGTCTACTCATGCTTATTAGTTTTGAAGTGAATGGTTGGTTTAATACGCTCACGTCTTTCTTATTTTCATAGTCTGATCATTTTGTGGTGACCATTGATGTGCGCGACAGGAAAGGAAGGAAAATAGTAGTAGGATAAATGTAACCAAACATCAGGTCTGATGTCTGTAGGTGTAAGAGAAGTGGTTGCATTGCGTCGGGAAATGTATTTGCTTATGTAATGTAACTCTGGTGAATTTTCGGAGTTGTAATGCGGCACCTTCTGACTTGAGCGCGGGATGGACTATAGGTAAAGAAGGGTTTGGGAAGTCATATGTTTTACAGGCTTGCTTTTGTGAGCACTGATCCTGAATTGTCTTCTTGATTTTACAGAGGTACAGAGAACGACGGTCATACAGTGTTTGGGGAAGAGAAAAGGGAGAAACAAAGAAGAAAGAAACCGTAGAATTAAAGTGAGAAGGCTAATGTGAGGGGAAGAAAGACCATATTGCTGTGATATTTATGTTCGTATGTTATTTTAAACAGCAGGCGTTCTTGAATATCTAAGTCAAGTTGACGATAAAACAGCTCACTTGAACTGACAAATGCCATGCCACGGTTCAAACGGTTAGTCGCCGGCTTCTCACCTTGGAGGCCCGGCTTCGATCCTAGGATATTCTGTGTAGGATTTTTGGTGGACAAAATGGCAATGAGCATTTTGATTTTCGCCTTTCAATTGTTATATCGCCAGTGCTCCATGATCATGAACGACCAACCACAAAAGTTGGGGGACCTGATGATATACTTATTTATTACGTGTAAATAGCGCTAACAGTTGTGTTTGCCTGTTTGCCTTCCGCAGTTGCAACTTCCAGGGATCAACTTACATATTTACCTCAGTACACAAAACTCTAGCTTTCTGACTAATTTTCTGATAACATAAACGGAAGATTTTAACATCACATATATCGAAGCTAGCTAGTGGACACGATCGTAAGCCAGTTCTATCCACTTTACATACTATCCTTACTTCCCAAAACACTTATTTTAAATAATCCATCTCCTCGGCATTCCAAGTGCCTGTTTTCCAAGAGGTTAGTTACTCGCTACCAAATTTTGCGTCTGTTTCGGGCCCGTTTCATTTGAACCACATACCAATACCATCTTTAATGCGATAGCCTAGTAATACCGGAAGACGCTCCTGTTTATGTTTGTATTCTCCGTTCCTCATTTTAGCCGTCGTAGTTCCCGTTTCCTTTAGGACTTAGCGTTCAGACTTCAGGTTAGCCGTACTGTAGCCTGGTGGACTGTGATGCCGTGTAGTCTGGTAGTGTACTATGTTGGTACGAACGTATCGGCCGAACGTACTGCCTTCGTCATCAGACGAAAGTGACGATGGCGGCATTGTATTCCTTCGAAGCATGATACCAACAAACTCGATCGGTCATCTGAAGATGGTGGCAGTTAGTTGCGCCGAAAGGTTGGCACCCATCTGCCTCATTACACAGTGCTACAGCCCGCAAGACCACAATGTGAATCTTCCCTATACTTAACGCTCAGATTATAACTTCACTTTATATTCTTGCCCGAACTAGAGGCAAAAGCACTACATGAAACAGCTTTCGATTCTTTTATTTGCCCACCGCTGGAGAACGACGGAGTCTGTGCACAGAACCTGTTCAGTACAAGTATGAAATTCACATAAATCCCGGACGCATTGTTTGTATTAAATTAATACAAATATGGCGTGTCATTATTATGGAACTGTTGCTACATCAAATATGTTGCTTAAACAGCTCTTCTTAGTTGTAAATTTTTGTGCGCAGGAAGGTCCAATTCGGAATGAAACTTTATGAGAAAAGAAAGAATAAATAAAGATTAAACTGCTCTTTGTAGGCATGGCAGAATACAAAGAAGAGAACCGATGGGAACATGTCTCTTGTTTCAATTATTGTTGCCAAGAACAACTGCCAGCAATTTTGTTCGCAGTACTTGTCATGAAACAGTAATTATGTTGCAAGTCAAGATCCATTGTGTTGCAATTAGTGACACTTAATACATTTCCTGCTGTCGGTTCGCAGCCCGTTTGTAGGAGGATCTGTCTGTCTGTCTGTCTGTCTGTCTGTCTGTTTCCCAGCCAATAGCAGAGCTGCATTTGCCATTCAATTCGCGTGGTATGCCCCTCATACCGTACCGTCCGTTCATTTGTAATAGTAAAATATAATTCGCCTGACTAGTATTTGGAAGATTTTCAGGACAGAACTCGACCGGGAATTAGGCTATTGTGAATGAATTGGTCAAGAAATAAATACTTTTTTTAAAACTCGAAGATTTGTTACCTGTTCAAAAAAGCTTGCCATTGAACACTGTCCTAAGCCAGATTACTCCAATACACACACCCATACCCGTATTCTTTAATGGACACTTTAATATTATCTTCTCACCTGCACTTAGGACTTGGTTCAAGATTCTCCAATCAAAATTTGTATTATTGTTTATATCTCACTTGCTTGCAATTACGGAAGACGTAATGTGTGCCTCTGCCAGGTGTAGTATTTGTAACGTTTATAACCACTCTATACAGCAGAATTTTTTGTTGCTGTTTTCTGCTGTAGATTACTATTTGTAGTTTGGTAGACAGTCGAAATTGCGGGTTTGCCTTGTAGAATTTATGTTAGCTAAGTGTAAAACTTCACTGGGGAGACCTAGGCGTAGATGGATGGATAATATTAGGATGGATCTCCAGGAGGTGGGATGTGGGTATATGGCCTGGATTGGGTTGGCCCAGGATAGAGACAGCTGGCGGACTCTTGTGAGTGCGGTAATGAACCTTCGGGTTCCGTGAAATGCGGGGAATTTCTTGATTAGCAGCAAACCAATTAGCTTCTCAAGAAGGACTCAAGTGTAAAAGTTCATGACCGACGAATTTGTTAAGACTGACACATACAGCCTTTTGAACGTGTTCCGCCGGCTCGTTTCGACCGAAGAGCGTAAAGCTTCAGAAGCTGCTTTCGAGTACAGAAGTCTGCTCGATCTGATGGACCCAGTACGATAGGTTTCATACGTCTGCTGATGAAACCAAAACTGGCTTCCAATACTTTGTGCTTGTTAGCCAAAAGGAAACGGTGGAGTAAGGATCTTGGCGGTAGCATGTGTCTGGGTCGAGGCTAGCTTTCTGTAACGAGGGAAGCAGAGTACGGCCTCCCTTTTTCCTCTCCACCTGAAGAAGGAGACAGTTCAGTCTCCGAAATTGCTTTTTATTAACCTAGACGATGAACATAAAGGCAGAGCCCAAAAAACCACAATGCAAACACATGTAGAACTGAAACGCAATCCACAGACTGGGACTTGAAGTTAGCCAAACAACCAACCAACCAACCAACCAACCAACCAAACCAACCAAATACGTGGACACATCCCGTTGAGAAAGGAGATGGCAGAAAACGAAATAAATAGAGATTCAAGGCAACCGCATTGAGAGGCTGAGGATATTAAAATTTGTTGGTGCTTTAGACACATAAGATGACGATACAAACATAGAAATCAGAGAACAATTGTAAGTTGGTAACCTTTGTTGTGACGCCTGGTGTCCCATTTTAAAGTGCAGAATACAATCTCGAAACACCAAGCTCAGGATGTATCGGATTGTCGTACGCCCAGTAATTAAGTGTATAGCAGAAACCTGGAGTCGAGATGTAACAGAAACGAATATTTTTGCTGTATTGGATAGGAAAATTTTGAGAAAAATTACTGAACCCATAAAAAAAATGACGAATGGAGATCCAGAACTGACACCGAGCCTAGAGATCTATATAAATAATCAAACGTTGTCCAGGAAATTCAGTTGACGGCTGGGATGGTTTGGACACGTACCTGGAGTGGAACACACGAGAGCATGGTAAAGATGTTGGTCGTGGGAAATTCAGGTAGCTGCAGGAAATACTTGCAAAAATGGCTCGAAGATGTGGAAAATGACCTTAGGTACGTGGGGGTCAAGAGGTGGAGACTGAAGGCTTTCGTGAGACAAGAATGGTCTGTGATTGTCAGAGAGATCAAGTTCTGCACGGAACTTAATGTCACAGCGCGAGTGGCAGTGAGACGATGGACAGTGGCCAGAATGACAGTCGAGTTTATTACGTTGCACAATGTCTATGTATGTGTGTGTGTGTGTGTGCGCGCGCGCGCATTTTTTTTTTCTGTTGTTGCTTGCATGGCTTTCTGTCTTCGATTGCCACTGTGCGCAACATAGTTACAGGGTTTCCGCATAGGTGGGTCAACATATGGGAAGTTACTCGAGTGATCTTGAGTAGGAAATGCTGTGTTAGCATATGCCCGATTAGCAGCTTTTACATAGCTGAAATACTTGTAATGAACGTGTATGGCTGTAACCGAAAACTTTACAGTACGTTTGCTTTTCGTACTGTAGAAATGGAAAGAACGTTGTGTCTCCGATGAAACCACAAAAAGAAAGATACCCATCAAGTGTTATCTGCTGTACAACGTGTGTCGTATAACATTACAATACACAAAACAAAGGCAGCAATTAAGTCTTACCCTATTGTTTGTATAACACTGAGAGAAAATTACCTGTCAGATTATACCACAAAAGAAAAACATCAATTTTTTTGTTATGTTGCCGAGTTAGTTAACGTAGGTGTGTTACATACAACACAGAAGAAAAACACCAGTCTTGATTATATATCAAACAACGTCAATTTTCAGTTTATGTTACACTGGTCAGTATTCAGAATGACTTCCACCGTTCTGACTGTACAGTTCTGGCGTCTCAAAGAGAGTTTTCTGCCTTTCTGGTAGTTTCATCATGTCCCTTAATGCGGTCGGTGGGCTCCATGATTCGCTGTAAGAGTTATTCTCTTGTCTACATTTTGGGCCTTTACATGCCTCCACATGGAAGCTGGTGACTTCGTTGCCAGGTCCATGCAACAAAACGAGTAGTCGGTAGGGAGTAGTGTTTGCCAGAGTTGGCGTAAGTATCAAGGTGGTGCGTAAGAACTGATGCAGTATATTACAATGCTCGTAGCGATGTAACGGTTGATAATCGGACATATGTTAATGTAGCATTTTTAGTCAAAGTGGCTCATGTAATAACACTGAAGTTTGGCACACCAAATGCGAAACACTCTGTACATTCGCAGTGAACGAACATTTAAACAGCGAAGGGACGGTGAGTTTCAAATTCTGTTTGACCCAAACTGAAATACACCTTCCCACATTGTCTGCTCACCGTAAAACATGCAACGGTGTTTGCTGTCCGTCCTAAAAGAGCTGCACCACCCTGCACTGTATCTGAGATGGACACCCCTAACCTGGATGTCTTGATGTTACAGAATGTGCACAGTTATTTCGCAAGGACATGGCCTTGGGACAGCAAGATGTTTCGAATTAAAAGAACGTTCGTTTAATTAATGGACAGGCCTTTCGGCTCTTTGAATGCGACTAAGATGGAAGACGCGTGGACTTGATCGATGTACCCCCGGCGGTTTGGCTTCTGGTTGGCTGTCCCTGTGCCTGTCAGATTGTTGACCGGCTTCTGACTAGCTAACGAACGAACGGAATGATGTGTGGAAGGTGAAGGGGCTTCATATTTAACTGTCTGATGTTCTTGGCATAATGGCTGGGTAAGTAACAAACTAACTGATAAACCTGCTTATCAGGGGACACAGATTTTCCAAAAATCTAACCTTGAAATTGTAGGCGCCAGAAAAGTGACATGAAGCAAGTTCCATAGCGAGGACCCATAAATATAGGTGCCACCATACAGTATGTGGTCGCTCGGATGACGTGGCCTACGGGATTTGTGCACCCCTGCCCGGTATATGTGAGATGATTGTTGCCTAAGTAACTGCAATTGACATGTCTGGCTACCTGGCTTAAAAACTGACTTCCTGGATAACTCTCCCACGTAATATTTTATGAAGATTAGAAACTATGAAGCTCTTTAACATGCAGGTTCTTCCTCCCCCCTGTTGCTTTGTCTCTTGGGTCCAAATGTTCTCGGTAAGACACTCCAACCCTAACGCGCCCTCACTGTTCTCTGAGTGTGAAAGACCAAGTTCCACATAAGTATAAAATAAAATGTAAAGGTAACGTTGTCCCTGTGCACGCCATGAAGGCATGCCGGGGGGTAGAGGTGTAGCTGCACTCGTGTTTAAGCTTGTCACCACGTGAACATGATGAACTTAACGCACCCGGCCGCTTTACCACCACCCTGCCCCTCCGGGAAATAAGCCCCGTTGCTTACTGAGTTGGAGCCTGGATTGCCCCCAGACCCTGTCTGGACGTGTTGGAGAAAAAATATTTTGCTCTTACCGGGGTTTGAACCCCAGATTTTCTAGCGTCTAGGTTAGTCACTGTACTGAATACGCTATCCCAGCCCCCCACTCTGTACAACGTAGCAGAGAAAATTACCTTCCTTTGATATTTTAATGTGTTAGTGCTATATATCCACATGAGTAACAGGTGATACCCTACCCTGTGGAGTTCAGTCTCTCAGCTGCAACATTCGTTTCCTCGTTATCATATCGTGGGCAGGAACAGACCGAAATGTAGAGTGGCATGTTGCGCCTTTGCACTTGCTGAGTAATAATTTGTAGGGCTTCTTGTTTTATGTTTGTTTCAGCTGATTGACAAATGACGCACTACGTCTTGAGCAGTGTTTTCGCACGCTTTGGTTTCTATATCTAGTTGAGTGTAATTAGAAGAGTTACACAGACACAAGTCTCACTTCATCCGAATGTGTGACGTAGGTTCCTTTTACAGATATCTCTTCTTATGCTGTTCAGAAATGTAAGCTTTTTATTACAAAATAAAATGGTTGAAGCTGTTAACGTTTTTCGCTTGCAATCAGGACGTGCTGCGTGCCTACCAGACTACACAACGTTACAACCCAGAAGGCAGTAATCTTTGTGCACACTCGGTTCTTTAGTTTAGAGTGACTATGTTGTAAGGCCTTTCATTTAGTTAAATTAATGTGTGGGCATATCTCCATCCTAATTGCGCTTGTAGCTCTAAGGAATGTCTTATTTATCTTGATGCAGCACCTTGACCTCACGATGCACCATCTGTGCTGTTTCTTGAAGAAGCTCTTCACCTGTTCGTGCTCACTGCGCGGTAACTTGGATCCTTTCAGTGTCAAGTGTTCTCATTTTATGCAAATGAGGAGAATTCAGCAGCCGTTTGCTGGCCATCTGCTTCTTATTCTGAAGATCATAGGCTCGAATTACGGACTGCCTAGAGACTAGCTGCCCTGCTTTGTTTCTTATTCTGGAGATTGTGGGTTCGAATTACGTACAGCCCAGAAATCAGATGTCTGCTTGTTATTCTGAAGATCCTGGTCTCGAATTACATACGTCCCAGAGATCACTGCCTGGCCTTCTATTATTTTTGGGTGGATTCCTGTGATCCTTGCCGCATAAATCGTGTTACTCCCTCATATAAGGCCACGAAACACTATTTACTATCCTTCCATTAATCGAACTACAGCATAATTAAATTAAACATAAATAAGTAAACGAGTAAAGTAAAATGCAGCAATACTATGAAATAGTTAAGCTGCCAGGACAGTTTCGCTGTTCAAACTTGTTGGCTGTTTTGAATACGGTAATGAAAGCCTGCCGTAGCTCAGGCGGTTATTCTTTGCGTCCCGCCGCGGAGTTCCGGGTTCAAACATAAGCCAATTCATGTAGGGTATGTGGTGGACAGAGTGGTAATGGGACAGGTTTTCCTCTAAGTACTTAGGTATTCCCCTTTCAGGATCATTCCACCGGTGCCCTGTATTCAGTCGTCTGCCACACGCACATACACTATAATCGTGTAACTCTGGTTGGCATCAGTTTCCACCCTTACATAATTTTGACAAATTTTTATTGGGGGATAGGTTTACAAACTTGAATGTGTGAATAAAATATTTTTATCACCCTCCGTTTAGAGGATACCAGTTGATACCTCATTTGAATGGCCAAAACCCGAAATTTGGGGCTTTGCAAAAGTTTTATTCTGTTGGTCGTTGACTTTTACTTAAGTCACTTAAATTCCTAGAATAATATTGTCTCAAACTATATTTCAAACTGGAAAGCTTTCTTCCAGCTGTCTAGCGTGATAATTATCATAGTGCAAATGAAAGGGACGCTAAACATCCCGACATTTTATCACAGCGCAAAACAAGGGCTCAGCTTCTTGGATCATTTTTAAGCAGTAGAATCTTTTTGAGAAAGGTGTAGTAGTATCATTTTATAGGAAAAGGCAGTCAGACATAACGTAGTCCACAATGGTCGGTGATCTAGTGTACTGAAATAACATCCAAGAATTGGTGAAAGAATTTCAACTTGAACACACCTGTGGGCAGTGGAGGCTTTTCATGATCATGTAAGGTCAGTTTGAAGGCGGTGTTACTCCACGATGGAAATAAGTTCCATTCTGTCTCATTGGCTTGTGCAGTACACATGAAAGAAACGTAGGAGAACCTTCAGTATTTGCTGAAAAAAAAATGCTTGGAAGAACACCGGTGGAATATATGTGCTGACCGAGAAGTCATAGCATTACTAACTGGGCTGCAAGGCGGATACACTAAATTATGCTGCTTTTAATGTTAATGGGACAGCCGAACGAGGGACTGCCACTACAGAATAACAAAATGGCCACTCCGTTCAGAAACAACACCAGGTCAGAAGAATGTGGCACATCCTGCTTTAGTGGATAAGTAAAAAAATCTGTTTACCTCCACTGCACATCAAGCTGGGTTTGATAAAAAGCAGTGGACTAAAAAAAGCGAAGGTTTTACCTATTTAGGGCAAAAATTTCCCAACATAAGTGGGTTCAAAATGAAAGAAGGGATTTTCGTTGGTCCACAAATTACTCAACTATGCGAAGACCAAGACTTAGTACAGAATTAAATTCGACGGAAAGATGAGCCTGGAAGGCATTTGAAAACGTCTGCAGCATTTTTCTAGGCAAGGAAAACAACAAATGACGGTGAAATTGTGCAGGAGCTAATTTCATCATACAGTGCTGTGGGGTGTATTTGTCAATGAAACTTCATTTTCTGCATTCCCATTTGGATTTTTTCCCCCTGAAAACATGGGAGCCGTGTCCAGTGAAGATGGCGAAAGGCTCCGTTGGGACATTTCCGGAATGGAAAAGGGTTACAATGGAAAATTGATAATAATAATAATATTTATTTACTGCAATTGGGTTGTCACCCGGTAGCAGTGGTTATTTTACATGTATACAAAATATGAAAATGTTTACTACTAAATTTAAGTCGGGAGGGCTACATGAGAAGCATGTAGTGGCAACTTGGAATCTTGGGAACCATCTCAGCATTTGCTTTTGGGCACAGGGAAACGAAGAAA
>Ga0123355_10013751_pt1 | contig 12611 bp, 10 predicted proteins | sample TergutEmb28metaG_3_FD_89872 | JGI IMG/M metagenome (GOLD analysis project Ga0123355, IMG submission 89872) | Embiratermes neotenicus P1 segment gut microbial communities from Petit-Saut dam, French Guiana - Emb289 P1 | ecosystem: Host-associated > Arthropoda: Insects > Digestive system > Gut ...
CGAATGTGGAACCTGAAATGTACGATTGTACCAGTAATAATTGGAGCCACTGGAATAGTAACGAGAAGCTTAAAGAAAAATTTGGAAACTGTACCAGGAAAACATTCGATAGATTCACTACAACAGACAGTTATACTTGGAACATCACACATAATATGGAAAGTACTGCAGTGTGAAGCTTGAAGCCTGAGCGGTGGGGATCACCGCTGGTTCAAGAGGAGTACCGGGAAGAAAAGGCCTGTGACAAGAGACATCCATATCGTATAATAATAATAATAATAATAATAATAATAATAATCACACTTAACTCTTCCACTGTCTGCAAAACAGAGCAACTGAAATTCTTAAATGATAATTTTTTTTTTAATTTGAAATTAAATTTCGCTCTCTTATTGCCCTTGTCTATACACTTTACGTTAGGTAAAGGGGGCAGAGTTGTCCGTCCTTGATTTTTAAAATTTTTCTTATTTCTTTCTGAGAATGACATCTCTAATAAGCCCCGAATCACAATTTTATCAACCTTGCAGACATCCATTCTTCAAAGAAGGGTTTGTTAAAGAATAAAGCAATCTGCAATTAGTTACTTGCATTGGAGGTAACAACCTAGCAGAATACACGGTGTCGTAACCCAGAGAAAGCACAGCGATTTATCATGGACGTAAAATTCTCGTACCTTACATTGTTAGCCTAATTTCTTTAAAGGTTCACGTCTTTAAAATTATTTCGAATACAACATTTTGATCTAAAAATATTACATTTTCTGATCACTGTCTTTGGGGTGTGAGGACCTGTAATATGGCATGTATAGACAGCAGCATTCTTCTGAATCGTTCGTATCCGTCTACCTTCACAGCCACCATTAGGAGAAACTCAAATCTCAATAAGATACTCAATGTACGTAACGTAACATAGAGGCGCGTTCGTGCAACCATTGTTGCAGTAGGAAAGCAGTAAGTATTACGTATTCTGAGTCTCTGTTTGTTGTCTTAGATATCCAGCATCCAATGCGCATGCGCCATTTTGTTATCTGTGCCTGTCCAGCTCTACAATATCTTTTTCACATTATCTCATAAACGACACGATTTTCGAAAAAAATGTTACTAGATATAAAATGTGTGTTTTGAATTTCTCTACAACTTTTGTCTCAAACATTTCCCATTCTAAGTGGAACTGAGCGAGATATGATAATATATATATATACATATATATATTGGTCTTCATGTAAAGCACCCGTTATTCTTGTCAGATTTAATACAATTTAATTTTTTTGACAGATTTTCGAAAAATGCTAAAATAAATTTCATGCAAATTGGTCCAGTGGGAACCGAGTTGTTCCATGCGAAAGGACGGACAGAGAGACAGGCATACAGGGGGACAGACACGCATGACGAAGTTCGTAATTTTGTGAACGCGCCTTAAAAGGTAAAGTTGCCCCATCCATGAAAGTGTATACGAGGAGTGAAGGTATGCCCCCACCCATTCTTAAACTGGGCACTAAATGGAGATGCGTGGTCAACATCACACCGCTGCCGTTTCAGCCCCAGTAAAGAACCAGAGACAGTTAAAAGGATGTTATAGAGAAGACAGAAATCTCCTGCTTCTGCCGGAGTTCGAACACCAGATCATCCAGTCTGTAGGCTAGTCACTATATCGAATACCCTCTCCAACTGAAGTTGTCTAAAATATTTGCACTTTATTACAACTTACGTACCAATAATCTCTCAATAATCGCTGTTGAAAAAGGAATTTACATTTGAACTTGACATAAAACAGACGTAAAATGAAACACAATTTATCACGCATTTTGTGCTTTACTTACAAAGAACGTATAAGGTAAAAGAGATAATTCACCCTGGAACAGGACACGACGGCCCAGAGGGGGGAGGAGATTTATTGCTCTACCTTAACGCTAGATGGGCGTGGGTGGTCAACGCCACGCCCCGGCTGCTTTACCCCCCGGAAAGACCCGTCACCCATTGTACAGGAGGCTGGGAGGGCTCCAGGGCTCGTCTGAACGGGTGCGAAAAATATCGCCCCCCCCCACTGGGATTCGATCCCCGGACCGTCCAGCCCTTAGCGAGTCGCTATACCGACTGCGCTATCCCGCCCCACACAAAGAACGAATAGCGTATACGTGTACTAACATGAAAATGCATCGTCCACATATGCGTATGTACGTAGTATACAATTTACTTAGTGCAATTCTGCTCACAGCACAGACAGCCTGAAGTGTACAAACCAGGGAGGCTGATAACCGGGCGGTGTCCGACCGCAACCCGATAGATGCCTCCTCCCCGCCTGTAATTGTTAGCTTTGTTACTCCCAGAATTCTCAGAATGCTATCTACTGTCAAAAGAACATGATTCTGTCCGGAAGAACGCAAAAAATATATATATATATTAATATTCTGTATGTTTTTGGGGCCCACATGAGTCCCGACGCCAAATTCAAGACCCGGGGCCCGCGGGGGGCTTATCTACGTCACTGGTCCACAGATAACTTAAAATACTTGGTCATTACAATGTCCCTTTTTGTTGATTCTTTCACGCCGTTTCCGTCTGGCCACAGGAGTCGCCTGACCATATTTTTACGTGGGACATCAGGCTGTAAGGATGCACAAGGCGTCAGGACGACAGCCGTCCATCACAATCAGATCCTTTTAGTACGCTGTGTGGTATTACTGCTCACACACATCAAGCCATCCACAGGCTGGCAAAACACCAAGGAAATGTCACGTAAATCTCATTATTAATTAAATCATTGAGCACATCACACAATGCAATTTACGTAACAATTTCATCAGCCTGATGAAGGCTTCTTATATGTGAGTCGAAACACGTCGCGTTAAAACCGCACAGCGTAACGAAGGAATTTAGTTGTGATGGACGGCTATTATCCCCACACATTACGTCACCCAGACACTTCTACTGTGGAATTTTAAGATTTCACAGCTGTATGCATTAAGGGATGTGACGCCCGTAATAACCATGACAAAATACACAGGCGTCACATCCCGGAACAAGTATCTCGTCGCTGCACAAATCTGTAAATTCTCACCATAAACAAACTTCACAAACGAGCAGCAACGCAGATGTCGATGGCTGAAGACCCCGAAGTAAAACGCATTGGCTTGTTTCGCGTCGTCGCCATATTACAAAATGATAAATCCTTTGAACAACATACAAAGAGTCAAATTACCGTCTGACACAACTGTATATTTATATTTTTATAGGTAAACTACGTTTTTCAGTCCCCCTGAAAATCGTCCGGCTTGTATTTAAATTTTTTTAAAAGACAAAACCTGACCATGAACAGACACGTCCTTGTGAAATTTAACAATTACATATCATTTGCTAAGGAATTATTTTTCATTATTTTTTATACCTTCACTTTAACCGTTCATAAAGTAGTGTTAATTGTGTCTTTTAATAAAAAGGTCAATTACTAAAATCAGTTTTTTTTTTGCAATATATTGGCTTTCCTTTTTGTTTGTGTTGGTCTATAAATTTGTTAACGGCTGCGTGGTTCAAAGCTGGAACGCGTGAGAGGTGTATTTTATTCTTTCGTAGCAGATGGTGTTGAATGGTCAGTCAGGCCCCGGCCACTTTACTCCCGCGTAAAATAACCCCTTGAAATGCGAGGCTGGACACTCTCGGCACGTGAAAAATCAACTGCCCCTAGCGAGAATCGAAACACGATAATATAATTAATGTAACATTGGAGACAGTCACGTGACATAAGAACGGAGATACACCACTATGTGCGAAATGTTGTTCTGAGGCAAAAACTACAGACATGACGACATTGGACGGTCCGGAATCGAATCCCGGTTTGGGCGAGATTTTATGCACCCGTCCAGACCGGCCCTGAGGCCCATGCCCGGGTGTAAAGCGGCCTGGGCGTGGCGTTGATCACCCACCGCGATCTAGCGCCGAGGTTAAGAAAAGAGTACAGCTACACCTCCACTCCCCCTTTGGGCCTTCGTGGCCTCTTCTAGGGTGAACTTTACCTTTATGTTTACCTGACAAGTGAAGTGTTCTTGTGCCAGTGTACAGTGAAGTGTTCTTGTGCCAGTGTACAGTGAAGTCATTTTTCCCCAGTCTTTCCTTTGCAGGTAAATCAGTCCCATTACAGGGTCGAGGTGCCCAGAGGGTTCCAGGAATTTAAGGTTCCCAGATTACGTGATAATGGCCCAGGATGGTGGTAAGGTTGTCAGCATTACGCACCGGTCGCTTTAACCCCCAGGAAATATTCCTGGCTGAGTCGAACCCAAGGCCATAGTGTGATCGGAAGGATTTTATGTCCATGAAAAATTCCAATGACACCAGCTGGGATCGAACCAGCGACCTTCCGATTTGTAACACAGCACCTTAATCACTGTGCTACCGTGGTCCCCGGTCTTTCCTTTTACAAAAGAGAAATTCTTCCTCTGTAGATGTTATGACACACTCAGGCAATCTTAAATCGCCAGAAATTAATTAAATGAAACTAATTAAACCTTTGTTTGGGAAGGACATTTAATACAATCTTGTAACCGAAAGCTGACTTGTTATTTCTCCTTAAAAACGCTGAAATTATTTCGCATCTGACAAAGAAAATTCCTGAAGAAAGGAGTCGATTGGAAAATACGTATCATGCCATTGCTAGACTGTGTTAAAGAAAAACTTCTTTAGCTCAGAACAGGGGTTACACAGGAACAAACCCGGCTCAGTTTTTGTGCTTTCAATTAAGAATTTGTCTTCTGTCTCAAAGTATTTGTAATTAAATACGCCATTTCAGAATCGCCTAGCAATTAATGACAAATATTTTGTATCAATTCATTCTCCCTGCCACGTGATGAAATAAATTCAGGAGGAAAAGTCAGTATTTTGGTGATAGCAAAGGTCAAAGTGAAAAAAGAAAACTTCGTAAGAACGTATCTGCGCAGTGAATTGCTGTGCTGTACACACTGTATCATCGGTGACACATATGGATAATAATTCACCACACTGTAGCCGACTAACTCGTCGGTAGCATGAGCTTTCTCAGGCGCCTCGTGATTTAGCTGGTTTATTGAAACCGTCTCTCTTTTTTTTTTTTTGTAATTATAGCTGCTTTATTGTTACCATTTTTTTAAATCACACAGTTCAGTCCTGGCACTGCTTCTTCTATCCGCTAAATACTACACACCACTGATCATCTAGTCTACACACTCTCTCCCAAGTCGTCCACTTTGTCCTTCTACCCTCACTCTCCAGGGCGATACTCCAACACCCTTCCCTATCGTGATCGGTTGGACAACGAAAGGGTTTTACTTCATTGGCTGGCCAATTTAAAATTATCAAAATGCGCTTAAATCTCCGGGGAAGGAAAACGCCCACAACAAAACCGAAAGTCGCTCATTTCTTCAACAAAATTCACAATTAATTTTGTAAACACAATGCCGAACAGAATATCTCAACATCCAAGTCCTCGCACAACTTTGCATTGTCATATCTGGAGGGACACGGGCAGAAGCGAGACGGTTGAAGGAAAGGAATCCTTTCACACAGCGGGGGTGGTCCAGCAGGCTACTTGTGGTCGGCTACAACATGTGTCCTCTAACTTCAAAGTTTATTTATTCACCAACTGATGCACAAGTGAATTGTCCTAAAAACAATTTTAAAATTTACATTAAAATAACATTAAAATAGCACCGATATGTTTCGGTTCAGTTACGCCATCATCAAGGAGCGCATTACTCGTGCTTGCTAAAGTTACTGTCGTTAAAATAGCCAATTAAAATACATCGGTGTGTGGTGATGTGGCTGCATATATTACTGGGTCCTTGTTGGTGTGTGTGTGTGTGTGTGTGTGTGTGTGTGTGTGTTGCACTGTTCGGAAGTAGAAACAAATTTAAAAAAGTGTCCTCCATGTACATCATTCCACAGAACTATACTTCAGACAACAATTTTTTACCTTCTTATATTTTATATTCATCGGTATTTTACTATTCAACCGTGATTTTAAACAAAAATATATTTTTTTTTGTTTGCTGTAGAGTGGGAGAAAGCGTGGCGCAGTTGGTTGAGGCACTGCGCTACAAGCCGGAAAGTCGCGGGTTAGATTTCCAATGGTGTCACTGGAATTTTTCATCGACATAATCCTTCCGGCCGCCCTATGACCCTGGGGTTGACTCAGCCTCTAAGAGAAATGAGTACCAGGAATATTTCCCGGGGGATAAAGACGGCCGGTGCGTAGGGCTGACAACCTTACCACCTTCGTGTGCCGCGTGTCTTGAAATCTGGGAGCCTCAACCTCCTGGAACCCTCAGGGCCTGTCCAGGCCTGTAATGGGTTTGCTTAACGGTTTAACTGTAGAGTGATTTAGACATATTATAATTGTATGTGTATTCTTGTTTCCACCACCCTAAAGATGGCTACATGAGTGGTCGAAACATGTCGGTGATTGCTGTGTAATAAAACTACATTCATAAATCCAAGTGAATCTGTTGGTATTTTAATACATTTTATGCATCTGACTAATGCACGGAACCCGGGACAAATTAAACTAAAGAGAAATTACGGAGTTTTAATTCTAATTCTAATTCTGATTTGTTTAAATGAGAAAATCTGTTACATTTCACAATGAATGTTCGAAAAATCCCACCGTCAGCCTCAAAGTACTTTACGACTCCTGTACTAAGATGGCGTATTGTTCTTCTGAGCTGATATTTAATTTTCCTTACGCGGGCAGCAGCATCAAAAATGCGAGCGAGCAGTGCGTCTGGTGTAACTGTGTAACAAACTGCCGTTGAAACATTAAATTAAAATTACTATAAAATTCACACTCAGTAATTTCTCTTCCTTTATTACCATTCACAATGCTTTTGTATTTGTAGAGTCAAACACTTGGGTGTGAAACTTGGTCGCTGACATTGAGGGAGGAATTTAGGCTGAGGGTTTTGAGAATAGGGTGCTGACGAGAATATTTGGTCCTAAGAGGGACGAGGTAACAGGGGAATGGAGAAAACCAAATAATGAGGAGCTTAATGATTCGTACTCCTCACCCAATATTGTTCGGGTGATCAAATCGAGAAGAATGAGATGGGCGGGGCATGTAGCGCGTATGGAGGAGAGGAGAGGTACATACAGCGCTTTGGTGGGGAAATCTGAGGGAAAGAGACCACATGGGAGACGCCGGCGTAGATGGGAGGATAATATTAAGATGGATCTTGAGGAAATGGGATGTGGGGTTATGGCCTGGATCAAGCTGGCTCAGGATAGGGACAGGTTGCGGGCACTTGTGAATGCGCTAATGAACCTTCGGTTTCTATAAAAGGCGGGGAATTTCTTGACTTGCTGAGAACCTGTTAGCTTCTCAAGAAGGACTCTGCTGCATGGAGTAAGTATATATGTATGTATGTATATATGTATGTATGTATATATGTATGTATGTATGAATTTATGTATGTATGTATGTATGAATTTATGTATGTATGAATGTATGTAAGTAAGTAAGTGATATATAAGTAAGTAAGAGTCAAACACTAATAAAACGCACAGGGCTGTATTAAGCATTAAATATCTTACAACACTCATCAGTTAATCTAAAATACAAGGAAAGTACAGTCGAACAAAGTGAAACGCAGCATAATTGAAATCAATTTACGAAAAAATAGCTCCAACAATTTCCTTAGGTTCCTTTCTTTTTTAACATTACTTATATTTTAAAACGAGCCATCCCGTTGTATGTAATAATACGTTGATATTTATTACCATCTAATGACACAACACGTACAACCAACAACTTGACAAAAGTGTGTCTTTAACTTTTAACCTAAAAGTTAAGGACAAACTTTTATCACGTTGTTGGTTATACGTGTTGTGTCTTTAGACGGTACTAAATATCAGTATATTACTTATATTATTATATTGTTGTAAACGTATTTACTTAGCATCTGTTCCAGTGCATTGTACTTAGTGTACTTAGGGCAAGTTACTCACCTTTCTTGAAGACATAAAATAATTTATTAAGGAATAAATTAAAATAAATATTCGTCATCAGAATGTATCCTCGGATCCACTGACAGCCAACCGCGAAACCTAAATGCTGTGCGAAACAAAGTATAGGAAATCTCTGCTCTTATCGTTTCCCCGAGTGTGTCAGTTGGCACAGAATATACCGACGGATGCAGGCGCTCTGTGAAATAAAGTTACAGCGCTCGGGGACGTGATAAAAGAAACACCTTTCAATATTATTACCCTTAATCCAGGAGGCTGTACTTCCAGAACTTCTCAAGTTAACAGCGTGCAGGTTCAGTGTGCTAGTTTATGTACCAGAATCGTAGCTGGAGATGAGATATGTAAAGTTTTTCCATTGAATTTTCAGCGAATATTCCACTAGTAATATACGTGTAGGAATGGATCACTGACAGTGATTAACCGGAACTAGTACATCCGACAGTTACTTTCGAATTTCCAAGTGAAATTTCACCCACCCTTACGCACATTATCAGGTATCATTAATACTACCAGAAGGCAAAAATATTTTTCTTTTGGCAGCCGAGATATAGGAGAAAACTCATTTGTTTGCTTTCAGAATCACGAGATAAAGGCAGACGAGAAAAATTTTCGTGATTTAAGAAACTTAAGCGCCCGTTGTGTGAGCTGTCGGATGGACGTCAGAGGTTGCTGTGAAATTTCATCGAGCTCAAACGATACTTATCGACCTAGCCTCAGATCGAATTTTACAGTAAAACCATATTCTATTAGTAATGGTAGAATATTCTGAATTGGTTGCTAATGTAACATTTTTATGTGGTGCATTAGTGCCACTTTTGTGTTTTGCTGAACGCGAAATGTTTAATGTAAACCAGAACTAAGCTTCCCACTGCATTATTGAGTATTCGCCTCGCGTCTGTCAACTGTCTTCTAGCAAACCTCACGGGAGGCGCTGTAGTAACAAATGGCTCACGACGAATTTACATGAAATGGAAAAGCGCTCTTAAGAGTTATTTTCAACTGAGTGAATATGGGGATGTACAAATCAGTGAGCCGAATGGCTGAAACAAAAGGAAATAGATTGACACTCATTCCGGACACTCCTCCAAAACATTAAGGCCTGTCTTGTGACACAATATTTAGCCTGTATTTAGCTTGCTTCCCGTACTGTGGAAACAAGGAAAGGGGTTAATAATGTCACAAGTGACGTAATCAGTGTTTCTCTACTGTCGGGCCGTGGCCCGGTACCAGGCCCTGGCATCAATTATACCAAGCCGCGAGAGGTTTCCCTGGAATTTGTAATTTTAGTTTTCTAAGCATTTTTCACGAATAAATATTTTATAGTGGAAATATTCTGAGGAGAATAATATTCGTGAATGTGTCGAAAAGCTCAGACCCAGAACGCCTAAATAACATCTGTGTAGCAAATATCAGCGACCAAGCCGCGTATTCATGGATGATCGGGAATTTTCAGACATCGAAATCTTTCAACATTCGAGAAAGGGAATACCGTTGTTTATAACCGGTTATAAAAATTGCCTACAAGCCGATTACAACAATGGACGGCGTATCCTCTGTTCTCAGAACTGGGCGAAATAACATCTTTTTGATAACATGTGTTGCAAATGTCTGTGACCAATTACAAAGGAAGTATAAAGAAAAACTTTCCACTGAAATCGAAGATCAAGGCAGTCTGTGTCCGGTTCTCAAATCTAGTAATACTGAAAACTATTTCTTCGCAATTTCTTATTGCAGTGTGTGTGATTTGTACTCCTCACCCAATATTGTGCGGATGATAAAATCGAGAAGAATGAGATGGGCTGGGCATGTGGCGCGTATGGGTGAGGAGAGGAGGTGTACAGGGTCTTGGTGGGGAAACCGGAGGGAAAGAGACCACTGGAGAGACCTAGGCGTAGATGGGTGGATAATATTAGGATGGATCTCCAGGAGGTGGGATGTGGGTATATGGACTGGATAGGGCTGGCCTAGGATAGAGACAGGTGGCGGATGCTTGTGAGTGCGGTAATGAACCTTCAGGTTCTGTGAAATGCGGGGAATTTCTCGACTAGCTGCAAACCAGTTAGCTTCTCAAGAAGGACTCTGCACCATGGAGTAAGTAAGTAAGTAAGTAAGTAAGTGTGTGTTTGTTTCGAAAACCGATTGCAGTGATTTTTTAAAATTTAATAGACCTACAGATTTAAATTTTAATATGAATAAGAGACAAGGAACTTTGTTTAATTTTGGTATTAAGAAATCTCGTATTGAAGGTGTTTGTGACGCAACAAATAATGATTCATCCACCTCAAGCCTACAGAGCGATCTCCAAGATATACAAAAGGAGGGGAAAACTGCCAGCACACAGAAGAAAGAGTCTGCCTTCACTCGTAAGTACATGGGCAGCTATTTAAAATTTGGTTTCGTACAATGCCCTGACACCGACCAATTGCCACGACCTCAATGTGTCATTTGTGCTACTGTTATGGGAAATGAAGCTATGAAGCCAACGCGACTTTCCGGCATCTCAACACAAAACTTTCCGATCTAGTCAACAAACCCATTGAATTCTTTATGCGTAAAAGCGAAGTACTTACAATATAAAATAAAATTATTCCCCAAACTTCAACCCTGACACTTCACTTCTGACGGCATCCTATTTAATATCATTACAGATAGTTAAATGTAAAAAACCGTATTCCATTGGCAAAGAACTCATTAAGCCTTCTTTGGTTGCTGCTTGTAATGCAGTATTAGGCAAGTCTGCGGCAAGTAAATGAAAGACATCTCATTGTCGAATGATACAGCTGAAAGGCGGATATCTTATATGGCAGAAGATACAGAAACGCAACTCATTGAAAAAAAATTAAAAATTCGAAATTATTTGCATTACAACTGGACGAATCTACAGATATTCAGAAAAAAAAATCATTCTACTTACGTATGTACGATATATTGATCATGATGAAAGTGACACGAAGGAAGACATTTGAAGTGTTTCTGAATTACCTACGCACACTACCAGCAGTGAAATTTTCAAAGTTTTAAATGGTTTCATTGAAGAGAGAGGTCTCGAAAGGGAAAATTGCGTTGGAGTTTGTACTGACGGCGCTGCCTGTCTTACAGGTAGAAATTCAGGTTTAGTCACTAAAATTAAGGATATGGCGGCCAATAACTTACTGTCAACGCATTGCTACATTTATGGACAAAACCTAGCCTAAAAAAAAAAAGGGCACTTGAACTTAACGAAGTCCTGTCTCCATCTGTTAAAATTATTAATTATATAAAAAACGGTGTTTTAAATACAAGGCTGTTAAACGCATTGTGCGATGAAATGGGTTCTGATCATTAAAATCTTTCCCATTCGGAAGTTCGTTGGCTGTCCCACAGTGAAGTTCTCAAGAGGTTATATGAACTCCGAAAGTAAGTCGAGCTGTTTCTGCTTGATAAGAAAAGTGACCTGTCCCATTATTTCCAGGATAAGAAATGGGTAGCCAGGCTGGCATATCTCGGCGATATATTTTCTTACATAAACGAGTTGAATTTAAAGCTTCAAGGTTCATCCAAAAAGAAACTCAAACTGGCTTAATATGATTGCAGACGGAAACAATGAAATGTTTCAGTTGTACTCGGATTTTATTATAGAAGCAGATGATTACTATTCACAGAATTCGGTTTCAGATATTATTGCAGCTCACTTGAAGATGTTGTTGTCGTTTGAAAAGTATTATCCCGAACATAAGGATCCCCGGAGGCAAAATATGTGGATTGTGAACCCTTTTGTTGAACACACAGACACAGCCCTTTCCCACGAAGAAACCCTTCAACGTATTGAATTATCATCGGACAAAGAACTGGAAAGTACTTTTAATTCTATGAGTAATTCGAAATTCTGGATAACAATGAAAAATGAATATCCAAATTTACATGAAATAGCAATGAGATTTCTTCTTTATTTTTCCACCACATATCTTTGTGAAACTGCATTTCCTGCTATGACTGTGCTTAAAACGAAACACAGGAACCGCCTGCAACTTTCTCAGTGTCTCCGTTTGGCTATCACCTCAATTCATCACAGAATTAATAAGCTAACGGACAGAAAGCAGCAACAAAAATCTCACTAGCCTACCTAAAACCTTCAAAATCTCAGTTGTAATAAAAGAAGCTAAGTTTAACTTTTTCAATAACTTATAATTGCTGCTTTAAAGTACTGCGTTTTTAAATTAAAAATATTAATTAGTGTCGGAATTAGTGTTTAGAATTGAGAGATTCATACATTTTTATTTATTGCATTACATACTTCGCATATATATATGTATTTGGCGTGTTTGTGTGTTAATAAGTGTTTCGCCGACAAGTTGACATTCTTCTGCTGCTTCCCCTGCTCAGCTGACTTCTATGGTGAGTTACAATGCATAAATATTTTTCTCACTAGCTTTTTTTTTTCAAACCAACATCATTAAAATCAATTTAATAATGCAATAATCAATTTTACATACCGTCTTCGGCGGTGCTGGCCTTCAGTACCCAAACTTGCGGGTTCAAACCCGGTCGAAGCCGTCGGATTTTTAGGGCGAAAAAATCCTCAGCACGCCTTCCTTCGGAGGGGAAGTAAAGCCGTCGGTCCCATGTCGTAGATTTGCGGCATGTAAAAGA
>Ga0123355_10013752_pt1 | contig 12611 bp, 11 predicted proteins | sample TergutEmb28metaG_3_FD_89872 | JGI IMG/M metagenome (GOLD analysis project Ga0123355, IMG submission 89872) | Embiratermes neotenicus P1 segment gut microbial communities from Petit-Saut dam, French Guiana - Emb289 P1 | ecosystem: Host-associated > Arthropoda: Insects > Digestive system > Gut ...
AAAAGTCGCAGGCTCCTGATGATGGATGTATTAATGTCCGAAACATGTTGAGCACAGAAGAAGTGAAATAAAACTTAATAAACTGTGACATCAAGTTGGTCTCTTATTCTTCAACTATCACAACGATGCACGGTCCAATACACATATGATGTACGCTGGATTATTTAACATCGATTTCATCGAGACGCAAAGAACCAAAGGCGCTGAAGTGCCTTCAACGTGACTTAAGCTCACTATAAGTAGTCGGCGTAGTCGTCGTTGTTGTTGTTGTTGATGGTTTTAGGTATGACACGCCAACCCTCCAGCCTTTCCGTCCGGCACAAGGTAAATGCAGAACTTCATACTTCATGGACGCATGTAACAGATGGCATATTCTTCGTATTCAGTGATGATATCAGTGAGTACGATGACAATGATAGCTGGCAGGTGGAATCTGCGGCTTAACACGGGAGCCGATACGATGTGAAAACAAACACGGCTCATGTACACTTCCTTACAATTTGCAAAGGAGAAAACTCTGCAGTAGAACAAACTGTTTTGGAACTTCGGCAAAGAAGCAATCACCACACCCTGTCTACAGGTCATCTCAAATTTCTCTGATGTATTATTTCGTTAGCTTTGTATTACGAACTGCTTCATTTTTACAGTCTTTGTAAGTAATCAACTTGACGCACGATTCTTTTTCTTATATTTGTTTACTCCCACTCTCTACATGTTTCGAGCAGCCAAGTGCTCATCATCAGGAGCGTCAATTGTATCAATACGACCTCTGGAATATGTCACTCTATGTAGGTGACCCACATACCACACGGTCATCTACATACAGTGACATATACCAGCGGTCGTATTGATACAATTAACTCTGATGATGATGAGCACTTGGTTGCTCGAAACATGTAGAGAATTGGAATAAACAAATATAAGAAAAAGAATTGTGCGTCCAGTTGGTTATTTACAAAGACTGAAATAAGATGCACGGTCAACAAAACATAAAATTATTTTTACTCTGTAATATGTCTCGTACAGCACACACAAAATCCCTTGTGTGCCACTCATAATGTGGAGTGGCGCAAAAGTCACTGTGCACCAGAGGCATAACTGAACGTCACTGTCACAATGTTCTCTCTCACACACACACACACACACACCCACACACACGCACGCACGCACCACACACACACAGACTACCTGAATGGTCACTGCATCTACACGGGCACACTGTCTAATTCTTTCGTCCCTTCAGCGCTGGCAAACGGGAAGACGATTACGAAATTATCTTGCGTGGTGGCGCAGTTGGTTGAGGCACTTAATTACAACCCGGAAGGTCGTGGGTTCGATTCCCGATGGGGTCATTGGAATTATCCATTGACATAATCTTTCCTGCCGCCATATGACCCTGATGTCGACTCAGACTCTAACATCAATCAGTACCAGTAATACTACCTGGTTGGTAAAGGCGGCCGGTGCGTACGGCTGGCATCCCAACCACCTTCATGTGCCGACTGTCCGAAATCTAGGAGCCTCACTCTCCTGCAACCTTCGGGGCATGTCCAGACCTGTTACAAGGATTGCTTACGGCTTTTCTGTTGTCGAACTTCGAATGTCAAGTGGCATTTGCATCACCCTGTACAATTTTAGTCACACTCACATCACCCTGTACAATTTTAGTCACACTCACTCTACAGCAAACAGTCCTTTTTGAGAAGCTCATATTAGAACATCTTACCAAGCAACGTCTTCAATTTATACCACACGAATGTTTATCAGTGCTCACAACAGTCCGCCACTCTAACCTGTACTGAATTAGATAGACGGTACTTCCCATTATTATTTCCGTCTTAAACCCTCTGACGCCTAACGACCACTATAGTGGTCGTACCGCACCGCTAACCTCTAAACGTTTCATTTTATATATTTATTCAACAAATACAGGTACTGAATATTTTAAACACGGTATACACTGTCCGTTTTTCTCTTCAAAATTCAGTTTGTTTCATAATTCTAACGTATTTGGTTCCTCTTTTATTCACATTTTATAAACAGTGTGTGCTAAAAATTAAAAAAAAAATTCCGGCACCAAAAGGTTAATTTTGTACCGATTTGTCGCCTGTCCGATGTCCGCCACAGGGTCCGCCAATGTAACATCTGTGTTGTTTATGAACGACATAAATTATTATACTGACCAATACACAAAATATCAATAAATGTAACACGTTTTAAATTTCATTCGAATTAGTGTAAGATTTCCGTTAAGCAGACAAGAATACATTTTCTGAGGATTCCACTCTTCTGTGATACGATGCTGCCTCACTGGGAAATCGAATCCCGACGTCTCGGGACAACGCAGTGCCATCTTCATGGCGCCGAATCGTCAAAATATTCTTCTAGGACATTACGCCCCTTGAAAATGAAAACTCTGCGTTCTCTCGAAAGGTAGGGGATTCGGTTATCCAGTGATGCAGCGTCACATCCAACAAAAATGGAACCTTCAGCTATACCGCTGCGTAAACCTAAAAAGACGCACATTTCTGTCACAATAACAACAGCATTAAGAAAAGTCAGCATGGACGCAAGCCTAACAACACAACATCAAGAGTTCGCTATTACAGTGGACGTAATTCGCAATACTAAAGCACAAAATTACACTAAAAGTAACTTTCGTAATTACAGTTTCATTTCTGCGCAGCCTCCAGTGAATCCGACGCACATACGCACGTACATTTTAATTGTATTCCTAAAGGCAGAATAATTAAACAAAACAGAAATTACAACAATTACGTCTGGCGTTCAGAGATCCAATATAACGAGCAATTATGTTTTGCAATCCAATCATGTAAGCCTCATCCCACAGCGGGACGCAATTCAGTTTTCGTTCACAGCGACGTCGAATCCATGGAGCAAGGAATTGCTATAAACCACTTCGTTCTTGCATTGGGCAATTCAGATATTCTGTTCTGCCAAAGAGCACGGTCAAGGATTCCGATGCTTAAAACGTTCCCCCAGGATTATTTATCGCGCTAGGAAAAGGCAGTCAGTCATTATATCGTATCTCAAAGTAAAAAGGTGTACATAAATCCGAACAGCCAAGGATCAATTAGAATATTATCCTCCTCGTGTCTGCCGAGAAGTCTCTTTTCTTGACATTCTCCGACGAAACGTATATTCAAACGCCACTCATGCTTCCTACATGGTCTGTCCAGCTCATCCTCCTCCACTCACTCACAGGGAATCCAAGGCGACGGCTCCCGCATCTCCTTCCTTGCCGACTTCCCCTTATTTGGGACAAAAACCATCACAATGCAAACCTGGCTTCACTGTGTAAGCTTAACGCTGTTTCTAAAATGTAACCACTCACGCGCAGACGCGCAGAAAGGTAAATAAAAAATAATGTAACTCCATTTCAATATTGCGTGTACTGTGCGTAGCGTAGAAATCAATGTATAAAACCCAACATTACATGCACTGGAATATGCACATGGCACATCACAAGCAATGCTTTACCTACAGTGCAGGATCCCTGCAGATGGCACCTACTGAGTGCCGAAATATGTAGGAGGAGATTTTGTACATCTGTTGTGCATATATTCCTCTGCATGTAAGGTTGGTTTTATACAGAGTGATTTCAATTTCAAAGTGAAATTTCCTTATCGAAGAAGCGAACACAGGGGCACGCAGTTCCCCGTCCTTTGTTCCGTGCCAGTTTAATCCAAGTCAAATCCCTAGAACCTCGTGCTCGCCCCCCAATTTAATTACATCACCGTGCCAGTCTGGTTTGTCAAGATGCCTCTCAAGTGAGATTTACAGTAGAAATTAGAACAAATTCAGGAAATCCTACAAATTTAATTGCCTTGATTGGTTTCTGATGGAATTATTTTCATTTTCCGTCCGCCTTCATTCTGCCAGTTCTTTCGCCATCATTCTCACGCAGATTGCACTATCTGTCTGCACAACTAACGTCTCAAATTAGTTCAACATTTTACTGAGTAATAGATTTACGAGTTTCATTCCTAATAATTAGTTTCATTCATAATTATATCATTTTTTCCCTGCCACCCTCTTTCATTTTTTACTTCCGCGTTTTATATTCCATTATCTCTCTGTCCTCCTTTATCGTCTTCCATTTCTCTTTAAAGCCACTGTTTGCTGTCTCTTCCGTTCTTTAATGCTCTTCTTTTAGAAATTTTTTCTTCCTCCTTTCCCGTAACTTTTCTTATTTCTCTCATTTATAAATCAGTCCCATTACGGGCCCGGAGTGGCCCAGTGGGTTCCAGGAAGTTAAGGTTCCCAGATTTCATGACGACGCAGGATGGTGGTAACGTTGTCAGCCTTACGCACCGGGCGCCTTACCCCCCAGGAAATACTCCTGGTATTCGTTTCTGTTAGAGGCTAAGTCGACCCCAGGGCCATAGTGCGATCGGAAGGATTTTATGTCAATGAAAATTCCAATGACACCAGCTGGGAGTGTGGAGAGAGCAAAGCGATATGGGACTGGACACAGAAGATCATTGCAAGAATGTTGAGACCGTCTCCGTCGAACATACCACAAGACTGGCTGCTGTGCCCGCAGTTCTGTCTTTGGCCACCGCAACGCCAGAGGGCAGTGATGTGGCTTCTATCCCGACATGTGATATACAGATCAAGCCGACACCAAAGTTCGTCATCACAGGACTATTTGGACTTCCTGAGAAGGTCGAGATGGAAAATGAATCAACAGTCCAGCAAGCCTAAGCTAGTTGCAAACTTTCTTTCTGTAGTAGACACGCATTATTAACGAGTCCGGGATAAAAAAGGTGGGGAGCTATATTTAGCAAGTATGTATTTCTGCTAATGTACGTGTAGAGTTATAGACCCCATTGGTGCAACATCAGTTTATTGACATGTGATAAATACAAAACAATCATCTTGTTTAAAGAGAAGATGGCCTCTGTGAGTGCTAATGTAAACCACAAGTCTACTGTCAATAAAAGGTTACAAAAAATCCCAGATGGTGTCATTGGAATTTTCATTGGCATAAAATCCTATCGATTGCACTATGGCCCTGGGGTCGAATCAGCCTCTAACATAAATATCAGGGGTATTTCCTGGGGGTAAAGGCGGCCGGTGCGTAAGGCTGACAACCTACCACCATTCTGTGCCGCTGTCACGAAATCTGGGAACTTTAACTTCCTGGAACCCTCTGGGCCCCTCCGGGCCTGTAACGGGTCTGGTTTACCTTTACCTTTTACAAAAAACACAAGGATGAAGTTTCTGAAAACGAATACAGCTGTTTGGTTTAACAAAATATGTAAAATCAAGCAACTGACGCCAAAATACTTCAGCATCAAAATCAACGGAAATACCTGACAAACGGAGCGTAGATTACACAAAGAGACTGTTGTGAATATATAATGTTATGATGTTATTGTTGGTAGAGGACATCCCGTTGTGTTTAAAGTATAATATTAAAACCAAATAAAATTTGTACTCCGTCTGAAAAAAAAAACCCCAGCTGGTGTCACTGAAATGTTTCATTGACATAAAATCCTTCCGATCGCACTAAAAGAAATGAGTACCAGGAGCATTTCCTGGGTGTAAAGGCGGCCGGTGCGTAAGGCTGACAACCTACCACCATCCCGTGCCGCTGTCACGAAATCTGGGAATCTTAACTTCCTGGAACCCTCTGGGCCACTCCAGCCCTGCAATGGGACTGCTTTACCTTTTAAATCACCGGGTATTCTGTTGAGCAACTCTCTGAATGACAGTTGCTCAACAGAAGGTGCTGAATTCCTGTTTACTCCGCACCATAAATACATACACACACACACACACACACACACACACAACCAGGAATTACATATGCGGCCACATTCACCAATATTTATCATAACACACTACTATATTGCATTTTATCATTTTAATAATTCATAACTGTAGCTAACACAACTTGTAAACTCCGTGAAGATGGTGTATTAACACCGGAACATGTCGGGAGTAATTTAATATAACTTTACACTACTTATTTGCACATATGTTGGTACACAATAAACATTTATAATTCAATATGGACAGTATGAACATAAAAGCAAAAGTCTCTGAATGAACCTCCCGAATTATTACGGTCTGAGGGCTATTCCTATCTTGTTTATAACCCTCTCACCTACGCCTACGTCTCTCACACAGTCCGTTCCCTTCAGGATTCCCAACTGAGATGTTTCATGCATTCTCATCTTATGCGTGCTGCATTCCCACATACTATCGTCATCCCTGAATCGACCGCTCTAATATCGCAAAAGGTATTGCTCCTCGCATTGTAGTTTCTTCCCTCTCCTGTTAATTTCTCCCTCTTAAGCTTGTTACGAAATGCCCATATACATATATATATATGTGTGTGTGTGTGTGCGTGCGCGTAGACCCCTGACTTAAATTTAAGGACGAAACTAGCGAAATGCCGCATCTGAAGCATAGCATTGTTTGGTGCTGCAAAATGGACACTTCGGAAAGCGGATCAGAAACAATCGAACTTCTGAAATGTGGTAGTGATGAAGAATGGAAATATCAGCTGGAACGACCATGTGAAAAACAAAGGAGGATTACAAGGAGTCGAGGAGGAAATGAATGCCCTAAACAGAATAAAACGAAGACGGCTGACTGGATTGGTCACAATTTGCGTGGTAACTGCCTTATCAAACACGTTACCGAGGGAAAGATAAGGGACGGGAAGATGAGGAAGAAGACGGAAGCAGCTACTGAATGGACCTTCAGGAAGCCAGGGGATACCGGAAGTTGAAAGAGGAAGCACTAGATCACACTCTGAGGAGAACTCGATTTGGAAGAGTCCGTGCGCTTGGGATAACACAATGGGATGATGATGATGATCATCATTATGACGATGACGACGACGACGGTGCTGATGCAGAATGACGGTTGACATAATGATGTTCTCAGTACCTCAAAACACTTTCGTCGACTAAATGAATGATGGTGACCGATACGTTGAAAATGAGGTGGACAGAAGAAATCGCGGCGTAATTTAAAGTTACAGTCTGACATCTGCCTGGAGAAACTGAGAAAAGCAGAGAGCAAACTGTCAGCCTAGCTGGTGTCCCGGCCAAGACAGGAACAGGGCCAAGTCACAAGTATTACCGTCTGGATGAGCACCGCCGTGCGTTAACCGGGTCCCAACACTCATTGAACGTCTACAATTACTGTCACTGGGAAACAGAATTCAAAACGTTTTGCGTCCTGCATAGAATATAAATTTGTAATTTCATGAAGACATTTCCAGTACGACACACACTGCAAACCGATATATCTCACTAGATGAGGGGGACTTCACGTTGCTTAGTTCCGCTCCAACCTTCCACCTTCCTCTTTGCACTGATACAGAACTGAAATATACATCCTTCGCTTAAAGAACACTTTGTCACCCCGTTTCCTGCGCCGGCATTTAGGTTAAAATTAAGTTTGAAACAGAATCTAAGCATAGCATACTCCTCTTTCTCCGTCAGCCCGCCTGCATGTCAAGCTTTGCTACTATATATATATCGCCAGTAAATTACATCTGCATACGAGTTTGTTTGAAGTTCGGTCGCTTCTATAAATCCAACGCTTTGCCAAGCAATTTTATACCATATAGCTTCACGCACACACACAGAATTCCTAATTAATGTAACTTGACGCTTAATTGGTGTGTATCAACGCTGAAGGATATATGATTCATCTAACCCTTGTGATTACAAACCAAGTAAGTTTTCGAAAATGTTAACCCCCCCTCCGACAAGTTAACTGGCAGCGTAAAATATGAAAGAGGAGAAAGTGTTAAATTAGAATAATCGTGTTCTAAAAAAATAGGCCACAACTGACAATGACAAAGTAATTACATTTTATAGGTATTTGTAGTTCCGTGCATCGTAATTCTAGGTTGAAGAAATCCATCGAGATGCAACAGTATGCACATATTTATTTACTGCTAAATTACTCTACATGTTTCGGGCGTCCATCGCGCCCATCATCAGGGGTACATAAAACTGTAGTTGCATTCTCTGGTACAGATCATACTATCTGGGCAACAAGCTTCCTCATACGTCCTTATTTGGTCACGTTTGAGGAAGCTTGCTCCCCAGACAGTACAATCTGTACCAGAGGCTGCAACTACAGTTTTATGTACTCCCGATGATGGGCGCGACGGACGCCCGAAACATGTAGAGTAATTTAGCAGTAAATAAATATTCGCATACTGTAGCATCTTGTTGGATTTCTTCAACCTAGAGTAACTACATTTGTGACGAATTACGGAACATAGCATCTCGTTAGTCTCAAACACAGTTCCGTTTAACGGAGACACACACTGCACATAACGCGCCTTAAACAATTACCTCATACAGTACAAATAAATAAAGCAGTCCCGTTACAGGCCTGAACAGGCCCAGAGTGTTCTTAGGAAGTTAAGGCACACGATGGTGGTAGGTTGTCAGCCTTATGCACCGGCCGCCTTTACCCACAGGAGATACTCCTGGTACTCATTTCTATTAGAGGCTCAGTCGACACCAGTGCCATAGTGCGATTGCAAGGATTTTATGTCAATGAAAAATCCACTGACACCAGCTGGGGTCGAACCAGCGAACTTCCGATTTGTAGCACAGCACAGCTACCGCGGTCCCCCTTCATACACTAAATATACTTTAAATATCCATCCAACAATTGTGAATCTCTCTTTGGCTCATTTATTGTGTGTCTTGATAATTAAATTCTTCCTTTCTTTACTTCCTACTTTCTTTTCCTACAGCTTTCATTTTCCTCTCTTAATATTTTATCCCTAAATTCTTTATTTATTTTCTCACTTATTCCCATGACACCCTTAGCGCTTTCGTAATAAATAAAAAAAGCCACGTCCGGGGTTCTTCCCTCGTTTTACTGATCTTCTGTAGAATGTGGAACACAGGAACTATAATTCTACTGGGAGAGTTTCTCGCTAGAGGCCCCAAACTATTGTCTATAAAAAAATATGTTACTGAGATAATGCCTTCAAAATTTATATACACATACCGGGAACGATGAAAAACAGGACCTGCTCATAATAGATGCTGAAACTGGTCTACTTTCACATCCAAGCACACTTGAATGCGTTTCTCCAAATTCTGGAATACTTTTCACAAATTGTCGACGTTGACGGCTTGAATCTCTTGGCGTATAACGTCTTTGAGTTGTTCGATTGTACGGGGTGTATTTTTGTACACTTTACCCTTCAGTATGCCCCAAAGAAAGGAGTCGGCAGGCGTTAGATCCGCTTCCCCTTGTCTCTAACTTTTTAAAGAATTTCTGGATGCAACATTTCGATGGTGCACGTATTTCACCAAATTCCGTTCGAAATGCCATCTGGCATGCTTTAAATGAACCTGGTTGCCAGTATTTACGAACGAGGAACCCGCGCTGTTCGACTGTATACATAGACAATAGTTTGGGGCCTCTAGCGAGAGACTCACCCTGTATAAATACACTATGAGACAGAATCCAGTAATATTTCTAATTTTATATAAGGAGGAAGTTATTCTTATTCGATCTTTCGACGTGACATGGTACAGACTGTGCTAATGACGCCGTCGTTCAGAAACGTATCAGCACATACGCCACATTGACTAGCAGTTCATACGTACTGAAATAGTTTCCTTGCCTTCTACTTCCTCTCCGAAACTACTTAACGGATTTGTCAACATTTGGAATTCACAATCTAACGAAACGTTACACGGCGCAAGCGCAAATGATCTTGCTCCTCACTGATCCGTCTGCAAAATGTTAAAATACAACTTCATCGGCTCATTGTACAGAAGCTTCGAGATCTATGGAACGTAAACACGGGCCTCACTAACACCCTGAACATTCGATGTAGTTTAGTATTTTACATAACACGAGGCACAATAATCTATGGCTGCTGGTGTAGTGTGATTGCGTGTGCGACAGAAAAACGTATCTGCAATCAATCAATCAATCAATCAATCATTAAATAAATGAATAAATAAATATCGCCAATTAGGCTGGGAAATCGCAAAGAATGCTGCATAGACTACATCTGTTAACTCTACCCATACTGGAATTTAACCCTTATCCCGCTAACGTGAAGAATATGGTGAGCTCCAAATAATGCCAGCAGATGGCAGACAGGATTTAACTCGGCGTTTAAAGGGTTAAACACTTTCATTACAAATATATTTTCTCAAATCAGTCATACGCAACACGTAAGAGAAAATAAAACAGGCGACATGTTTCGGCCTGTATCGAGAACATTAAAAAATATACAAAATACAACAGGCGTGAGATATCAGCATCTCCAATATAACAATATATTGTGAAAGTATCCAAAAACAGTTTTTTTTCCCCCACACACAAGATGCTTTGATAACTTTTTTTTAATCCAATGCCCCACATGTCCTTTACAGGCTTCGTGATCTCCCCTCCTGGACATGGCAGAAGTGTAACCGACTTCTGAGTTTGGGACGCCCATGAGACGCGGTTACGTTGTCCCGATTATGTGAGTGGTGATATAGGAGGATGTAGTGCCAGGAGGGCCCTTAAACCTAATTTCTACTAACCTACCCAGATCATGGTCACCGCGGGAATCCTCCTCCCCTTCAGGGAAAATTCCCACAGTAGAGCTGGGAATCGAACCCGGGACCTCATGATTAGTAGTCAGAGACTCTGACCACTAGACCACGAGGCTGGTCTGATAATAAAATGTGTTATATAAATTAACGGTACAAACAGTTTTACTGCGCACTCGTAGGCAGAAACAGTTACAGTGTATCTACACATACATGAGACGGTCCATACAAACGAATATTGTTCAACATTCTCACTACAAACAAAGGGCACGTGGTCGCGCAATACATAGTAGCTAAATCGGCATATAAAATACATCGTAAACCTTACACTTTTAGCCTTAATATCAATTAGATACGTCAGAGATAATTAATATAGTACCACAGCAGTTTAGGTTTTGCACCTTTTAATTGTATTTTATATATATATGTATATGTATATAAAATACTATATGACAAACCTGTAAGCCTTTTTGGGATCCCAAAATGTGCACAGGTAACTTGTACACATATACTATACTATACTCCATGGTGCAGAGTCCTTCTTGAGAAGCTAACTGGTTTCCAGCTAGTCAAGAAAATCCCCGCATTTCACGGAACCCCAAGGTTCATTACCGCACTGACAAGCGTCCGCCAAACGTCCCTATCCTGGGCCAGCCAAATCCAGTCCATATACCCACATCCCACCTCATGGAGATCCATCCTAATATTATCCACCCATCTATGCCTAGGTCTCCCCAGTGGTCTCTTTCCCTCCGGTTTACCCACCGAAATCCTATGCGCCCCCCTCTCCTCACCCATACGCGCCACATGCCCAGCCCATCTCATTCTTCTAGATTTTATCACCCGCACAAACCTTGTACACATATGTGGTTCTAAACATAGCCTGATGATGACTCCGAGTCGAAACATGTTGCTATAAACACAGTTGATATTTTAATATTATTGTTGTGTTGACTGAATTATATATCAATCAAATAGCTAAGTATGAAATAAAACGGGATGACTACACTCAAATTCAAGGATACAGTTACGTCGTGACGAGTAAGCACAACGGGGAAGGGTCGTCTCGAAACCTTCATCACAAGTTCCTCAGCAGATATCAGGACTGCTAATCTTGGCCCATCAAAACTCTGCGAACCACCGTTTGGGAACTGCTTACGTATCGGGTTTTCCAAGATCGATGTATTGATGGTGAAGGTGATTATGTAAATACATGGTTACGGGTGTGTGTAAATAGTGTCTGGTTACGTGTTCGAGTACATGCCAATGGGTGGGTGGGGGGGGAGATGAAACTTCAATACAACATAGCAGAATATTGAGGACTGACAACAGAATGCGGTCTCCTGATTTCCCATAGGATATGACGTCATATGTTCATTCACGAAATTAAGGTTCCCATCCAATCATCATTTTTGGTATGAATCAAGCAGAAAAATAAAATGGACAGGGTGAAGAGAGGGGGAGAAACAGCCAGCAGTATCCACTGCGTACCGAACAATCGACGAACGCCATTGTCATTGCTAATGTTAGTGTTATCTTCTTGTAAACATCGGGCACAATACACGGGCATCTGACGCAAACGTAGGATGTGTGTTGTAACGCACTAAGGCTTTATAAAATTCTTCCGCGCTCGGTTGGAGTTATTTTGCTTACTGAAACACAATAAAATTCAGTTTCTTCTAAAGAATGGATGTGGCTGTAATGAGAAATATGGCAAAACGCTGATCCCAATAGCTGTTAGCTTGTTGTGATTGCGAGTTCGAATCCCGTTGCGTGTGTGAATGTGTCTGTCTCTTGCGAGTGTTGTGTGTTTTCACGTATTGGTTTTTGCGTTTGGCTGATCACTCATCCAGAGGAGTACTGCCGGGTGTGGTGTGTCTTGAGTGTGATCGTGAAGCCTCGATAATGAGGAGGCCCTGGCGAACTGGGGGGGGGGGGGCTGTTGGGCGGTGGGGAAAATATGGGGGGAAAGGGGAAGCATTCTATGACGAAAGTCAACCCCATTGCGAATTTCACGACGTTTAATTACATGATTTG
>Ga0123355_10013753_pt1 | contig 12611 bp, 7 predicted proteins | sample TergutEmb28metaG_3_FD_89872 | JGI IMG/M metagenome (GOLD analysis project Ga0123355, IMG submission 89872) | Embiratermes neotenicus P1 segment gut microbial communities from Petit-Saut dam, French Guiana - Emb289 P1 | ecosystem: Host-associated > Arthropoda: Insects > Digestive system > Gut ...
AGGGGATAATATTTTTTTAAACTTTATATTTTTTCGCCCGTTAATTGTTTCCCCCCCTCTTTCGGAAAAAAAACGGAATTTTCCCTATTTACAAAAAGGATTTCCCCCCCCCCCCCCCCCCCCTCACCCTGAGCTAGATGGGTTCAGTCCACATTCTTGTGTCATACTTATTCGGGATTCACTTTACCGTTACAGTCTAATGTAAGCAGATGTCTCCTGGTGGCTTCTTCTTTTTATATCTTCGTCGAAGAATGTACGCATGCACTCTCTATTCTGTGCCTCTGACTTACTCTTAATTTCCTTAGTTTATTGATGATCTATCAACGGCAGAATTACCGTGAAGTTCCTTAATGTGCAGATTCTTCTATTCCCCTTCACTTCCACTTCTCTAGGACGGAAAACTTCAGCACTGTCTCCTAAACATCCTCAATCTACATTTTGCACTTACAGTAATTGACAAGTTTTATACTTGTGTAAAAATGTGAGTAAAATTGTTGAGTTTATAGTTCATAATTAGGCTTGTGTTTGTAGATTGGAGGTAGGCCATGCCATAGCTGAGGCAGTTAGGCATTATGCCGGGACCAGATTTCGAACCCAACATAAAACATGTGGGATTTTTGATAGCCGGAGTGGCACAGGGACAGGTTTTTCTCCGAATAATTTGGTTATCCCCTGTTAGTAGCATTCCGCCATTGTTCCGTACTGATACTTATTGGTCTTCGACGCTGAGCAGTCGAAGTTCTGCTAGCGTCGCTGAATAAACAAAAAGAAACAGAATAGAGGAGACACAAGAACACAAAAAAAAATTGAAATTTTTTCCCAATTAAACCTTCTCTTAGCTTTGTCGTGAATGTAACCTAGACGTGTTTCTAACGGACTAACCTTGTAGAGCAGGGTTCTTCTTAACGAGCTGATAGTTTCTCACGTGGTCAAGCGTCCCCCCCCCCGCCCCTCACCCCATTTTTGTAATCTGTGCACAAGTGCACTTACCCCGTCTATGTCCTGATCCACATGAATTCAGTCGAAACTTGTCGTCCCATTTCTTTAAGAGCCATTCCAATATTATTCTCCCAAGTTCACTAGGTCTTCCAAACAGCTCTTTGAGGTTTCGCTGGCAAAACTCCGTATACGCTTCTTTCTCCTCCGTACTTGCCACATTTCCCTCCCGTCTCATCCTACTTGATTTGATCCCACGAATAGTATTTGTTGAGGATTACCGGTCATGAAGCTCTTCATTATATAATATTTGCCAGCCTCCTGGTACGTATTGCGCTTTAGGCCTAATTTTCTTCCTCATCGCCCTGTTACAGAACATCCTGAGTCCATCTTCCTTCCTTAACATAAGAGACGAATTTTAAAAACCGTGCAAAACAACAGGCAAACTTTTGTGTCTCTTTGTTTCAATCGTTGACCCAGGAGACAAGAAGACAAAATATTGCGGACCGTATGGTAGCTGGCATTCCCCGAATTTGCCTGCTCGTAATTATTTCCTTTATGCAATTTATATGTGTGTGTTGTGCCCAGGCATTGAACTTTGCCACATTTTCATAGAGTTTAGTTGCTATGTTTATGTTGTGGTTTTGTCCTGCCACGGGTTGGCTACCCAATTGCAGTTGACAAATGTATCATGTCTTATCATTCTGATGACGAGATACGGCCATGTAGCCCACTTAGATCTCTCAGTACTTTTTCCTGGACCAGCCTCCTTACTAGCGACTTATAAAAGGTGTGTTTTTTTCCTTGCAGTATTTACGTCCGTTGTAATCCAGGAAATTAACGTCATCAGCTTAGAGCAGACGCTGATGGTTGCCATTCGAATTCAGTCTTTCATGGTTTCCTTTGGCCTTCCCGACAGCACATTGGCATATTTTGAAAGGCAATGGCGATAGAGCTCCTCGTTCTTTCAGACGATTCTGAACATAATATGATCGCTATTGAAACTTCTGCATTGTGCGAAAGATCAGTTATCTGTTTTATTATTTCATGCAATCGTTCGTAATCATGGATTGTTTAAATATGGAGGAACTCAATGCCTGTTTTCAGATTGTCCCATAGTTTATGAAGAAATAATAGGATTGTCGTACCTCGATTGACCTATTGACAGCACATGTAGTGTACTTGTACTCAGTGTTTTGATTGGGCGTATGAAGGATTTAATGTAGGGCAGCTTATCTTCGAATTAGAACTAAGGCCTTTGAAAATTAGATAATGTAACATGGCTCTTAGTTGGCGACTACCGTTGCACGTTTCACAGAGCCGAGTGTAGTTGCCGATTTCATTGAGGAAAGTGATGCTTATCGTCGTGTTTTGTTTTGTGCGCTTTGTGGCGGAATTCATGGGCTTGACTGAGATGAACTGCTGTGCAACCGTCGCTGTGTGTGATTATACTGTCTGGCATTGTGTTGTGTCTTGTAAAGTGGTTTTGGCATTAGCACACAAAGATTTAGGTCTGTAATTGTCTTACTTTCTTAATTTTGGTGCATCTTCGTAAATAAAACCCGTAATTCCATTAACTCAGTTTGTGCATAGTATGTAGGCGAGTATGCTAATTAGCATTACTTAACATATAATGTCTGCTTTATCTTAATTGCTAGGCTCACTTAACCACAGACACTGCCACGCCTGTTAACCCTTTTATCGCACCCAGTGACTCACTCACTCACTCACTCAGATTCGCACGCGCACTCACACACACACACACACACACACACACACACACCAATAGCCATTCCTATTTTTACCAGTTACAAGTGTTAATCTTTACACTGCTTAGTACATCGTGGAGGCATATTCTGGAAGTTCCGTTTCGTACCTCTGCAACAAACCCGATTACCATGACTCGCTGACATAGGATCGTACTATTCTCGTTTTTTTTGTCCTGGTTTTACGTTAGTTAATGTTATCTCGTTTAATATACGCTACACAACTTGCGGATTTTGTTCAGCATATTAAAGCGACTCACTTATAAAGAGATAAATACGAGCATTTTGACACAAAATTTTCACTCACATAATGTTTTAAAACTTGTTTGCACAATTGTGGGATGAACCGCATATAATGTGGTCTCTTAGTTTTATATAATGTCTGGTAACGGTTTGGAGTGTCCTTCAAAATGGGCCTGTTTTAATTTTTGTAAGATATTCGTAGTTCCTGTTGGCTGGCACCTATGAACGCGGTATGCATCTTCGGAGCGATAAAAGCGGAGATTCCTTGACGATCTCAGCCTGTCAAGGAAGGCTGTGCTTGGATCTCGTTACTGGGGGTAAATATTTTATATGGACCTTATGTAATACCGTTGACGCCCGTCATTGAGTGTGTCACCCCGGATTCCATAATAACCATTTTTACCGGGATGTGTGCTATCGGCGAGGGTCTTGGCGAAAAAGTAGGGTTGTCGGCTATGGGCGGAAGCTGAAGAAGGAGCTGAGCATTGGTCGTGTAATTCAGCACACCGCAATCAGACAGCAGTAATCTGATGGATGAAATTAACTCTTGGGCTAGTGTAAGCATCAAGAGACGAGCGATAATATAGTGTGTGGAGTAAGGTGCGTATGTTGTTGCAGGCTGTCATATAACGGCGATGTGATAGTTTGCCTGAGAGCGAAGTGGGGAACGCTTAACATCACGTGAATCGGTTTTGTGTTACAGTATTTGTCCCTTACACTCTTAGTAGCAACACATGTTCATTTCCCATGAATAAAATGAATATTTTAAATTTCATTTTTATATTTGCCTCTCATTTTGCATGTTCTGAAATTCTGTTTTGCAGAAACTAATTTGGAGATCTCTCATCCGTAAGGGCTCTTGATTTTGTTTGCGTTTACAAGGCGATAGATGTGACTTCTGTCGCCTGGTGAAGTGTTTTTGCCAACACGCTAATTACCATATTTCCTGCCTCATGAGACACGTTTATTTGCAAAAGTCCGCAAAATTAATCAGCGTCTTCACAGCTGAACGAATTGTAAATTTTTATTTCTGCAAAAATGCCTTATTTATTACAAGATGCTTTTTGTCATTTGTAGCTTCGTATGGTGCGGGAAATACCATACTTTACGCACTAAGATGAATATTTTGTAAGTCTGGGAAAATATCTTGTGTTTACGAACAGAATTGATAACTAATTCAGTGACACGCTGTAGTTAGTCGTGTAGTAGTAACGTGCTCCCTTTTTATTTTTGTGGAACTCCATAGGTATTTTACTATATCCTACTTATAAATGGCTCGAGATACTTCTATCTGAAGGCGTTTCGCTTACCTGCAAGGAGGTAAGCGAAACATAAGCTTATATGTACTGAAGTCTTATCTGAGTTATCTGGAGCTATTCACTTTAACCATTACGGCTCTTTTGTTGTGCAACAAAGGACTTCATACCCCGTGTAAATGTGCTGGTAGTTGATCCTAATGACCTGTATCACACACACACACACACACACACACACACACACACACACACTGCCTCTTCTGTTGAAACGTGTAGTTTCAAAAGCCATGTGCTGTGTGAGACTGAAATAATTCATCATCAAACGCTGAGCTCTGTTTTTTGTGTATGACAGTGGTTGAATAACAGATATTGTAACAATTTCCAACCGTTTCTGGCTTCTACATTGTTTTGGTTTTTTTTATTGCGCTCTCATATGTCATAAATCATAAAGGATGGTTTACACTATGTATTTCTGCCTGCATAATAACTATTGTAATTTCCCGTCATGTGCATCTTCTGTAGTCCATTTTAATAGTATCATTGTAATTTTATTTGTTTATGGTGCAAGTACTTATATCCGTTAATTATTTGTTTTAGAACGACGTTTCTTGCGCCACTCTTTTAAATACGTGCTGCACATTCTATTTGACAATTCTTGCCAAGTGCGTGGTTTCATATACACAGCAGACTCTCTGTCATGTTAAAAAAAAAGCCGCAAAAGTTAAAAATTTTGCATCGTTGTCTATTAATCTAGGAAAATTACTTTATTCGTGCATTTAGGTAGCAAGAATGTTGTTTGTGTGTGTGTGTGTGTGTTTGTGTTTGTACATAGTACTTAGCCCAGTGATTCTCTACTGTTTTACGTGTGTTTCCAGGACAAGGCTCGTAACAGGATACGTGTGATATTTTGTGTATTGCATAAAACCTTGATATATTACGTGTGTACAAATAGTAGGTAAAGGTACAGTTTTCCCTGTGCACGATGGGTGCAGAACTCCACTCATTCTTAAACCTTGCACTAGGTGGAGTTCCGTGGACACTTTTCTCCCGGGGACAGAGCGCCCAGTACACATTAAATAGGCTGGTTGGACCCCAGAACCTGTATTGATGCTTTGGGGAAGGGCTAAATATCTTGCCCTTAACGGGGATCGAACCACGATTTCACACCTCCGCCTTCCATAGCGTAGTTACAACACTGGGTGAGGGGACTGTCTCGCCCTATCTTGTTTATAAAAGTGCTTGTAATATAGTTTCTTTAAAATGTAAACCCCGCTGTATTGTGTGGTGTGTGTATGGTGTGATACAAGATTGCACACAGTTTGAGATAGAAATGTGAAGTCCTTCACTAATAATTTCTGTGTGAAGCCTTACCAAGCGTTATGTCAACCGACAAAAGCTCAGAGTCTTTTGACACAGACAGTACATTTACAAAGCTATCTCTATATACCGATCTTAATGCACCGGTGACCTTTATAAGCAAGGAGTGTCGAGCGGAAAGCACAGATTGCTTGCTTGTTTCATGCATTCAGTGTGTAAGTATTAGTGCGGTTGTTTTATGGACTTCGTTTATCTGGGATATGACTCTGCCTCAACGGATAATCGAGTCCCGATATTCCGAGGGCTCTACGTTCCCTCGGAATGCTGTTGCCGTATTTGTTTTGTTGTGCTTTATTTTCTTGTGAGGAGCTAACTTCTTAGGTATGGGTTCTGCATATGTTACCTTTGTCGGGTATAACCCAAATATTTTCCACAGTCGCCATGTATATAATTTTTATAAAGTGTAACAAAGTTCACACGAGGTCTTCGCGCTGCTACAGTGTTACGCAGAGTTGATTGGTAGATAATTACAGAAGTTTTGGGTTCATTAGTTACTGTCGTCAAACCGAAAGCTTTATCAGAACCTTTGAACGACTGCCATGTTTTTATTTTACGTTCTACGACAATATTATGTGGACATAGGTTGCATATTTCTTCAAGATTTCTCCAAGGACCGTACAAAAGTGTCGCTAGTATGGCTCCCGTCTCATAAGTAGTCGCAGGCGTCTTGCTGTTATGACTGGTTGTAGGAAACTAAAAAAGGTGTATCTTAGTTTGGTGCCCTTCAGTGGTATGATGCTAGTAGTCGTACCAAGTTTTTTGACCAATGGGTAAATGCTTCACCAGTTAGGATATGGACATACACACAGACCAGCATGGTGATCTCATAAACCTACTTTGTTAGTATATACGGAAGGAACTAACAGTGCTGAAAATACGTGATAGTAAGATGTCCATTGTACACTTGTTCTTGTGCCTAAACGCTTTCCAACGAAGTCGTATAAGAGGCCAAAGAGTTTCTAAATCTCTTCGGATACTAGAGAGTGAGGCTACATGCATCTGAACGGTACACCTCACCCTGTTTGTACTCTGTACTTCCGGCACACACTAGGCAAGCCTCAGATCCTGTATATAATTCTGGTGCAAAGAGAGAACTGTTCTTGTTACCAACCGAATCTAGCGTCCCCGACTTTACTCGGCTGTCAGGGGATTATATCTGTAATATTAGTATCTGTATATATCTATAATACTGGATTGTGTGGTCTGCCAGGGGCGCATATGTTTATATTACCTCTTCTCAGCCTAGATTTTCCTATAATTCATGTGGAATTCCGAAGCAAATAAAAATTTCAACAAACAGAACGGGCGATTTGTAGGTTGCAGTTCAGTTAACATATACAGTTGAAGCGTGCTCACATGTGCCAAGTACACCAAATGTTGCTATCCAACACAATAAGAAATCAGTTCCATTTATTCAAGTTCCTGGCAGCAACAAAGAAAAGAATTGCAAGGAACCCCACTATTACTGCCACCAACACTACTACTACTACTACTACTACTACTGCTGCTGCTGCTGCTGCTACTGCTGGACGTAATTGTTTGTTCCACATTGTAACCGACTGCCAAGCTTCACCATCTTCGTCCTTAATTTGAACCGTTACACAACGTACTGATATGTGGTAGTTTTACAGGGACTTTCCTTGCCTACTTCTGGGCCATTTTAGTCTTCTGCTTGAAATTCTGCGTTTCGTGTATCTATATGAGAGAAGGAAAATTAGAATACTGCGACACGAATATTGATGAGGCTAAGTTTTAATGGCGAAGCTACTGAACGGTCGTACAGAGACAAACTCCACAACCGAAGGAATGCTGTATGTTTAAATTTGTCCACTGAAAATATTCGTTCAGAAATAATCCTGACTTAGCATGTTTTGTGATTTTCTCACATATCCCCTATATTAAATTTGATTCGTTTGGAACATATACTCGGTAGAAGTTGCTCATGCAATTTGTGTTCCCTGTTCCGCAATCAGATACACCAGATGGATTGTCTCTGTGTTACTAGCTTTGCCCACAACCTCAATCAAATTAATATAAAATTAATGGAAATGCACTAATTCCGATAGGTAACAGAATTACGAGAACCATGTAGAGTTTAATTTAGTCCGTTTTCAAAGGCGAATGAAACCCAATTAATATTGATGCTGTATAAACACCATGCAACAGCCCGGAGCTTCAACTCACGCACATTCAGGATGTTTTCAGTAAGGTGGAACGACACGAATATAATGTAATGTAATGTAATGTAGTGTAGTGCAATAATATTAGTTTCTATCGTTTTAACACGAAACTTCTTTGTTTCGTAATACTATAATTTTTTTTTAAATAATAAAACAGTATACGTCAAACACATCAATTTATTATGCAAGTTGGCTACATGTTTCGACCCCTATAGGGTCATCATCAGGCCTTCTTACTGAATCATGTCATTAAAACGCTGCGTACATTACGCAGCGTTTCAATGACACGATTCAATAAGAAAGTCTGATGATGACCATATAAGGGTCGAAACATGTAGCCAACTTGCATAATAAATTGATGTGTTTGACATATATTGTTTTGTTATTTTAATATTTCATAACACATGGGGATGACTTCGATCAAATAAAATCTGTTTATCGTTTGGTTAATATTTTACGCGGTGTCGAACGTGCCCTCAAAATCAATTTTTCGGGTCGGAAAGAATTTAGAAATTTGGGATAGGAATGTGATGTATATGTCTGAAACTGCAGAACACTATCAGTAACATATTCGTCGCTGTACTGCATAAAGTAGATTCGTACGCGAAATTTTCTTTTGCTGCATCGTGAATGTAATTAATGCGCTTTCGGTAATTTCTTGAATGAATGCTTCTATTTTAACCATGCTAACAGAGTTGTCATGTTTCCAAATTAGTGTCTCTCAACATGAGTCGTAACACACACTCCAAGGGCTAAAAGAATGTGGAAACATCATGAAAAAGAAGAAAGACGAAGAGTAGTAAAATCCCTGTGTTTGATAAGAGTTCAAATCAGGATTAATCGTTGTTCGTTGTATATCCGGCAGATATCTAGTAGCATTTTAGTAACTAGTAAGCAGTGCTTATTATCATTTATTCTCTCTGATTTCCACAAGAGAGTCTGTGGCGAATTTCCATTAGTTTAAATAATTCTCTGTTTTTATTGCAGCTACCAATTGCGTGATTCGAACCAACTTGTAAAGAGAAATATTGATATAGAAGCTCTGAAATTCGCTATTCCAATATGCTGTCACTCTCAGAGCACACAGTTGCGTGCTTTGGTGTTTACTTTAAATCTTGTGCCCATTTATTGAAATTTATGTGACAGAGAACCACGAGTATTTAAAATGCCCCCAGAGAAACAAACTGGCAGTCGTGTTTTATTCTGTAAGTTAAACAACATGTAAGTACGCATTCGCTTTTTGCCTTTTTCTCTTCTGCAAAAACTGGTATTGAAACGTAATTAGATGTTTGTCCCAAAGGTCTCAACTTTACCCTTTAGGTGTAGGAGGTTTTGTAAATGTTATGGGGACTTTTTGGTGTTGTACAAAATCAGTGTCATTTACGTATTCGCTCTGTACTTGTAATGCTAGGCATAGCGTTGCGAAGATCGGATATTTGTTTCATTTAAGTTTAATTTAAAATCATGCCGGAATATTACGCGAAATTTGACGGAAGAGTGCGCAGTTTTTTCATACATTCCTCGCACAGAGTGCATGGTGAGGAGGTCTGTCCGTCCGAATATTTTATCTCTGATACTGTTAATCGGATTTAGGTCACGTTTTGTGTTGCACCCCGGTACCGAAAGGTATCCAGCGAATTTGAGCTCACTGCGAGAGTTCATATTATAGATACTGTAACGTGATCATATGAAGCAAAAATTGGGGCTTGGGTTTTTGAACTGGCAGGCATAACCGACTAAGTTCATCTGTGATTGTACCGCAGTACCAAGAGACCTGAATGTGCATAGCCTGTGTGGGCAAAATGGTATTTACTACTACTACTACTACCACCACCACCATCACCACCACCACTACTACTACTACTACTACTACTACTACTACTACCACCACCACCACCACTACTACTACTACTACTACTACTACTACTACTACCACCACCACTACCACCACCACCACTACTACTACTACTACTACTACTACTACCACTACCACCACCACCACTACTACTACCACCACTACTACTACTACTACTACTAGCACCACCACCACCACCACCGCCACCGCGACTATTACTGATACTGCTGTAGTCAACGTCGATTGTGTCCTGCTGGCAGCAGTTCAACATGTAATAACAGTCAGCCTGACACTGCAGGAGAGTTTCACTGTGGATCACGCAGGCAGTCAGTCGCCGGCCACTCACTGCACACGCTCCGTTTAAGACCGAGTCTAGTCCATGTGGTATTTATGGTGGTCAAAGCGGCACTGGGACAGGTTTCCTGTGTCGTATTATTCTGTCCGTGCTCCATACTCGTTTGTGCATGATCTGTTAACAACGCTGTGTAATCTTAGCAGTTGACTGCATTGTTGTATAACACAGTTAATGCCATTACAGGAGCGGCCGTAGTTCTGCCGTGTGCTTTGATTAAGCAGAGTAGCAGAACATTGCAGTGGATTGATAGGGTACCAATTTCTGACATGACTGTTATGATTTGAGTATTAATTCCATGTTCAATAGTAAGCAGTCAAGTTCTTATTTGCAGATGACATTGTACAGATTTTCTTTTTCGAACTGCCTAATTAGCATGCCTTTACTTGTTAAGCGTTTGGATTATGAGCCATTAGTACCCGAGTCTATCGTATTGGAGTTTGGCATGTCGTTGACATTTTTAAAGATGTAAGCCACCAGGTATGGATCAGTAAGCAGAATTATTTCAAGCAGGATGTGGAACAGTACGTTCCGAAATTCTTGAACGTATTAATGTTAGGTGCAATAAGGAAGAAATGCCTCAGTAAACGAGGGAGTCAGTCATTGTACCTACTTACAAGATGGCTGATGAAAGAGACTAGTAATTATGGAGGTTTATCATTGTTATAAGTTACACACACAACGTTATCCTCTGTTTCCCCCTGAATGCTAACTGGACGTGTAGTCAAAACTTACGGATTTCTACCCAACAGATAAACTACCGACCAAATGTTGTATGTTCGTCAAATACTTAGGCAAGAATGAGAATACAATGGTGCATTAAATCGTTTCTCTACAGACTTCAAGAAAACGTGCGATTCGGTTGGGAGAGGGTTTTGTGTAATATTCCTACTGAGTATGGTACTCCCGTCTAACTAGTTCGGCTAATAAAAAGTGCGATTCAATTTAAGCTATGGTAAACTCCGGTTAGGAAGACATTTGTGTCGTAACATTTCCTATTCAGAGTGGTCTGAAACAAGGAAATGCCGCATTGCCATTACACTTACCGTTGCTCTAGAATATGCCATTTGCAGTTTCAAACAAACAAGGAGGGATTTAAATTGATAGGGACACATCAGCTACTGGTCTGTACTGATGGGCGGAAACGTACATACTATGATGAAGAGCACACAAACTTTACTGATCTCTAGTAAGGAACCGCAAAGAAAATGAAGTAACCTATATGGTCATATCTCGATACCAGTATGTAGGACAAAGTCACAAAACAAAGGTAGGTAAGTCTTTTGCAAGAGTGGATCGGTTGAAATGTTTGGGAACATTCCTAACAAATAAAAATTGTATGCATGAAGAATGAAGAGCAGGTGGATTCCGGGAATGCCTGCTGGCGTTCGGTCCAGAATGTTTTGTCTTGCCGTCTACGATATAAAAGATTTTTCTTGTTTTGTGCGGTTGTAAAACTTTGTCTCGCGCGTCCCGGGAGAAACGTAGGCTGAGGTGTTCGAGAGCGGGGTGCTTAAGAAGATACTGGGGCCCGAACCGGAGGAAATAACAGATTATAAGGGAAAATTACATAATGAGGTTTTTCATGAGTTGGAATCATTACCGCCAAGTATTATCCGGAAATCATATGAAGTAAGGTGAGATGGGCGAGGCATGTAGTAAGTAGAGAAAAATGTTTACGGAGTCTTGATAAGGGACCGGAAGGGAAACACCACTTGGAAGATCTAGGTCTGGATAGGATGATACGACTAAAGTGGATCTTAAAGATATAGGTGAGGGCCCATAGACTTGATTAATTTGACCGAGTATAGGAACAAGTGGCGGGCTCTTGTCGACACGATATTTAACCTTTGGGGTTCCTAAAGGTGAGGAAATTCCTGCCGTTTCAAGAAAGTGCTGCTCCATGGAGTTACGTAGTTACTGCGCTGCGTTACAAGTCATCATTTCAGATGACTTGTCACAGCTGTAGGTGTGTGTGCAAAAAAGGTAAGCAGGAATAAAACCTTATTGCTGGTTTCAGGGAATGTGTCGCTTCTTATTTGTCGGAGACACAGAATGTGTGTATATCAATAAGTTTCAGTAAAAAATGCCGGCATCGGATTTCATTAAAATCCGCCAGAGGATATAAGGGTTAAAATATGCGCAAGACTGACAACCGTGATCAAACAGATTGTTGGGTCCGCTGGCAGGCGACAAGTGACAGATGGCTACACACGGCTGTAGATACAAAGCCGGACTGGCAGACTCACTGTGATCATAAGTCATTCTTTCTTGTATACGAGTACGTATGTCCGCACATAATGGGTTCACATGGATGAACTGACTTCTAGCAAAGGAGATGAAATACACGCGGTAGTAGGACATTTTAGTGATTCCCGTAGTAAGAGTTTTGAAGCAAACGTAACATACAGAATATGTACAAGGAAAACAGTAGAATTTCGGACGGGGTTATGTTTGGTAAAGAGGAGTTCTTGTTTAGTTTACTTCTTTCTTGATTTTCTTTTTCATTTCTTCCCTCTTTCTTTCTGAATTTCTGTCTATCTCTATCTATCTATCTATCTATCTATCTATCTATCTATCTATCTATCTATCTATCTATCTATCTGTCTGTCTGTCTGTCTGTCTGTCTGTCTGTCTGTCTGTCTG
>Ga0123355_10013754_pt1 | contig 12610 bp, 10 predicted proteins | sample TergutEmb28metaG_3_FD_89872 | JGI IMG/M metagenome (GOLD analysis project Ga0123355, IMG submission 89872) | Embiratermes neotenicus P1 segment gut microbial communities from Petit-Saut dam, French Guiana - Emb289 P1 | ecosystem: Host-associated > Arthropoda: Insects > Digestive system > Gut ...
CTTGCAGTCTGGGCAGGTTAGCTGGTATACTCCGCTTTTTTCATATGTAGGTTGGGGGGTTTTTTGTTCACAGGTTAGGTGTCTGCTGATTGTGTTGTTGGTAGAGAAAGTGACTTTTACGTTAGTGTGTTTGAAAAGTTTCATGATGAATCTGGTGTCTTTTCCTACATACGTGAACTTTGCCCATCTTTGTTTCTGGGGTTGTGTGCTGTGGTCATGTTTTTTCTTCTTTGGTTCTATTGTCAATTTAAGCCACTAATCTACGAACAAAGAGACTACTTTGGAAACATAATATGATTACATTAAAATGGATGGCATGAAGCTGTAGACTGGATTCATATGGTTAGGAATTTCATCCAGTTACAGACTCCGTAAACTTGGTAATCAACGTGTGGTGCCAAGAAAAGTGGTAGAATTGTTTGACCAGCCAAGAAACTGTAACTTGCTGAGAAATGCCATGAATCTTGTAACTGATCAATACCATGAAACTCATACCATTAAGGACAGTATCAGTAATCACCACTATGATGAGTGTCAGCACACTAACATAAATGTAACAAACTTTTAACTGTTAGCAGATGGCGATCTAAATGTTTAGTGAAAGCAAATGGTCCAGGTCTTAAATAGCTCTTGGTAACAGTTTTCTTAGACATGTATACTTAAGGTATACTAATACACTAATTAATAAGCAAGAGTTTGTTTAAGTTTTAGTATGTTTAACTTCTCCATGATTCTCAGACAGGACATCAATAATCCATTAAATTCACATATTCATGATTATTTGTGTGTGACAGAATTTCAGAAATGGGCATAATTCAAAAGTAATGCATGTTACAAATGTTCATAATTGCCTTTACTACATGAAGGTCCTTGTATGAGAGGGGTTTGTTTGTGTATGGTTTCCTGTTTAGCTATACCATGCAGTAGCATTGATGTATGGCATTTACATGCAGGAGTATTTCATTGGTCCAAAGGTAAAAATCAAGTCACTAACTGCAGTCTAGAAAGTTCTCAAAAAATTAATTTTACCACGTATGAAAAAACTATATTTTTCTTGATACACGAATAAATATAGAATCCCATTTATTTCTTTATAGTACAGAATGTTATATCACACAGTAGTACTAAAGTGATAACATTTTCAAATTTCTGTTGTGTAAGCTCCAGCTGACTTTATCACTTAGTATCTTTGTTGTGACATGCATTTCAATATCTTTCATGTCATCAGTGTCTTGAATGTATGTTGGAGGGGCATGACACTATACAACCACAAGACATTCAAGACAATAATGACTGGGTGCAATACGATGAAATGTATGTCACAACAAAGATACTAAGTGCTAAAGGCAATTGGACCTTTTTCTTTTTCTTGCATTACAGTCCTTGGTGGACCTTAGCCTCTTCCAAAGTTGTCCTCCATTCCAATCTGAAAAGCTTCTCAACAGAACATATTTTTATGAGGTGGAGTTATCAAGCCCCACAACCAACCCCAAACCTGGAGGGCCAGGTCTGAATCATCACCTCTGATCATTCTGGCATGGGAGGCCCTACCAGTGGCTACACTACCAATGCAAGCCCCACCACTATGTCCAAGTGGGGATACCCATGGGGTGGGGGGTGGGGGAGAGCAATGGACCTTATGCAACAGAAATTTACAAGACAGCACACGGAACACACAATGACATAAAAGAGTGTGATGGACTGTTGAACACAGTTTTGATAAAAATTTCAGTTACATTTCCATAACATCAATGATTTTATTTCTTTAAGAATTATTTTATGGCAGTAGCTTCATATGCATGAATGAACCCATGCATTAATGGGATAGTTACTTATCACATGCCTATAAATGATAGATTTATGGTAAAGTGATGCTTTGGACTGAATGATAGAAAATAATCCCTTCCAAGGTAAGGAATTCTTTCCTTTGCCACTACATCCATCCAGATTGACCGTCAGGCTGAGCCTCCCATCCAGTGGCTCTTAGAGGCTCTTTTGCCAGGGGTAAAGTGGGTTACAGCATGAATCTGACCACTTACCTCCATCTAGGTTGAGGTTAAAAATGCACAGAATTTTACCTCTGTTCTTCCATGTCTGCATCCCCATACTTAATCACAAGGACAATTTTACCTTCAACAGACTGTACACTATGGGTTAATACAGTGAAGGACAGTAATTTTATTCATTTTGTGACCTTTCTTGTTGAGCAGTTTATAAGATCCTTTTATGTTAAGAGTGACATTTAATTTGTCACTTATTGTGCAATATTTGATATTCTCATGGTGATGACTATGAAGAGAACTTTCTTCGAGATGTGACGGCATGTAGTCTTATCTTCATAATGTAAGCTGCTAAATTTTATAAATTACTTTTCGTCTTTCAGAAATAATTTATACACACAAGTAAATGACTATAATTGTAATGTTTTCCAGGTATCATGGGAGTCTGCAACTTTAGGATTTTGGTACACAGAACTGTTGGAGCGTGATGCACAGTTCCGTTGCTGGATAACTAATGGCCGACCAAATGTATTCTGGATGACAGGTTTCTTCAACCCACAAGGCTTCCTCACTGCTATGAGACAGGCAAGATCAATCACTTACTTATCTTCATACTTTATGGTACAAAATGTCTACAATATGATCAGAATTACACATTATAATTTTATGGAGGCCAATGAGTTTCAGTTGTTCTGGAAACTTGATCATGTTCATTCCCACAACTTCCCTCTCAAGAAGTGAGGTAGCTGCATACAAGAGAGATAGAGTATGTATGTGTATTATGATCATAAAGACATCTGTCATCATGTGCCGCCTGTCTGGAGTAAACACAGAAACAAAGGGTTGCACATCCAGATAATAGACACAGGGGAAATCACAAGTTTAGGTGCGCAATCCAAAAACTATTTACGGTATGTCATTACAAGAGTAAATCTCTTGGTAATTAATCATTAATGTTTTGCATCAAATCTGTTACTACCTCTCTTTTGGCTACCGAGATTGAAGATTTCCCCCACTATTCTCAGTTTTTGTCCCCATTCATGTTGACCACTGACCACCACAGAGTAATGGGATTCTACTGGAGTAATTTACCTGTCATTTCTGCCCAAATGAAATCTGGGCAGAAATGACATTCATAATGCATGCAGTAAGCATTTTCAGTTGATACACATTTAATTTTTGCTTTCTTATCACAGTGTTCAAATTTATCTCGTGTGTGCGCGTGTGCGTGTGTGCGCGCGCGCGCTCTCACAGAATGTAACATAATTCAACTGATAGTTTTTTGTAGGAATAATAAAGGAAATAAAAACCATACATTTTAGGTTAGGAACCAATATCCAGAAATGTCTGCTTGGTCACTGAACGCAGAACCCTGAACATGTTCAGTGTGGAATGATGAACTGCATGTTGCTCTGGAACTTTTTAGCCTGGCACTGAGTCTTATTGTTATGAATAAGGAGTTCTGTGGAGTAAAATAAAAGACTCTATGAATTGAGAAGAGTCAAATTTACTTATGAACTGCACACAAAAAATGACACTTGATGCAGAAATGTTTGCTGTATCTAATAAAGTGATGATGTAAACCTACTGCAGAATATAGTAAGACTTCTTACACCACATATTGAAAATGCCCCTCACCATTGCACAAGCAGCAACTGTGCGATATTGGTGAAAGTACTTTCTCCAACAATCCTGGCATTGTCTGCACCACTTGAAACACACCCATGATCCCTGCAATTAGTTCCTCTGCTTTTTTTATTGGGTCTCATAGAGAGTACACAGCAACCAATGTTGCATCGGTGTTGCATGTTCACAGATCTCGGTGGCCAGCATTTCAAACATCCTTACTCATTCTATCAGTAGGTTTATGGCATTGGTTTTTCTGATGTAGCAAACATTTCTGCATTGAGTTGAATTTTTATTTTCATTTCATATGTAAATTTGATTCTCCCCCCCCCCACAGAACTCCATGTTCAGAACAATACAATTAAGTAGCAAGCTGTTAAGATCGAGAGTAACATGCTATTCATCCTTCCAAACCAAACTTGTTTACGGTTCTGTCAGTAGCAACCAAAAAAAATTTTCCAGATATTGTTTCCTATCCTAAATGCAGTGTTTTGGCCTTCTCACATCCCTAGAAATCTGTCAGTTGACTTATGTTATACCCTTATATACTCCTATCTAATATATGGGGATTCAGGTCTTGTGGGATGTCACTGGGATATTTTTTCCCAACATTTTTCAGGAACTACATTTCCTTCAAAATGTTAGGAAACATAAACCCAGCAACACAGTGTCAATTCTTAGAAGATCTGAATCCTAACAGTACTGCTGTGGAAACCTCAGATACTGCACTTATCAAAGTTTTAGTTATTTAGTTAATTAGTTGGTTGGTTGGTTAGTTCATTAGTTAGTTGGTTGGTTGGTTATTTTAGTTAGTTAGTTAGTTAGTTCGTTAGTTAGTTAGTTAGTTGGTTAGTTAGTCAGTCAGTCGGTCGGTTGGTCGGTCGGTCTTGTGGATGTTCACATTATACTTTGACAAGATTTTTTATATTTAGTTGAGCCATAAATTATTGTTTTACCAGGAGGTGACTAGAGCACATAAAGGCTGGGCACTGGATTCAGTTGTGCTCCAGAATCTTATCACACGCCACAATAAAGAAGAACTGACGGACTCACCTCCTGAAGGTGTTTATGTGCATGGTCTCTTCCTGGAAGGTGCCAGCTTAGACCGTCGCAGTGGGAAACTCATAGAGAGTAAGCCTAAAGTTCTATATGAGCAGATGCCTGTTATATATATCTATGCTATCAACACAACAGCTGGGAAAGACCCCCGACTTTATGAATGTCCTATCTACCGTAAGCCTCAAAGAACAGATCAGAAGTATGTGGGGTCCATCGACTTTGAGACAGACAACAATCCCAGACACTGGACTTTGCGTGGAGTTGCTCTGCTTTGCGATATCAAATAAGTTCAAAAAATAGACAAGGAACGATGAAGAAACTTCACCATGGACTCTTCTGGCCTTATGTCATACCAGCACCGTATTCCATAAGATTCACCATGGACTGTTTGTGGCAGTGCATCATACTAGCACCCTATTTCATAAAATACAGACAAACCTCACCTGAAGATTAATAAATTGTTCTTTGTTTCATAATACTGAATTATGTAATGTATATAAGTTATTATTTTCAGAATAAAAGAGTACATATTGTCGATATGCTGTTATTGAATAATAATTTCAGTTCAATTAATGCTTGATTTATCATAAACTCATCCTCATGTTCCTGTGTGGTAATAAATATACAGTATATGAGTCTTCTCTGGTTAGTCTGGCTCCTCACCTCCACTGTGCATTACAGATTTTTGTCAGCAGAAAAGTGATGGTGCATTCATAAAAAAAGGTAAAGGTATCCATGTACACATCATTAAGGCACAAGGGAGAATGGAGTTACAGCTAACCACATTCTTAACCTCACCACCAGATGCAGGTTAACACATCTAATAAAGATGTTACAGATTGTTGGCACTACTAGTGTCACTACTGTTTTTATTATTTTTGATCTGGAAGAACTTGTTACTTAAGGAAACCTACATTCTGTCTGATAAATTTCTTGGATTAACCTCAAAAGTAATGCTGTTGGCTTGTTTGTAGTTTGACATATAACCAGTATTTCATATGTAATTAACTTATTAACTCCATGGAGCTAACTGCTTCTCAAGAAGCTAATACGTTCTCAGCTAGTCAAGAAATTCCCCGTAACCACATTCACAAGAGCCAACTGCCTGTCCCTTTTCTGAGGCAGATCAAACCAGTCCATGTCCCTCCATCCCACTTCTTGAAGATCCATTTTAATATTATCCTTCCAGCAATGCCTGTGTCTTCCGAGTGGCTTTTTTCCCTCAGGTTTCCCTACCTAAACCCTGTATGCACCTCCCCTCTCCTCCCATCCACAGACCCATCCTTCCATCCCCCACATGTGCTACATGCCCCACCCATCTCATTCTTCTGGATTGCATCACCTAAATAATATTTGGTAAGGAGTACAGATTATTAAGCTCCTCGTTACGAAGTCTTCTTCACTTGCCTGTTACCTCATCCCTCTTAAGCCCAAATATCCTCCTGAGCACCATCCTCTAAGACACTCTCAACCTTCATTCTTCGCTCAGTGTGAGTGACCAGGTTTCTCAAACATGCAAAAAAAATGCAAAATTCTAGTTCTGTACATCATAATCTTTATATTTGTGGACAGCAAACTGGGACATAGAAGATTTTGTTCTGAATGATAGCAAGAATTTCCAGACCTCAATCAAGTATTACGTATCATTTGAGAGCTCATTCAAACCTAATTACCTGCAGTTAGTAATGACATGGCAGATGAACAAAACTGTGATAGGAGTGACATTAACCTCACTATGGAATCCTGAATTAATATGTGGTAATACAACTACAACAAAATAGGCAGTCATTCTAAAGGTGCATGTAATTTAGGCAGCAGTTTAATAGCAACTACTAATCAACCACTGGAGCTATGTGCATGATACTTTCTATTGATTGGTTATGTATTATCCCGTATATTGTTTTACAAACTACATATGACATACTGTATAATACATAATAATTTCAATAAAAAATATCATACACATAGCTCCAGTGGTTGATTAGTAGTTACTATTGAACTGCAGCCTAAATGAAACATGTTTAGAATGACTGTCTATTTTAATAGTTGTGTTACCACACATCGGTTCAGGGTTCCATAGTGAGGTTACTGTCACTCCTACCACACATTTTAAATCAGGTAGAGGGTTCAAAAATTGACAAGGGCTACAACCCCCCACTCCCTCCTGACCCAAACATACAGACTATATAGTGATTTTATGTGCCTACACTTTCTCCTTTAAGAAAGATGAGTAGGCTAAAAATAATATGCTGTTGCTTAACCTGCAGCCTGTCAGTAGATGGACAGTCCTGGCATGCCTAAAACTTGGTCTTTTGCGTAGATGTGAAGCTTCATGTCAAGATTTGGTGATAATTTTACCAAATTTTTCTGGAGTAGTACCTTATCTGTTTATTTTTACGTATGTCAATGTAGCGACAGTTAATCAGTCTCATGCACAAACTGTACTTTGACCAGTAATTATCAAACACACTTAAAGCTCAGCTGCATTCGCTTATTTGCGGTTCTGTGATTGATTGGTCTGAGCTGTAAAACCTTTGCTGTGGAAGAAATGAAAGAAAATCGAACGATGAAAAATAAAAAGACACCAACCTTTTGCAGATGGGGGAACAAGCAACACGTTTAATTTTTATGAACATGATATTCACTTTTCATTGTGGTAATGACCGTAGGATATAAAAATTATTTCCTTACTACCAACTGTATTAATACGCATGTCACGAAGTTCTAAGATGAAATCAACAATATCTCCATCTCCTTATGTGGTGTCCGAAATTTTGTTCCTTGAGTGTTGGAACCGTACGTCATTTAGTCTAACATTAATTTTGTGTAGTTTAAATAATCATATGCCAAGCACATAAATTGTATTCTTACCCTATGAAATTCAATGTAACAGTAGCTTATACACATACCTACAAACTTGTGACAAAATGTTTAGTTGTGCAACAGTTACAAATGCGCCACAGCAATAGGTCGACTTTTGAGGTTATGTCTCACTTGCAAAGAGTAGAAATTAGTAGTAGCCATATGTACACGAAGCTGAATACTAGGTTGCGTAATTATTTATTTATAACTTCTATGTCGTATGTGGAGATTGACCCTGTTTTGGAAAGCTAGTAGCTCTTGACATCAATATGACCAATTATTTCCACGATAAACAAGGGATTTATCTCAGTCTGCATTTAATGTCATAAGAAGCTCAGGTATATGATCTCGTTTGTTTATAATACTGATGTTACGTTGGTTTGTTGTAAGAAGTTGAGTCCTCAAATGGCAGAAAGACATGTATTTCTCTCATTCATTGATTTTGTCTTACATAAACATGTCAATGTAATCAGTTTCGTCGTTTTGTTGACTGATTTCCTATCAGTTCTGTCCACAAAACGACAATCTGAAAGTCAAGATAAAATATAAGAACACTTTGTTTTATCTAACAGAGCTATAGAATTACTGGCGTGTGCACGCAACGTGCTGAACATAAGTTCTGACAAATTACAGATTAAGAGATTATATAACGGTTGATAATGCATTACAATGTTCATAAGACCAGGGTTTGGTTCAGAACAAATCTGCGATGGCACACAAGCAGCTACCTGGATTTGGACTCGAGTTGCCTGAACTCACATTTGACGGGGTAAGTTGTTTGCTAAACTCAACACTGAAAAATTCAGCTGTAGTCATCATAGTGTAAAGTTTGTATTCAAGATGGTTTGGTTTATTTGTTCATCCATTCAGTCACACATGTATCATTGGACATGTCAATTACAGTTTACAATTTGTATATTTGATGCATGTTTGTCCGTGCATAGTTTACAATTTGTATATTTTATGCATGTTTGTCCGTGTATCGTATTATAAGCGTAGAGAAGAAAACAGCTAGATGCTATTGAATGCTTTATTGCACTTATTATCTGCTCAACATGTTTCGGGCACATACTTGCCCCTCATCAGGAACTCGAGACTATACTTGTGTTATTGCCGCATATGGTGCGTAATGCCTCTGTAATGTATGTTACAATTTTGGGTTTTTTGCTGTAAAACTAGACACTGTTTAAATTTTATTAACTTCTATGTAACGGAAATAATATATTGTGATTTTAATTGTAGAATTTTTAGATTCTTAAACAACTGATGACAAGAATCTCTGTTTCTGGCATTTTGTTATCAACTTTCTAACTTTTAACTCTGAACAGATTAGAAGTACTTTGCTCATCAAGAAAGTAACAACAGAGCACCTTGCATACCTATGCGTGTTTGTGTGTTTCTATTTGAAAAGAGCAGTATTTTAAGGTCACCAGCATCGTTCAGTCAAAGCTACAGATCATAGCAGAAACCACAGTATATAATGGATTTACATGTCACATAAAACATAACATAACATAAAAACATATAAGGCCAGATCTTGAGCCACTTTTTTCTTAATTACCGAAGATTATAGTGGTCATCACAGTAAAACTGGCAGACTACTAGCTATGGAATTTTGTAGAGGTTTTTTTTCTGTGTGATATAATTTGGGCCATAATCTGAAGAATTTTGTCAGTTTAATTGCTGGTTGTGTATAAAACCTAGGCCTAGTAAGCAACATCAGTTATATGTTACTGACAATATGGTGCTGTATTGTTTATGTCCTTGCAACCATAGTAAGTGAAGGAAGATCAGCTGACAAATATGCAAATGATTTTAGTATTGGAAACCTTAGGCTTGCTGCAATGAATATATGCAGAGTCATACATTCATTTCAAATTTGCTGTAGACTGTGTGAGAATGACAACATGAAACAGGCCAGTGCAGTGCTGAGTAAGAAAAACTTTCTGTTGAACTTTATACCAGCATATTTATAATATTTCATGTGAAAAATACCATGATATTTGATGAACATCTGGTAGTAGTTGTGTTTGGGTTTGCTTAGTGACGCTCATAAGAAACTTAGTAGTAATCTGATAACCCCCAACAAGACTGAAGCATTTACCGACAAGTTCAATGGAAAACTGGAGACATTATAGTGGTACAGCTATAAATCTTAAATAGTAGAAGCTGTCCATTTGACACCACACATGTCACAACCCAGGGTTGCACAGATTATCAGACAATCTAGGAGCCATTTCAAACTTCTAGGCATCAGAAGGGTGACATAAAGCAAGTTCCATACTGAGGACCCACAAATTTTAGGCAGCACCATACAAAATTTAGTCAACCTGGCACTTGGCATTTGCTACAAACTTCATCCAAGTTTCTCTACAACTTTCAATTTTCAGTTTCTTTATTTGTTTTGTGAATCCATAGTGGTCAACAAAGCTCTTGGATGTATATAAAACACAGAACTAGTCAACATATATACTTAGTATAACTTTGAGAGTGACGAATATAGTGTTTGAACATTAATGTTTACATATAATTAAATAAAATGTTCAAAATTGGTCTACTTAGTAAGATTGTGCCCATATAACCATAAATGACTTACTTAAAAGTAGGTAATATTATAGTCTAATTGACTTACTGAAATGGGCATTCACAATTGGATATCACTATTAAGGGTTTTGATTCTTATTATAATTAAATATTCCTCTAAAGTATAATATAAGTGAAAGTACAAATAACTTTTTAAAGTCAGTTTGAACAGTTTTATATTGTAGGACAAATCCTTTGTGTTGGTAAACTATTGAAGACCTTAATTCCAAAATTGTATGTTCGTTTTTGGTAGGTTGTCAAATGAAATAGTGGTTGATGTAGATTAGATTTAGTTCTAGTATTGATGCTATGTATTTCAGGGTTTAGCTTAAAATAATTTTTGTTGCAAATCACGAACAGTGAAAGTGATAATATATATTGGGATTGTAATGGTAATATTTTTAATTCGTGAATTGTTAACTACAAGAATCTCTATTTCTAATCCTTGTAATGATTCTAATAGTTTTCTTGGTTCTAAAAATATTCTTCCAGTGATAGGAGTATCCTCCAAAATATTATTGCATACATCATAATCGAGTGGAAGTAGGAATATTATACCATCTTCAGTGATTCTTGGGACAAGAAAGATCTAACTACTCTAATCGCAAAACATGCTGCACTCATTTTTGGATTAATCATATCTATATAGGTTTTACAAGTGCTGTGTTGTTCAATGTTATTCCAAGAAATCTTTTATTACAAATATTAGCTATTTTCTTGTTTTCATGAGTAATATATAACTCATTTAAGGAACTCTTGTTAGTTATAAATTGCTTAAAGTGTGTCTTGTCTTTATTCAGTGTTAACCAATTGGTACTAAACCAGCTATTTATATTTTGAAAAATCTTAATTACACTGTTTTAAAGATTGTAGGATCAGGGTTAGTAATGATTATATTAGTGTCATCTGTGAATAGGACAATTTTGGAGTTGTCATTTGAAATTATAGGTAGGTCATTAATGTACATTTAAAAAAGTGGTGGACCAAGTAACGATCCTTGAGGGACACCATGGTTTATTTCACCCCAGCTAGAACAGGAGTCAAGAGAAATATTATTTAAAACCACTCTTTGGTATCTGCCCTCAAGGTAAGATTTAATTAGTATGTATGCCATTCATGTTATTCCATAAAACGCTAATTTAGTTAATAATATGTTGTGATTAACACAGTCAAAAGCTGTCTGTAAGTCACAGAAGATCCCTGCAACCATCAGTTTATAGTTTAGTGCATTTAGTGTTTCATCAGTTAATTTAAAAGCAGCTTTATCTGTGGCTGATGAAGTTCTAAAACCAAACTGTTCCTCTACTACGATATTATTAATCTGAATATGTTTAATTGTGTCCGTCATATATGATCTTTCCAAGGATTTTAGAAAATGAGGTTAGTAAGGAAATTGGTTTATAATTGATCGCATTATTCCTGTCTGCCTTCTTCAACACTGGCTTCACTATAGAGTACTTTAATCAAGTATGGAGGATTCCTGGTTGTATAGATTTATTACAAATATAATTTAAGAGGGAACAGATAAAAACACTGTCTTTTAATATTTTTATAGAGATTTCATCGTAGTCATGTGAGTTTTTTAATTTCAGGGAGTTAATAATTCTGTCAATGTCTCTAGTTGATGTATTATTAAACTTTATATTGGTGAAGGGTTTAGTAGATATTTTTGATGAATAATATTTTGAATTATTAGTGCTGTTGTCTTTCCCATTTACTTACTTACTTACTCCATGGTGCAGAGTCCTTCTTGAGAAGCTAACTGGTTTGCAGCTAGTCAAGAAATTCCCCACACTTCACGGAACCCGAAGGTTCATTACTGCACTCACAAGTATCCGCCACCTGTCTCTATCCTGGGCCAGCCCAATCCAGTCCATATACACACATCCCACCTCCTGGAGATCCATCCTAATATTATCCACCCATCTATGCCGAGGTCTCCCCAGTGGTTCCTTCCCTCCGGTTTCCCCACCAAGATCCTATACACGCCCCTCTCCTCACCCATACGCGCCACATGCCCAGCCCATCTCATTCTTCTCGATTTTATCACCTGCACAATATTGGGTGAGAAGTACAAATCATTTAGCTCCTCATTATGCAGTCTCTTCCGTTCCCCCGTTACCTCGTCCCTCCTAGGTCCAAATATTCTCCTCAACACCCTGTTCTCAAACACCCTCAGCTTCCTTTCCTCCCACAATGTCAATGACAAAGTGTCACACCCATACAAAACAACAGGCAAAATTATAGTTCTATGTATCTTGATCTTTAAATTTTTGAATAGCAACCTGGAAGACAAAAGATTCTGCACCGAATGATAGCAAGCATTTCCTGACCTCACTCTGCTCTTAATTTCTTCTGCAATAGAATTTTGATTTGTTAAAGTTGTTCCCAAATATTTAAACTCCTCCACCCTCTCGAAGGTACTATTATCAATCCTCACACTGTGAATTCATCCTGCATTCTGATCTCGAGACATGACC
>Ga0123355_10013755_pt1 | contig 12610 bp, 8 predicted proteins | sample TergutEmb28metaG_3_FD_89872 | JGI IMG/M metagenome (GOLD analysis project Ga0123355, IMG submission 89872) | Embiratermes neotenicus P1 segment gut microbial communities from Petit-Saut dam, French Guiana - Emb289 P1 | ecosystem: Host-associated > Arthropoda: Insects > Digestive system > Gut ...
AAAAAGCCCGCTCCTCTGTTGAAATACGAGAATATTGGCAGACTGAGGACATTTCTTGGATGGATTCAAGAAAAAGCTGGTCGAAGTTAAAGTCCATAGCAATGACAAGAAACACCATCACAAAAAGCGACACTACAACCATCGAAACCAGATACTTTATCAGCAGCCTTGGTGTCACAACCACCGAAGAGGGCAAGCAGACCGCAGACCTAATCGCCAGAGCAATCCGAAGCCGCTGGATGGTTGAGAGCTTCCATCACCACTTAGACGTAACCTACAAAGAAGATGCCAACCAAACCGCAGAAAAAGATGCCGCCTTAAACCTAAACATCATCACAAAACTCGCCCACAGCACCCTAAAGCTTCTGGACATCGGACGCAAGAACGTCAGCATTAGAGCAAAGAGATTCATAACCTGCTTAAACCCCGAGAAGTACATCGACATGCTCATGGAAATCTAATCGCATATGTAAACAAGCAATTTTCGTGTGCCGTTATTTCATCCGAAAAGAATATTGTATGGGGTTTTGGCTTGGGGTGGGGGTTCGTGCGTTTGGCGTGGGGGCGGTATAAATCTCACTTGACAAAAACATCCTCAGAGTATAGGATAAGACAAGCAGTTGTTAGGAGGGTTAGAGCATGGAAAACAACTTGATAAACAGCTATATTCATGCCGTAGTGCGTCATCTGCCGCCGGAGCAGGCGGCAGACGTTGAAAGCGAGCTTAGTAGCCAAATTGCCGACATGCTAAAGGAGCGTTGCGGCGATGTCGAGCCGAGCAAACATGACATTGAGGCTGTGTTAGCACAGCTTGGATCGCCTGAAGAGCTTGCGCATAAATACCATAGCGGACGCAAGGCACTCATTGGCGGCATATATTATTTTAATAACTATAGCACAAATGACTTGCCCAACATCCCTGAGGCAAAGCAACGAATAACACCCTTTTGGCCGATATTCGGCATTATATTTGCAGTCGCGTCAGCTGTGGTGTTTCTTGGGTTTCCACAGATTTTCAGCCTGCGCATAGACGGCGAATGGATTTCTGCCTTTAATATTTCAGCTATCCGCGCATTGTGGCTGCCAATCATGCTGTTTGCCGCGCTGGAAATTTGTTCTAATTTAATGCAGCTGATAGAGCGGCGATACACCATACGGCTGGCGGCAGTCACACTGATTGTGGGTCTGTTGCAAATCATCCTTGCAGTCGTAATTTTCCGTGACAACGCAATCGTTAACCCGGATTTTGTCAACAGAATCAGCTATGTTTTTGCTGACACGGATAGTCGCGCTGTAGAGATATTGCGCGACAATGTTGTTACCAGTCCAAATACTGTGATGATGGTTGTTATGATTGGTATTGTGTTCTTTGAGGTGCTTGACGTTGTTGTCAAGACGTTTCAATCCGGGCGCGCTTGGTCGCGCGAGGTGTCATGAACCCATTAGAGCTATTGGTACTTTCGCTGGGTCTTTCCATGGATGCCTTTGCGGTGGCTGTGTGCATTGGTCTGACATTACCAAAGGCTGACATCAAAAATGCAATAATCGTTGGTCTATATTTTGGCGGCTTTCAGGCTGCCATGCCGTTGGTCGGATATTTTGCCGCGTTTTGGTTTGCAGAGCATATCACTATGTTCAGCCACTGGATTGTGTTTGGGTTACTGTGCTTTCTTGGGCTTAAAATGTTGCTGGGCAGCCTCAAAAAAGACGCAGAGCAATCAAATCTTGGACAAGCCGCCCTGCGCTTTGCCAAAATGCTGCCCGCGGCACTAGCAACAAGTGTGGATGCAATGGCTGTCGGTGTGTCGTTTGCGTTCATGCAGGTGGATGTTGTGCTGGCTGTTGCAGTCATCGGCATATTGACCCTTGCTGTGTCCATGCTCGGTGTCAAAATCGGAAATATTTTCGGTATGAAATTCAAATCGAAGGCAGAAATGGCTGGCGGTATTATACTGGTGTTGATGGGCGTCAGGGTGCTGATTGGGCATTTTATGGGCTAATAATTAACCCCAATCAACTATTGAGCCAAGCGCAATAATTCTAAGTGCTATAGTGTTATTCTAAGCTACGGCAACTGGATTGCCCTCTGGGTGGGGCTTGGACATTACGGATATGTGATGTCTGCAGCCCTCGCAATGACGATACAGGATATACCCTTGGCGACAACAAACCACATCGTCATTGCGAGGGTTCACAACCTTATACAGATGGGGCGTCCAGACCCGAAGCAATCCAGTTACGATACTTTAGTTGGGCGACTACTGTGTCTGTGTCTGCCTTTGGCTTGGTGTTTAACGGTTGATTGGCGTTATTAGTATTATGCCGTAATAAAAACACAAAATAAAGCCGCCCTGCATGTGCAAAGGCGGCATATTGTTGTCCCATTTCAATGATGTTTCTATGTAGCATATCTACGCCCCAGTACCGGCTCGTGCGGAAAGTGCGTTTTTATTCAGCACAGCACCGACAATAAACAGAGTTGGCAAGGCCAAGCTGATGATTATCATAGGGCTTAAAGCACCTAAGATGATTGAGCTGATTACGTCAAAGGCGATGGAGATAACAGCGATACCTATCAGCACTTGCGCTTTTTCCAGCTTATCTTTCCAGGCGATGCCCAAAACGCCGGCAACAATCATAATGCCGGATGCAATAAACGCCAGAAATGCCAGTCTGTTAACTTCGGCACCCAATGAGCCAAGTCCAACTTCGCCAAGAATAGCTCCGCCGGTCTGCAAGGCTGCAGCGCCAATGATGCCAAGTCCGCCAAAAACAGCGTACAAAATGCCGCAGACAAGGAGAAACTTTCTGCCGGGTGCTTGCGCCGGTGGTGTCATGTGTCCAGGTTGCATAAAAATCATTCCTCTCAATATGTTTGATAAACATTATTATAGTTCACACAAAGTTCATTGTCAAGCAATTTTTTCGTAAAAACTACCCTTGTCTGATGGCGGCGACAAACGCTGTGAAAATGGCGACGTGCGGTGCATGTGCCATCAGTTCTTCAGGATGCCATTGCACCCCTACCACAAATTTCCTGTCCGTTGCCCAAATCGCCTCAACAATGCCATCTGCCGCACAGCCACATACCTCAAAATTTTTGCCGATTTTATCTATGGCCTGGTGGTGGATGGTGTTTGTTTCTATTGTTTCGGCTTTCAGCAATTCTGCAAGCGGGCCGCCAATTGATACCTGATGTGTGGCAACGTCGCGAGGTTCGTTTTGTTTATGCCCCTCTATATGCTGAAACAAATCCCCGCCGCGTTGCACGTTAAGCAGCTGCATCCCGCGGCAGATGCCAAGAATCGGCATGTCACGCTCTGTCGCGGCTTGGGCAATGGCAAGTTCGACCTCATCACGGACAGGCTCGACGCCGACAGCTCTGTGGTCAAGGGGCTGGCCAAAATGGCCGGCATACATATCGCCGCCGCCTGATAGCAGTAGGCCGTCAAGGCGGTCAAGCATCATGGACGCAAATCGCACGTCTTTACAGGGCAAAACAAAGGGGATTGCGCCGCTGTGAATCACCGCCTCTATATAGGCGTGATTAAGGTAATGGCTTTTGTCGTCAATGTCGGCGGTGATGCCGATGATGGGGCGTTTTGGCATGATAGCCTCCTTTACATGGTATCGCTGAAAGATTTGTCAAAGTCTTTGGCCTGTTCTCTGTTAAGGTCGTCATTATAAATGTCCGCTTCAATAAATCTACCTGATGCGTTATTGAGATAACCCTCTGTAAGCTCCATGGCCATAAAAGCGGGATAATTTTCGCCGCCGCTGTCTGTGATGTCAAACTTGCTTGCGGGGACAAATCCAAAACGAGGATAGTACAGCGGATGCCCAAAAAACAAGATTGCGCCGTAGCCAAGCCTTTTGGCCTCTTTAATGGAGTGCATCATCAACGCGCTGCCAATTCCCATTTTTTGCATTTTTGGCGCAACGCTGATTGGGCCGAAATTAAGTACATCTACCTTTGTGCCGTCAGGCCGCAATACATGCGCATGGCTGTAAATGATATGCCCAACGATTTTGCCGTCTATTTCTGCAACAAAATTCAAGTGCATAATGCCGTCCTTTTTGCGCAATTGATGCACCATGTAATGCTCCAGCGGGCAGCCTATTTTAGAACGCGCCACCCTGTCAGGGGTGTTAAAGGCTGCTCGTGTCAGCTCTTCGACTGCCCTGTGGTCATGTGGTTCTTCTAATCGAATGGTGGTGTTTCTCATGCTTATCCGCCTTCCATGCCAAAAAACGATTGTTATTGCTAATATTATTTGTAGTATCACAGAAATAGCGACACCAAATCCGTTTTGAATAGATATACCACTGCTGATAATTGCGTTTGCAGTGGCATGAAATAGAATACAAACAAATATGTTCCCTGTAACTCTCATAATTGCGGAGTAGGAAAAAGCAGAGCCTGCTAACGAAACAATAAACCAATAATAGTTACCCGAGTGCTGATATGTGCCTTGGATAAAAGAGAGTGGGATATGCCATAAAATCCATATAACGACAAAGATAAGAGTAGCTGCGATAAATCCAAACCTATTCTCCAGTTTAGGTTGCAAATAGCCCCTCCATCCAATTTCCTCCAAACCACCAAAAAATAGCATTGCGGGAATAAATGCTATCACTTGTTGCCAGCTTCCGATTACGCTTACATCGCCAAAGAATAGAGGGATTAAAAATCGGATGGCAGCAAAAGCAGCAAATAAGAGCAGTGCTAATAGCATACGGCAAGGAGTAAGGGCAAACCGCAAAAAATATCTTAGCCCTTTTGTTTTAATGTCTTTCTGAAAAATAATATATACGCTAATTGCAGGAGAACAGACAGCTAAAATATAAAACATTATGCCAACATTGTACGATGGATGAACGTACAAGCCATATAAACTCAATAAGGCAGTCACTCCCCAAAACAAATAAGCTATGCTGAATGTTAATATGAGGTACCGCTTTATTGCATTTGTGTTTATATTGCCACCACCTTCTAATGTGCATTACTTAAATTTAAAGCAGCACCCCTACAGCGATGCTGCGGGGCGGCAGATTGTTCTTGCCAAAGCACACCTGCTTTGCGGAACAGCCTGCCGCCCCAATGGCGGCCGCAGGCCGCCGCTACACGTCAAATCCTCTTAACTGTGCCAAACAGCTCTTTGCCCTCATTGATAGCCGCTTCGCCGCCCACGGCACAGACGTTGTTCTGTGCAACGGCGGCCTCAATCATGTCTGCCAATTTTTTCACATCATTGATGGTCGCGCCAAGGATTTCGTCACGCTCTTTTTGCCGCATTTCGTCCGTAATGTCCAGCATGTGGTTTGTCATAGCACGCAAGCCCTTATGGGCATTGGTTGCAGGGCGGTCGTAGCCCCTGATTGTGCCGATGATAAATTTTTCCATCTCAGTCGTGCTAAGGGACAAATTACGCACATAGTCCGCCGCACGGCTGTAAACCTTGTAAGTGTTAACAACATGCGGGTCGCGATAGCTATAAAAACACATGCCGCCATTTTGGCTGAAACTGCTGCCAAGGCCATACGCGCCGCCTTTTACGCGGATTTCTTCGTATAGATAGTCATCCAGCACATTAGACAGCACCTTCATGCCGCCGCTGTAGGCAAAACCATCAGCGTGAAAGTCGGCGGAAAGGGCGCAATACTGCACCTTGGATGCTGTGATAAAACCTTCATTTTTCGGTGTAATCAGCGGTATTGCAGGCTTTGTGCCAACTGCTGCTGCGCTTAGGCCATCATGGAATGTGTGCAAATACTGCATACAGCCCGCATATAATTCGTCTGTACCCACAATGCCATATCGCGCGCCTGATTTTGTGTAAATTGTATTCAAAAGTTGCGTCAAATCAGCCTGTAGCCCCTCAAAAACGCCGTGATTATCAAAATTTTCCGCAAGTTGTTTGAGGAATTCATAAAACCCAAGCCCCGCCATTGCATCATTATATGCCGCCCACGGCGAAAAATACGCCGCACTACGCTCTGCGGCAAAACCGGAGCCGCTGGTGAGGAACATGTCCTCCATGGATGCTTTAAGTTCCAGCACATAATTTTTGATTTGACTGCGGTCATTAAATACTGTGTTTGTCAGGATTTCGTGAGTCAAATCGAACATTGCAGGGGCATTTTTGGACAAAAACTTGCCCGAAACAACAGCACGCGGCGCAAAGTCCTGCTGAGTTTTTGATATGCAGTCCGCCGCAAAGGACAGACCGCCAAGATTTGCTTTTATTTCTTGCGTCAGCCCTGCCGTGTCATATTTTTTCGTCGCCACTTTGGACAGCACATGCTGCAATACACGTACAAGGGGCAGTTTGTCCGCAGGTACGCCCTGCATGTCAAAAAGCATAGTGACATAAACAATGTCATTTGTTGGCAGCGGCGCATGTAAAATCTCCGCATCTTTCTCAACTAGGATATTAAGCGGAACACGTTCGATTTCCTTTTTGATGTCAGCCACAGCAACACGCGGTATCAGCCCCAAAATCTCCGGGGTGTCAGGCGTCTGCTGATACGTCTTAAATGCTTGATAATCCGCCATTATTTCGGCGATTTGCGCGTCGCTCATGTCGGCTTTTAGCGCGGCAAGTTTGTCAGCCACAGCGGCATCCTTTTGACCATCCAGGCCATGCACAGGACGCATTTGCACAAAAGCGCGGTGAGGGTTGTCCAGCAAGTGAGAACGAATCAACCCTTCAAGGTAGCCGCCTGTTTCGCACAGCGTACGGATTTCCGCAAGATACTCCAGCCCACGCAATCCATCAAAAGGCGAATGACCATAAAGCCACGGAATAAGCGCCCTGTCGTTGTAGGCCAGGCCCTTGCTCCACCACGCGCCGTAGTCCTCTTCTTTGGCAATAAATTCCACGTGATTGAGACACGCCGCCACAAAGTCCTTGGGAATTCCGCCATCCGCAATTTCGCGCAAAAAGCCGTCAATGCGAGCCTTGAAGCCTTCCAAGTCAACAGACGCATTACGCATCGTCACATAAATCTGCGGATGCAGGCAATGAATTGTTGTATAGCCGCTGATGTCCTCACCTATGCCTGCTTCCACAATGGCTTTATACAGCGGCGATGCAGGCGTTGACATCAGCACATAATTTAATAGCTGCAAGCCGGATAGGTCTCGCGGCGGCATATTTGACGGTAGGGCGGCCGCCATTCCTATGAAGTTCTCGTTCAAATCACCTTCATCAGCAACTGAATAGCTCTCCACAGCAAATGCGGGCTGGGCAAGGGGTTTTTGCGCCGCCACGGTAATTTCTGCCTCACCGCTTGGCGCAAATTTGCTTAAATACTCCGCATCCATTTTGGCAAAACATGCCTTGACGTCCATGTTGCCATAAAGGTAGATGAAAGCATTTTCGGGATGATAATATTTTTTGTGAAAAGCCAGGAATTGCGCATAGGTCAAATCGGGGATATGCTCGGGATTGCCGCCGGAATCCAGCGAATATATGCTCTCAGGAAACAGTAAACGCTTCAGCGCATCGCCCATCAGCTCTTGCGGGTCAGAATACGCACCTTTCATTTCGTTGTAAACAATGCCGTTATATTTCAGCGGGTCGGCGGCATTTTCCAGCTGATAGTGCCAGCCTTCTTGCAGCAGGGTTTCCTTGCGGTCGTACACCTTGGGGAAAAATACCGCATCCAGATACACATCCATCAAAATCATAAAATCCTTGTCATTGACGCTGGCAACAGGATACATCGTGCGGTCGGGATACGTCATAGCGTTAAGGAATGTGCATAAAGAGCCTTTTGACAGCTCATTAAACGGGTCTTTTAACGGATATTTCTGCGAGCCGTTAAGCACGCAATGCTCCATGATATGGGCAATTCCTGTTTCGTCTGTTGGCGGTGTTTTGAATGTGGCAGAAAATACCTTGTTGTCATCTTCACTTTTGAGATACAGCACCCGCGCGCCGGATGTGTGGCTGTATAGATAGCCCTCTACACCAATATGCGGCAAGTTGCGGCTGCCAGCCAGTGTGTAATTTTTGTGTATGAGCATGTAAACACGTCCCTTTGTTTTTAGACCTGCCCACTAACCTCATTCCGCCACCTTTCCGGCTTATTTTCCATCTGGACTGCGTCAAGCCCTCCTTGTATATATTCTCCGAATATACTGCGTCGGGCTTTCCTTGCCAGATGGAAAAATGCTCGGAAATCTGGCGAAAGCAGATTAGTGGACAGGTCTATTTTATTGACATTATATCACAGCAGATTTGTAAATGCAAATGTTGTATGGCAATCTGATAAACAAATCCAAACACAAAATAAAGACGGCGCAGCATACGCCGCGCCGTCTTATAGTCATCTTGATTGTATTGCCTAAGCTATGTCGATATAGACCCAAATATTACCACCATGGGCTGCATACAGACCCGCAACCGGGCAAAGTGTTTGTGAAAAGCCAACGACCCGCACCGCACGACGCGCATCTCGCCTCTTGTCCCACAGCAACACTTATACATTCGCGCGTTGAGGAACGTACTGCATGTTCCTCATGTTGGATATAAAAAATCCAAGGGGCTTGGCAGCAAAGTACTTCAAAGCGCGGAGCGGCGGACATCACTTTGTCTAAAAATGCCATGATTTCGTCATTATGTCCAAAGGCTTCAAGCACTTCATCGAAGGATTGAAACACCTGTGTGAAGCGGCGATACAACCTTATGCTACTGTTTGATTCAGCAAACACATCATCTGAATGCAACACACCTTCCATACGCCCTAAAGCCGCCAATGACTCCAGAGTCCCAGCATATGAAAGCCTAAGGCCTTCTTCGACCTCGCTGCGTAATTGATAACTGTGATTACGACCCCCTCCCATCATTATTTGCATCGATCGTTGCCGCACAAACTCAATAATTTGCTCCAAGATTTCAGATTCGTCCCAGGATTCGTCCCAGTCTACCTCTATCAATTCAAGAACAGACGGCATATGAGCATAAAATGGATGTACATGACAACAGCCGTCATGTGGAGCGTAGTCATAATGGTGACAGTTGGCATAGTCATGGACATAATCACAATCTTGATAGCCTGCATAGGCTTGAGCTTGAGCTTGATAGTCATCCTCATACTCATCGTAATAAGGCGTTGTTGGTTCTCCGGCCGCGACAGCCACATATACCGCAACCAAAGCAACAATAATTGCTATAGGAATAGATGCCAAGAAAAACTTTTTCATGTTAATTTCCTCCTATTCTCATCTGCTCTTAGACCAAAAAACTGTCACCATCAAATATATGGGCATGTTGTGCCGCATCCGCTTGAAATTTCCCAGCCATGCCCCATGGTGAAGCCGCACATTGCGCATGTTTCTGCACGCAACGTCATAACTTCCACGCACGTTACTGGCCGCGGCTGCCATCGATGAATGTGTATTGCATCAAGGCGAATGGATCTGAAATTTGGGTTATCGCAACAAATTATGTAACTGCGTTGCGCGCTTGCAGCTGCATATTCGCAGTCATCCTCATCCTCAATGAAGGACATATAATGCTGCTCGCTATCACAGCAACCCACATGTGTGTGCGTATCGTCACATTCCTCATCGACCAGCGCAAGTGCATTGATGCCCAATCCTGCTGTCAGCATGGCAATGACCGCTAAAAATGCAACAGCAATCTTGCTAAATTTTCTTTTCTTCATCATGATATTTCTCCTCTCCATAATAAGTCCTTTAATATGCCAATGTGCATGTCGAAGCTCATTCATTCCGAGCCATACAAACAGTTGTTTAGTGGACAATTATCGCATCACATATCTACAATCATAGTATCATCCTCTCTCTGTAAGCATATATCATGGAATGGGATAGGTGCTATCGCCATTCAGTTTGTCAATCTTTACTTTATTTTAACACACACACACACACTTGTCAACATATTTTTATTAATTTTTTTATTCTTATTGTCACAAACTTGATAAAAATTTTGACTTGACCAAATAAACCAAGCCCCCGCGATATTTATCCCGCGAGGGCTTGGTTTATTGTATTGCATTATCAATCAATTCGTCAGTTTCGCAGGATGATTTCAAAAATCATCATTGCTTCGCCCATAGTCAGCGTGCCATGCGGATTTGCAAGGCCGGTGGCATTGTCCAAAAAGCCAAGGAACTCTGCGCGCAGCATGGCATTTTGCATATTGGCCGACGTTGATGCCATGTCGGGGAAAGCAGAATTTGCAAGGGTTGGTTGCGCATTCACGCGGTTGCCGGTACGCACTTCAAACAGTCGCACAAGCGCACCCATGGCGTTTTGCCGCGTTACAGTCCCGGCACCGGGTACCAACATTCCGGCGCGGGTAAGGCTGTTAACCTCGGCCTGTGTCAGATTTTGGTTGATTGCAACTTGATTGGCGTTGTTGGCAATTGCCAGAATCATGCGATTTAGCTGCCATGCGTTGATAGGGGAATCGGCCATAAACCAATCCATATCGGTGAAAGCAATGCTTGAATTAACAAAATACAGCGCGTTACGCACGCCGGGTGCGGCATCGCCCCATTGCGTCGGTACGGCAGTACCGATGGCGGCGAAACGTTGCAGCTGCGTGGTTGTTGTATTCACACGGCCATTAATCTCGTCAAAAGTCGAATTCATTCTGCGCCACGTCACATCATCCATGCTTTGGGCATAGGCACCCACGCTGTAATCCATCACAACGGCGCGATTGACCTGATGTGAGATGTTAAGGGGTGCGCCAAGCATGTTCAAACTCACACGTCCTGCCGGGTTTTGTACGCTGATGCCCACATTACGCGGCGTTGCGATATATCGCTGTTCGTAGCGTATTGTCGGCAAATTGACCAGCGGCACGTCGTTGATATTGATTGTCAGGCGGGATGCAACACCAAAGCCTGCATTTTGCGGCGTGTTAGCAAAGCCGGGCTGAAGCCTGTAGGTGGTGTCGCCCGCAATAACGCCAAAGCTGATTCGCCGCTCATCAAAAGCGGAAATAATGGAGAATGGCAGCTCTACCACGCGGTTTGCTACAGGCAGATTGTTAAAATGGGTCATATCAATCACGTAGTCAAAAGTGCGTGTTTGTATCAGACGGGAGATAAACCTCTGATCCACAAGATTGTCGCGGTTGCCCTGCGCGTCCACACCTGTAGAGCGGAAGCGGAACGTCAACGTCCGCGTAGCGGGGTCGTAGCTTATCTCGAAATCCCTATCAGGCAGTGGGAACAGCTCAGGCACGGCATCGCTGTCAAATTCGCCGTCGCCGCGTCCTGTGTGGAAAATGAAAATTGACGTCCATTCTGACATGGCAACGCGGGTGTGCTGGCCATGTTCTATACCCGAGGCATCAGGCATAACAAAGACCGTGATTGCGTCAATAAAATCCGGATTTGTAGCGACCTGCACGATATAGTCATATCTGGTGACAGCGGGCTGCCCAATGCCGCCGCGTGTGATGCTAAGGATTGTTCTGGCGCGGACGTAATGCGGGCGGTTTGCCACCAAATCAGGGAAACGAACCATATATGCGTGGGTGATAAGCGGACTGCCCAAAATGGACGTGCCGCCTGCCGCACCTGTGATTCCTGCGGGCAAATCGCCGTCAAACAGGCGCAAGTCGCCCGGTTTTGGAATCCATTCGATAATCAGAGCATTTTCTTCAACTCTGGCAAATTGCGTGTCGTTTTCAAGGTTGATAATGCCGACGTTTTGTGAGCTGGCAAGGCCAAGCCCACGCGGCGGCGCTGGTGTACGTATTGGCAAAGTCCGCATTGCAATGGGGTTAGACCATGCAGAATACAGCGGATTACCGTCCTCATCAACACCAACTGCTCTTGCCCAGATGTAATAGTTGGTATCGGGGAACAGACCGGTTGCCAGAAAACGTTGCCAAGCATGAACGCCAACTTCAGCACCGGGAACACGTGCAGGGTCTATTGACCATGCAGAGCTAAATGCGGGCAATTCACTAATCATAAATTCATATTCAGGGTCTGTTGCATATGGCCGCAAATCAAAGCGCAACCACGTGTCGCCCGCTGTATACGGACGCAAAATCGGGACAGTTGGTGTGACAACAATGCCATCCCGCTCTGCAACAGTTGTGCCTGTCAAAAAGCTCGGCCACCAGGACCATGCGGCAGGATTATTGTCCTGCGCAAGGGGTGCGTTAAAGGGCCGGAAAAAGATTGCAAAGGTGGTATCGGGCGTAAGTGCGGCATTATCCGCATCAACAGTAATGGTATAGCGGCGCGTGATGCCGTATTCGTCGGGCAAAAAGATGGGTGAAATCTGCGTCCAGCGCGGATTATTGGACATTCCCATTAGCTCCTGCATGACAAGTGCCTCAAAATCGTCGCCATAGATGTCTTCTAGCAGTTCTGCAAAATCCATAAACCGCTGTACATGAATCTCAAACCCTGTATTTGGGCCAAATTCCTGCATCCGTATGGGCGGAATATTCGTGATGCCCCTGGTAACAAGCTGGGCATTAGCCGCCGCCCACGATGTCACGCCGTCAATCATTTCAAGGCGCGTGTCGCCGATGATGTTCACTTCTCTGCCAAAGACGATTTGATTGCCCCTGATGGCGATATGTTCCCATTCGCCTGTATCGGGGTT
>Ga0123355_10013757_pt1 | contig 12609 bp, 14 predicted proteins | sample TergutEmb28metaG_3_FD_89872 | JGI IMG/M metagenome (GOLD analysis project Ga0123355, IMG submission 89872) | Embiratermes neotenicus P1 segment gut microbial communities from Petit-Saut dam, French Guiana - Emb289 P1 | ecosystem: Host-associated > Arthropoda: Insects > Digestive system > Gut ...
AAATGATAACCTATACGTGGGTCAGAGCCTATGCCTTTGCGTACGCTTTGAATATTTGCGCCGTTTTTTTCACAGATAGCGGCAATTTCATTTATGAAAGAGATTTTTGCGGCAAGCATGGAGTTTGCGGCGTATTTGGTCATTTCAGCGCTTTTTATATCCATAACTATTATATTTTCGGCTTGCAGAATAAAAGGTTTGTAGAGTTTTTTCATAAATATAACGTCTTTTTCGCAATCTGCGCCTATAATTATGCGAGCGGGGCGCATGCAATCTTCAATAGCGGTACCCTCTTTTAAAAATTCAGGAATAGACAACACGCTGAAATTAAAGCTTTTGTCGCGTTTTTTTAATTCTTCGCTTATAATTTGGCGGGTTTTGTCTGCGCTTCCCACAGGTACGGTAGATTTGTTAACAATTCTGATATCACCCTGCATTTTTGAACCAATTTCGGCGGCGGCGTTCCACATATATTTCATGTCTGTTTTGCCGTCTTGGCAAGCAGGTGTTCCCACGGCTATAAATACTACATGGCAGTTTTTAAGGGCTTCGCCTAAGTCTGTAGTAAAACGCAGATACTTTTTTTCAAGGTTTGTTTTTACAAGCGCCTCAAGCCCTGGTTCAAAAATGGGTATAATACCGTTTTGTAGTGATTTCACTTTTTTAGAATCTATATCAACACAAGTTACATTGTGACCAAAGTCAGCAAAACACGCGGCTGTTACCAGCCCAACATAGCCGCTGCCGATTATTACTAAATTCATAAGTTACCTTTAATTTTTAAGTATTACGTATATAGCGCGCAGACCGTCTCTCCAACCGATTTTTTTGCCTTCTTTAAAAGTGCGCGGATTGTACGATATAGGCACTTCAACTATATTGTGCCCGCGTTTTGCTACTAAAGCGGTTACCTCAGGGTCAAATCCAAAGCGGTTTTCTTGTAAATTTAAAGATTGAATTATCTCGCGGCGGAAAGCTTTATAGCAGGTTTGCATGTCTGTTAAGCGCAGCCCTGTTTTTAAGTTTGAAAGTACAGTTAGAAAGCGATTTGCAATATAATTTAAAATATAGCCTTTGTTTTTAGGTTTAATCAAAAACCGAGAACCGTAAGCGACGTCTGTTTCTCCGCGCTCAATAGGAGCTAAAACGGTTGGAATTTCCATAGGGTCATACTCAAGGTCTGCGTCTTGTACTATAACGACATCCCCTGTGGCTACGGCAAAACCGGTTCTTAGCGCAGCGCCCTTTCCCTTGTTTTTTTCGTGGTATATTACTTTCGTAACTAAAGGCTCTATTTCTTTTCGCAAAATATCCAGAGTTTCAGGGGTAGAGCCGTCATCCACAACAATTATTTCTTTATTTGCTAAAGGTGCTGCCAGCACTTTGCCTATAATATCACGGATATTGTTTTTTTCTTTAAAACAGGGAATTATTATTGATACTGTTATACTGCTTTTTCCTGTAATCATTGCTGTATATGCTATAACATAACTTGCGGATGTGTCAATCCTCCCACGCTTGACAATTAAAATTTATATTTATAGTATTAAAAAGGTATTTGTGCTAAAGTTTTATATATAAACAGGGGGAGTATTAAAATGGCAGAAGCAAGATGCATGAAGTGCAAAAAACAGGTAGAAGTACAAAATGCTGAAAACGTAACAATGAAAAATGGCATGAATGCTATTTCAGGCGTTTGCGGTACTTGCGGCACGAAAGTATTTAAAATAACCGGCAAAAGCAAGTAAAACTACTTTAAGGGGTTAGCTGCGGTAAATTACCCAAGGCTAGCCCCGTTTTTTATGGGTGTGTAATGGAAACAGTCGCGGCTAAAATAACAAATTGGATATCCGCAGATTTAAACTTGGATATTGCAGGCGTGGCAAATACCGCTCAAATGCTGGGTTCGGGCGATACAGTGCCTTTTATCTCCCGTTATCGTAAAGAGCGTACGGGAAGTTTAAACGAAGTTAATATTCGCGATATTGCAGATAAATTGCAATATTATATAGAACTTGAGGAACGCAAACTTACCGTTCTTAAAAGCATTGAAGAACAAAACAAGCTTACCCCCGAACTTAAAAAACTTATAGAAGATACCCGCGAAAAACAAAAACTTGAAGATTTATACCTTCCCTTTAAACCCAAACGCCAAACAAAGGCGACAATCGCAAAAGAAAAAGGCTTAGAACCTTTCGCCCTTGAAATTTTAAATCAAAATTTGCCTATAGGTGGCGACAAGCAGGCAATAGGCAATAAGTATATAAACAAAGAAAAATCCGTAGAAACTTATGAAGACGCCTTAAACGGCGCGATAGACATTATTGCCGAATATCTTTCCGATAATGCCCTTATAAGGGGCTTGGTAAGGGTTTTTATTTCAGCCAACGGCAACATAACCGGTAAAGTTACAAAAGCTTTTGAAAACCAAAAAAGCAAGTTTGAAATGTATTATGACTATTCTGAAAGTTTAAAAGCTATACCGCCACATAGGCTTCTTGCCTTAAGGCGCGGCTCTAAAGAACAAGTTATAACGTGGAAAATAGTAGTAGAAGATGAAGAAGCCTTAAACCTAATAGCCTCAAAAGTTGTCAAAGCCAAGCAAAGTCTTTTTTATGATGAACTAATGCTTGCTATAAAAACCGCTTGGCAGAGGCATTTGTATCCGTCTTTACAAGTTGAAATATTTGTAGCAAAAATGGCCGAGGCAGACTTAGACGCAATAAAAGTTTTCGCCCAAAACGCAAAAAACCTGCTTCTTGCCCCACCCGCCGGACATAAAGTTATAATAGGCATAGACCCGGGTTTTAGAACAGGTTGCAAAGCTGTGGTAATAGACAAAAATGGAAAATTTAAAGAATTTCATACTATATTTCCACACGAGCCCCAAAACAGAGTTTTAGAAGCCGAAGAAACAATAGTAGATTTGGTAAAAGAATACGAACCCGAGCTTATAGCTATAGGCAACGGCACAGCAAGTAAAGAAACAAATATGTTTGTTGGTGCGGTTATAAAGAAAAATAATTTGAAAGTTAAGGTGGTAATTGTAAGCGAAGCGGGCGCGTCGGTTTACTCTGCTAGCCCATTAGCAACCGCCGAGTTTCCCGACTTAGATGTTTCTGTAAGGGGCGCTGTAAGCATAGCGCGCCGCCTGCAAGACCCGCTAGCAGAACTTGTAAAAATAGATCCTAAATCCATAGGCGTAGGTCAATATCAGCATGACGTTAACCAAATAAACCTTAAAAAAAGCTTAGACGCTACGGTAGAGTCCTCAGTGAATTTTGTAGGGGTAAACTTAAACTCCGCCTCAAGTGAGCTTTTAAGTTATGTTTCGGGGATAGGGCGGGTTGCGGCAAAAAATATTATAATGCTGCGCGACAAAAACGGTTCATATAAAAGCAAAAGCGAGCTTTTGAAAGTTCCTGGGCTTGGCGCTAAAACTTTTGAGCAATGTGCAGGTTTTTTGCGCGTAGCCGACGGCGACAACCCTTTAGATAATTCAGGTATACACCCCGAGCGTTATGCCCTTGTAGAACAAATGGCGCAAGATTTAAGCGCAAGTGTAAGCGGTTTGGTAGGCAATGACGCGTTAATAAAAAAGATAGAGCTAAACAAGTATGTTTCTGACACTGTGGGGCTTCCAACGCTTACAGACATAACGGCAGAGTTAAAAAAACCCGGCGTAGACCCGCGCCAAAATTTTGAAACCGCAAAATTTTCAGACGATATTAACGATATAGCAGACTTAAAAGAAAGCATGGTTTTAAATGGTACCGTTACAAACGTTACAAATTTTGGCGCATTTGTAGATATTGGCGTACATCAAGACGGACTTGTACATATTTCAAAACTTTCCGATAAGTTTGTGCGCGACCCCCACGAAGTAGTGTCGGTAGGTGAAAGCGTAAAAGTGCGCGTGCTTAAAGTAGAGCCCGAACTTAAGCGAATATCTTTAGAAAAATTATAATAAACCGCTTTAAGCGGGGGAGGCAGTAAAAATGGCTGATAAATTTTCTTTTGACATAGTTTCTGAAATTAACATGATGGAAGTAGAAAACGCCGTGCACCAAGCCCAAAAAGAGCTTGAAACCAGGTTTGATTTTAAAGGTTCAAAATCGTCAATAGACCTTAACAAAACAGATAAAAAAATCACTCTTATAGGTGATGACGAATTTAAACTGAAATCTGTTATAGATATTTTGGAAGGGCGCTTCGCAAAACGTGGGGTGTCGCTTAAATCTTTGAACTTTAAACCTATGGAAAGCGCTTTTGAGGGTACAGTAAGACAAGTTGCAGAACTTATATCAGGGCTTCCTTCAGACAAAGCCAAAGAGCTTTCAAAACTTATAAAGGATTCAAAATTAAAAGTCCAAACCCAGATAGACGGTGCTAAAGTAAAGGTTATTTCGCCCAAAAAAGACGAACTCCAAGCTGTAATGGCTTACCTAAAAGACAAACCTTTTTCTTTGCCCTTGCAATTTACTAATTACAGGTAAATTTGTAATAAATTTCGGCTATGCTTTCCGCCGCTTAAAAATTATTCACTTGGTATTGTTACGGTGCGTGTGGGGGACGAGCGTGAAGTTATGCTTCTTATCACCGGCGCTTCGTGTGCGCCAGCCGCCAAAACCCACGTTTGTCTGAATCTGTGTGATATAAAACCGTTTGGTCCCCGCCCCTGAAAAGTAAGTAAAAGGCTCACGCGGTAGGTGCCGTTTTGCAGAAAATCTATGTCTATTCTTTCCGGCGTAAGTATTATTTCCCTGTACTCGTCTATAAAACCGTTATACCACCTTATAAAACTGCTTTCGTTTCTTATGTCTACAACTCCGCGCAGGCGGCTTCCTATGCCTATTCTGTCTAGGCTTATCACAAAACTTTCGCTACTGTCAAGAAATTGCATATAACTTTGCGCGTTTTCGCGGCGTTCAATATTGGCTAAAACAGTATGAATAAAACTTAAAACTTCGTTTCTTGAAAATCTGTTATTTCGCATAAGGCTTACTTCGTTTCTGAAAGTGTGAATGGTAGGACGCGCCAAAGCAATAGAAGGTGAATTTGCAAGCATAAAAACCAAAAATAAAATTAAAAATTTCACCATACTTTATTTTAGCATAAAATATGGCATTTAACGTTGACTTACCAAATGCTTTTAAGGTAGAATTTTAGTCAATGTATCACCTCTTAAAGGAATATAAATGCAGTTAGCCCCGCAAACGGTTTTTACTTTGTTTGGTTTCCCCATAACAAATACTGTTATCACTACACTGATAGTTAATATAGTGATAGTAACAATAATTTTTATTGTTACGCGCTTTGGAGGGCTTGTTCCCGGAAAGGTTCAAAATGCTGTTGAAATGGCCGTAGAGTACTTTTACTCTGCTACCGAATCCATTGCAGGTAAACGCGCTGAATTTATTTACCCGTGGGTCGCAACAATTTTTATTTTTATAGTGTTGTCTAACATAATGGGTTTGTTGCCCGGATTTGAAAGCATATACATTATCTCAGGCGGAGAGCACATTCCGCTTTTGCGCAGCGCTACAAGCGATTTAAACACAACACTTGCCCTTGCGGCGGTTTCTCTTGCCGCAGTGCATTTTTACGCCATAAAATATACAGGCGCCGGATATTATGTTAACAGATTTGTGCCCTATAAAAGTTTAAAATTTACGCTTAGCGCTGTTTTAATGTTTTTTGTGTTTTTGTTTGTGGGCGCTATAGAAGCCGTAAGCGAACTTGTGAAAGTGGTTTCGCTTTCGTTCAGGCTTTTTGGCAATGTTTACTCGGGTGAATTAGTAATAAACACTATAGCAACCACTTTTTTAAATATAGCGCCTATAAACGCGCTTGGAATATCTATAAGTTTAAGACCTTTGGCTTATTTCGCACCTTTTTTTATGATGTTGCTAGAATTTTTTATAGCTATTATACAAGCATTAGTTTTTGCTATGCTTACAATGTCTTTTATGGCAACATTAACTTCGCGTGAAACTTAAGTTAAAATTAAAATTTTTAATATTACGGAGGAAGTAAAAAATGACAATTACGGTTACGGGCGGTATTATTGTAGCGCTTGGCGGTATGGTGCCGGCGCTTGCCATAGGTTGGATAGGCGCTAAAGCTGTTGAAGCTACCGGCAGAAATCCGGAAGCTTCCGGCAAAATTATGACAAATATGCTCCTTGCTATGGCATTTGCCGAAGCTATAGCAATATATTCAATTTTAGTAGTATTTATATTCGGCCATTAATTTATGGAAAAACTGACGGTTTTAGGGTTAGATACAAACCTTTTTATTGCTCAGGTAGTAAATTTTACGCTGTTGTTTTTTGCGCTTAAATATTTGCTTTTTAGGCCTTTGCAGGGCGTAATGCAACGCCGTCGCGACAAAATTGCGCAAGGTCTTAAAGACGCTGATGACGCCGCCCGAACGCTTATTGAGGCTGACTCACGGCGGCTTGAAATTATTACAGCCGCGCGCGCTTCTGCCGAAACAATAATGTCAGATACAAAAGTTGCCGCGCATGAATTAAAAAAGCAGTTATTTGACACTGCCGTAAAAAACTCTGAAGGGCTTGTAGAACAAGCCCGGCACAAAGCTGCCGAAGAGTTTGAAGAAGCGCGTAAAAATTTAAGTAAAATGGCGCTTGATTTAAGCCAGACGGTTGTAGGCAAAGTGCTTAACGAAGTTTTTACGCCTGAGCAAAAAGAAGAAATTTTAAATAAAGCCATAGAAAAAATAAAAACCTCTAAAACTTCGGGAGCTTAAGTTGCTAAAGCCAAACAATAAAGTAAACATGGCGCAAGTAAGGCAAATTGCCCAAAGTATAGCCGACTCAGACGAAGCAAGCCCGGAGGTATATAACTGGTTAATAAAAAACCTGTCTAAGCCGCAACTTAAATATTTTGTGCGCTATCTTCAAAAATGTGCTAGAGAGGCAAAAATTAAAGTTTATTATGCCGGCAATATGACAGACAAAGCCAAGCAAAATTTAAACTTGGCAATAGAAGAAAACAAAATTTTAAATAGAGTTTTTTCAGATAAAAAAATAGAATATATAAAAGATGACGAGGCAATTATAGGCGGCCTTAAAATTACCATGGGAGACTGGGTGCTAGACCAATCCCTCGGCGGCTTAAAACAGCAAGTAATAGACGCCGTAAAAGAAAACTTATGAACCCGCAAGAACTTATAAACAAAATAGAACGCCAAATTATGTCTGCCGAAGTAGACAAAGCCGAGCTTGTAAATTACGGTTTTGTAGAAAGCATTGGCGATAGTATAGTATACGCTTCGGGATTATCAGAGGCGGGCTACTATGAAGAAGTTATTTTTGAGGACGATTCCGTAGGGTTTGTTTTCGGCATGGATGAAGATTTTGTTCAGATAGTGCTTCTTGCAGACTCAGGCCACATTTCTGCCGGCATGAAAATTCAAACCACTGGTAAAGTTTTAAGCATAGAAGTTTCACCGGAAATGCTTGGCCGCGTTGTAAATCCTTTAGGCATTGCTTTAGACGGTAAAGAGCTTACAGCTATCGGCGGTTTGCGTTACCCGCTTGAAAAAATAGCGCCCGGCATTATCGCAAGAAGTTCCGTAAACCGCCCCATAAAAACAGGTATTAAAACTATAGACGCAATGATACCTATAGGGCGCGGACAGCGTGAACTTATAATAGGCGACCGCGGCACAGGCAAAACCGCAATAGCTATAGACACCATAATTAACCAAAAAAAACAAGACTTAGGCTTAAAAAAAGTTATCTGCATTTATTGCGCTATAGGGCAAAAACGCTCAAGCGTTGCCCAAATTGCACAAAGGCTTAAAGATTCAGACGCAATGGATTACACCATTATAGTTTCTGCAACCGCTTCAGACCCTGCTTCAATGCAGTATATTGCGCCCATGGCGGCTTGCGCCATAGGCGAATACTTTATGGATAAAGGCGAAGACGTTTTAATAGTTTATGACGATTTAACAAAGCACGCTTGGGCATACAGGCAAATTTCACTTTTACTAAGGCGCCCTTCAGCGCGGGAAGCTTACCCCGGCGATATTTTTTATTTGCACTCGCGCCTCTTAGAGCGCGCGGCAAGTATGTCTGCCGAACACGGCGGCGGCACGCTTACAGCGCTTCCCGTTATAGAAACCCAAGGCAATGATGTTTCTGCCTATATTCCCACAAACGTTATTTCAATTACCGACGGGCAAATATACTTAGAATCTGATTTATTTAACATAGGCCAACGCCCTGCGGTAAACACGGGACTTTCTGTTTCACGCGTGGGTGGGGCGGCGCAAAGTGAAGTTATGAAGCGCCTTGCCGGACCCCTGCGCCTTGAACTGTCGCAGTTCAAAGAACTTCAAACTTTCGCGCAGTTTGGTTCAGATCTTGACGAAGACACCCTAAAACGCCTTGAGCGCGGCAAAAGGGTAAGGGAAGTTTTAAAGCAACCTCAATACAGCCCCTTAGACGAGGTTAGTGAAATTTTGTCGATTTACGCCGTAACCAACGGCTACTTTGACGATGTTCCGCTTGAAAAAATTAATGCCGCCGAAGCGCACTTAATGGAATTTATAAACAAAAAATACGCCGAACTGCCCGAAAAACTTACAGGCGCCAAATTTGATGATAACTTAAAAACGGCACTAGACAATGCCGTAAAAGACTTTAAAAAAACTTACGTGGCATAATAAAAATGGCGCAAAGCTTACAACAACTAAAGGCTCGCATAAACTCTTCAAACGGCATTGCCAAAATTACAAAGGCTATGGAGGCAATTGCCGCCTCTAAAATTAAAACCGCGCGTAAATCTGTTGAGAAAACAAGGGCTTACGAAGAAAAAATACGTTATGTGGTGCAAAAAATTCTTGCCGATACAGATATTGCCAAATTAAGAAATACTTTTCTTGAAGACCGCCTTGAATTTTTAAACGAGCAAAAACCTGATGCATCCGCGCCTAAAAAACTTTTTTTTATAATTTCGCCCGATAAAGGGCTTTGCGGGGGGCTTGTTTCAAACATTGTAAAAAAAGCGGCAGAGCTCGTAACGGAAAACGACTATGTAGTTTGCATAGGCAAAAAAATTGAAAAAGCAAGCGCCAAAATGGGGCATAACATCATAGCGTCATTTCCTATGGGTACCGGATACCCTGAATACAACAGCATTTACCCTATGATAAACCTTGCCGTAAGCTATTATGTAAGCGTTCAGGTTGCAAGCGTAGTGCTTATTTATGCGCCTTTTAAAAACGCATTTGTGCAAGAAGTAACGGCTCAAACTTTAATGCCTATAACTCCTGACGAAAACTTTAAAAATTCACATCACCGCTATTTGTTTGAGCCAAGCCCACTGGCGGTTTTAGAGCGTATATTGCCTTACTACATAGAAGTAGAATTTTTTAACGCTTTAAAGAATGCCCACGCAAGCGAACAAGCCGCGCGTGTGGCGGCGATGAGTGCGGCTAAAGACAATGCGCTTGAAATATCGCAAACCCTTACTACCGCATACAACAAAATTCGTCAGGAAAAAATAACCAATGAAATACTTGATTTGGCAAGCGCACAAATATAACAGGAACCTACTATGGAAAACACCCAACTAAACAAAGGCCGCGTGGTAAGCGTGCACGGCGCGGTGGTAGACGTGAAATTTGACGGGGACCTTCCCGAAATTTACGAGGCTCTGGAAATTGACATGCCCAAAGGCACGCTTGTGCTTGAAACAATGTTTGAAACAGATGTAGATCAGGTGCGCGCCATTGCTTTAGGCATAACAGATTCCATGAAGCGCGGTATGGAAGTGCGCCGCACGGGGGCGTCTATAAAGGTGCCTGTAGGTGAAAAAACCTTAGGCCGTGTTTTTAATGTTTTAGGAGAACCGCTTGACGGTTTGGAAAGTTTAGGGGCTGACAGCCCGCGCGACGAAATACACAAACCCGCCCCGAATTTAGAAGACCAAAAAACCGTGCCCGAAATGCTTGAAACCGGCATAAAAGTTATAGATTTAATGACGCCTTTTACCAAAGGCGGCAAAATAGGAATTTTCGGCGGCGCGGGCGTAGGAAAAACCGTGATAGTTAAAGAACTTATCCGCAATATAGCCACAGAGCACCGCGGGCATTCCGTTTTTGCCGGTGTGGGCGAGCGTACCAGAGAAGGCTCAGACCTTTGGAACGAAATGAAAGAAGCAAAAGTGCTCGATAAAACCGTTATGGTTTTCGGGCAGATGAATGAGCCACCGGGTAATCGCCTGCGTGTTGCTTTTACTGCATTAACCATGGCGGAATATTTCAGAGATCAAAAACATGAAGACGTTTTACTTTTTATAGACAATATTTTCCGTTTTGCCCAAGCGGGAAGCGAGGTTTCGGCTTTGCTTGGCAGAATGTCATCGGCGGTTGGTTATCAACCAAACCTTGCTTGGGATATGGGCGAATTGCAAGAACGTATTGCCTCAACCACCGAGGGCTCTGTAACTTCCGTTCAGGCGGTTTATGTTCCTGCAGACGATTACACAGACCCCGCCCCTGTTACAGTTTTTGCCCATTTAGACGGCACGCTAACGCTAGACAGGGCAATTGCCGAGCAGGGACTTTACCCTGCGGTAAATTCTTTAATGTCTTCTTCAAGGCTGCTAGACCCAAATATTGTAGGAGACGAGCATTACCAAACAGCTATGGGCGTTAAAAAAATACTTCAGCGTTATAAAGACTTACAAGATATTATTGCAATACTCGGGCTTGACGAGCTTAGCGACGAAGACAAATTAACCGTGTCACGCGCGCGCAAAGTGCAACGTTTTTTAACACAGCCGTTTTTTGTGGCTGAAACTTTCTCAACCATCTCCGGAAAATATGTTAAAACGGAAGATACCATAAGGGGATTTAAAGAAATAATTGAAGGGCGCCATGATAGTATCCCCGAAGCGGCGTTTTATATGGCAGGTACTATAGAAGACGTGCTTAAAAAGGCAATTAAATAATGCACACGTTTGACTTAGAAATAATGTCTTTAGAGGGGCTCATATTTAAAGGCGCGGTTACAAGCGCTATACTGCCCGCGGTGGGCGGTGAAATTACAGTCTATGCAGACCATGAAGACATAATTGCAAATTTACACACAGGCGATATTATTTTAACTTTGCCGGAAAATTCCGGCCAGACAAAAATTAAAACTACTGGCGGTTTTTTGGAAGTTTTAAGCAACAAGGTCAATATTTTATCGTATTACGCCGCCGATATTGCTAAAGTTTCTGAGGAAAAAATTCTAAAAGCCCGTCAGCGCGCCGACGACGCTCTAAAGGAAAGCGCAAAACAAAACAAGCTTGTCGAAATTTTTTCAGAGTACGAAACCAAAAGAAATATAGCAGAAATCAGGGCAAATGTTTTACGCAAAACCCGAATTAAAGGTTAATATTTACGACGATAATGTAAAATTTATGCAAATTTATATGGCAACTTATTATTAAATGTGCTATAATCGCAGTCGAGAGTTATGATAACAAAAATACTTATTACCATGTTTATGGCGGGCTTGTTTTTCGGTTGCGCTTCCACGCCCCCTCCTGCGGCTGAACTGACCCCTTTGGAAATTTTAAGGCAAAGGCTTGTGGACAATTTAACGGATGTTCCGCAGGAAACCCGTGACGAAACAGGCCCTGTAGCTACAAAGAGGGAACTAGGTCGTCGGGCAGACGGTACGGTTACGGGGTATGAGTATGTAAGTATTCTTACCGGTAATGTCGTTGCTACCGTAATAGTAGACCATACCGGCAGACGCGCGTTGTCGGGGAGAATACCCAACGGTTTAGTGGTTCAACATAGCCCCGGAGGCTATGTTATAGCAGAACGTAATTATAACGCGGGACAGCTTGAAGGCGAAGTTATAGAATTTGACGCTCGCGGTAATGCGGTACGCGTTGCAGATTATCGTGAGGGCAAGTTGCATGGGCTTGTACAAGAATTTACCCCTGCAGGCCGCCTTATAGAGGAAAGAAATTACCGTGCAGGTATGTTGCACGGGCCTGCGCGCACGTTTACCCGCGACGGCGCTTTAGTAAGGGTTGTGCATTACAGAAACAATGAACGTTGCGGCATTGTGAGAGAATTTTTTCCGGCGGGTGCTGTAAAAACGGAGACTTCATATTTTCGCGGCTTAAGGGGCGGTTATCACAGGGAATTTAATAACCGCGGTATTTTACAGGCAGAATATTACTATGCGCGTGGCATTTTAAACGGTTTGTCGCGCTTTTTTTATGAAGAAGGGACCATTCATCAGGAAGTAAGGTTTGCTAACGGCGTAAGGCAGGGCGATACAAGAATTTTCTCCATAGCCAATCCGCATACCCCCATTTATGTAGACACCTATCGTAACGGCACAAGAGTGCGCCGCCGTGCTTTCTCTGCCAGCGGCGAACTTCTTTTCTCCTTAGATTTTTAAATTTTTACTTTTTTATTGTTTTTTGCCTTTGCGCTTAGCGCACTTAGCAGGCAATCGCTTAAAATTTTTAAGCGTTTTTCGAACTTTCGGGCAGTTTATAATAGCTCAAGTGTAGCCCGCTTCAAACATGCGAAAAACGATGAACTTAAAAATTTTTCGCTCAC
>Ga0123355_10013758_pt1 | contig 12609 bp, 9 predicted proteins | sample TergutEmb28metaG_3_FD_89872 | JGI IMG/M metagenome (GOLD analysis project Ga0123355, IMG submission 89872) | Embiratermes neotenicus P1 segment gut microbial communities from Petit-Saut dam, French Guiana - Emb289 P1 | ecosystem: Host-associated > Arthropoda: Insects > Digestive system > Gut ...
CTGGTACATTCAGAGAGTGCACACAGTAACACAGTCCTGGTACATTCAGAGAGTGCACACAGTAACAGATTTCTGGTACATTCAGAGAGTGCACACAGTAACACAGTCCTGATACATTCAGAGAGTGCACACAGTAACACAGTACTGATACATTCAGAGAGTGCACACAGTAACATATTCCTGGTACATTCAGAGAGTGCAAACAGTAGCACAGTACTGGTACATTCAGAGAGTGTACACAGTAACACAGTCCTGGTGCATTCAGAGAGTGCACACAGTAACAGTACTGGTACATTCAGAGAGCGCACACAGTAACACAGTCCTGGTACATTCAGAGAGTGCACACACTGTGTGCACTCTCTGAATGTACCAGTACTGTGTTTTCATATTTGGCCCGTTGTTGGTTCCTTAGAAACCGAAACACGTCGCCGAAGTTTTAATATTGATAACTATATATCGTTGTGTCACTGAATGGAATAAATTATTATATTATTGCAATTCAGAAGGGATGGTTACTATCAAATTTCCATTTTCGACTTGCTCCTTCAGCCCAAGTGCAAAATTATGGACTCATGATTTTATTTATCTCAGTAATTAACCAACTTGATGCACAAAATTTTTGTTTTACAATAATTTTAGTTCATGCTTCTACATGTTTGGAGCACATGTGCTCGAAACATGTAGAGGCATGAACTAAACGTATCGTAAAACAAAAATATTATGCATCAAGTTGGTTAATTACCGAGATAAATATAATGAGATGCACGGTCAGCAAAACGTCAAAATTTATGATTTTATGTTTTAACTTTGTCGGTCAAAATCATATATACCGTTGCAATTGTAAAATCTTCAATTAATTTTCCATCTTTATTTTTATTTCAATTGAAATTTGTACCTACGTGTAATTATCTTCATGTTTGCACCGTGCATCAATGATAATTAAACATTCTATTATCCAACTAATGCACAATATATAATATGTAGATACAATTAAAATTATAAAATATTTAAAAGTGCTCCAACATGTTTCGGATCACAGAGGATTCATCATCAGGATTCCCTGTACAGTACTTGGCTAAAAATTACAATCATCTTACTTGTAATTTTTAGCCAAACACTGTACAAAGCTGCCTGATAATGGATCCTCTGTGATCCGAAACATGTTGGAGCACTTTTAAATATTTTCTAATTTTAATTGTATCTACATATTATATATTGTGCATTAGTTGGATAATAAATTGTTTAACTACGTGTAATTATTTACTCTGTGTGTTACTTCCAAACAAGGTCGACTGTGTATATATTGAACTTAGCTATTTATTTTTGTTGAAAGATATTCTCTTTAACATCATTAACTTGTGCTTTCCTTGTTTATTACTCCGTGTGTACTGATCTGTGTTTACTCTCCTTGTTTACTATTTTGTAATGTTTACTGGCTGATTGACGCCTGCCCCCTATCCAATCATTGCGATATGACCAACAGCCATATCAAAATACTAGCTTATGCCAAAGATGTCCATCTATTGAAGTTTATTCTTCTTCTTGCAGATTAATTAGCAAACTCTCTTCCTAGGAGTATTTGCCTCTGCAAAATTTTATGTGCTACCTACCATTTCGCACTAACTGTGTTCACTATTCAAGACATGGGTAATAAAGTACGACTATTGTCTTTTTCTAGGCGCATGTCGAATAATTGCGAAAGGCTAGTAATGACGTCGTCATGTCTGTCTGTCTACCTGTCTGTTCAACCTTACGCATGGAAAAACTAGGCTCCCACTGGACGAATTTTCATGAATTGATTTTGAGCATTTTTAAAAAATCTGTCCATAAAATTCAAGTCTCTCTAAAATCTTCAAGAATAACAAGGACCGTTCATAAGGCCCTCCGTCCATGTATGATTAAATCTCATTGAATTCTTCGTATAATGAGAAATGTTTCAAACGAATGTTGCCGAGAAAACCATACACATATTTTACGTTCAAAGACTTTTTCCTGAAAAGCATTCCGTTTATGAGATAATAATGGAACAATATGGTAAAAGCGGACAGTTCACGGATGACAATATAATATGGCGCATGCGCATTGCATGCTGGGTAACTAAGGCTACAGACCCACCCTCGGAATACTTCGCGAACGCGTTTTAATGTTATGTCTATACGCACATTGCCTCCCTTGTCTTAATTTCCTCATGCTCTGTGCTTATCACTTATAAACAAGACAAGCAATGTGCGTATAACGTAACACTGAGGCGCGGTCTTGCAACAACTGTTGCAGTGGAAAAATAATAATTATTTCACATTCTAAGTGTGTGTTTTTAGCCTTAGGTGTCCAGCATGAAATGCGCAGGCGCAATATTCTCATGTGTGGCTTGTCCGGCTATCCTATATTTTTCCACATTATCTCTTAAAAGGAAAGATTAAAAAAAAAAAGTTTTTGAAAATATAATGTGTGTTTTGATTGCCTCTACAACTTTCTATTGAAACATCTCTCATTCTAAGGAGAGCTGAGTGAGATATTATCAGAAGTGTGTATTTGTCTTCATATAAAGTAACTGTTATTCTTGTCATATTTTAACGAATCTTGAATTTTCGGGACAGATTTTCGAAAAATACTGAAACATAAAATTCTATTAAAATTTGTGCAGTGACAGCCGACTTGTTCAGTGCGGTTGGACAGACGGACATACATGACAAAATTAATAGTCGCTTTTTTTCGTTTAACGTGAATAAAAATGGGTCCTGAATGATCGGTATGTACTGTACGTACCGACGACCGGGTCCTTTAATTCGTTCAGAATTGTAATTTCAGCAGGCTGGACTTTTATTACCAGTTACACATACTACTCTTAGTTTTGCATCTTTAAAAATATGGTTATTATTATTATTATTATTACTAAAACTCATTTACAGGCAAACGTTTTCCATGTTCTTGCCAAATAATTTTGTCACAAATTTTGACGTTTTGCTGACCGTGCATCTCAGCATATTTATCTCAGTAATTAACCAACTTGATGCACAAAATTTTTGTTTTACAATAAGTTTATTTCATGCCTCTACATGTTTCGAGCACCATGTGCTCATCATCAGGGGGTCAAAATTGCATTACACAGCCTCTGGTATCATCACACTGAAACAAGTGAGTGGTCTAAAATTACTAAAATACCACTCACTTGTTTCAGTGTGATGATACCAGAGGCTGTATAATACAACTTTGACCCCCTGATGATGAGCACATGGTGCTCGAAACATGTAGAGGCATGAAATAAACTTATTATAAAACAACTTTTTGTGCATAAAGTTGGTTAATTACTGAGATACATATTTTTGTCACAGTTACTTATACAACCATTATTACCATGTATAATTTTTTGTGTTACTTCAGGACATGTTGATGGCATTTCTGGGTTTGTTACTACTGAAGACATAATTATCATCGATATTTGTTACTGTGAATTATTATTATTTTTGTCCCGTCTTAAAAAGCGACGTAATTTGAAAATGTGTGCTGTTAATATGGATTCTGAAGGATGGTTCGAGTAATTATTGATAACAATATCTGTTGCGGATTTTCTTCTGAAGATATCCATTTTTATATGATCCTAACGTTCCTGGAATTAGTAAGTCCAAACTATTCTGCTTGTCATTTTCACAGCTGAATTAACCCTTTGACGCCTAACGACCCCTATAGGGGTCGTACCGCACCGCTAACCTCTAAATGTTGCATTTTATATATTTATTCAACAAACACAGGTACTGAATATTTTTAACACGGTATACACTCTCCGTTTCTTTCTCTTCAAAATGCAGTTTGTTTCATAATTCTAACATATTTGGTTCATGTTTTATTCACATTTTATATACAGTGGGTGCCAAAATTAAAAAAAAAAATAATTCCGGCACCAAACGGTTAAACTCAAGCATTTTGTGTATCCTGTTAAATACTGTACTACAGCAGACGGCTTTATCTCTTTCCTATCGTAAATAATCAGTGTATCTGAAGAATAAAAACCAACCAGATGCCACCCATTATTTTATTGTACTTCTTATAGGCTCAACATGTTTCGGGCACTACTATGTCCATCATCAGGAGCTCGCGACTACAATGATGATTACCACATTGGTCGTTTCATTCTTGGTTTGCTGTATGTTGGAGGTTAGGTGCGGTTAGGCTGGAGTAGTGTCCGGGCTGCAGTCTTTACATTGTAGTCGCGAGCTCCTGATGATGGGCATAGTAGTGCCCGAAACATGCTGAGCCTATAAGAAGTACAATAAAATAATGAGTCGCGCTGTAGCCTGAAGACCGGACCCTACTCCAGTCTAACCTCACCTAACCTCCAACCTACAGCAAACCAAGAACGAAATGACCAAAGTGGTAATCAACATTGTAGTCGCGAGCTCTTGATGATAGGCATAGTAGTGCCCGAAACATGTTGATCGTATAAGAAGTACAATAAAATAATAAGTGGCATCTGGTTGGTTTTTATTCTTCAGTTATCACAATGATACACGGTCCAACAAACATAAAATCAGTGTTAACATCAACACATCAGGTTTGAGAGAATTCTGATATTCTTTAGATATTGCTTTTTGCAAACTTTCCTTTCAAATTCTGCTAGAAGATTTCAGACATTAACCCAGAAAATGAGTATGCCATTAATACCCCCTTTTTTAGGTTTTATAAGATCCATCGAATTGAAAGTAATTTTGACTCAAGGTACTGAATAATAAGAATGAGTTTCTTTAAAACTTTGTCCATCTATATTAATAGTTTTCATTAGATACCCCGCAATTTTTTAAGTTTTTTTTAACGGTAATGTTGACACACAAATCTTTTATATATACCGCTATTAGTTTACATTCTAGTTTCGATTTTAAATTACGAAAGTTGCTGGCTGTCTGTCTGTACAAAAGTTTCCTTCGTTCATTAATTGGGAGAGGTTTGTCCTGAAGATTAAGAAATGTGATTCTCCCTAAGAGTACGTGTAGTGTGAGCTGCCAAATAGAGCTTGTCGATTTTGGAAGATATTTCAAGTAATATAATAATAATAATAATAATAGGGACATAGTTTGTCTCAGGAATATAAGTATAAATACCCTGCATAAAGGACATGATGATGATGATGATAATAATAATAATAATAAATCAAATGAGAAGGGTGGCACAAAAAAGGAAGGGATTCTACACATAAAAGCAAAATTTGGAGAGTCCTTAAAGATAAAATGGGAAAGCAAAATAATGCATGTCCATTATACTAGAAGTATAGATAAACAGCTTATTGGTGAAGCAGACACGTTCCTATGGCTGTCGAGGGGAGATCGGAAAGGGAGGCTGAAAGTGATATTATAGCAGCTCATGATCAGGCATTACAAACCAAATATCATGTGACAAAAATATTACAAACAGACACAGATAGCCATCTGTCAGCTATTTGATGAGGCAGTGGAACACATCATATCAGCATGCACAATATTGGCAGAAGAACATTACGTAAAGAAACATGACAGAGTGTGTGCTCAGCTACACTTTAACGTATGCAAGGAAAAAGGGGTAAAATTGGACAACGAACACTGGTATGACCATGTACCAAATTCAATCGAAACAATTCATTAAGGTAATGTTACCACATTGTGGAACCAACAAGTGCGCAGCGACAGAACTTTTCCTAACAGTAAACCGGACACAGCAATCCGTAACAATAAAAGGGGAACATAAATGTTAATTGATGCTGCAATTCCTGGAGACAGAAATGTGATCTAGAAAGAAGCTGAGAATATTTTAAAGTATAAAATCTCATAACAGAAATTCACCACACGTGGAATGTGAAAACAAATATGATACCGGTAATAAGATGGGCGAAAGGAACCATTTCTAAATCCCTCAGACAATACCTGAGCAATATAACGGGAAAGCAAGAAATTAAGGAAATACAAAAAAACAGCCATATTGGACACTGCACACATACTGCGGAAAGTGCTAATATAGAAGTACAAAACATATTTCACGGGCGAAATAACATTACATGTAGCACAAATTGTAAATACAGAACAGCTGCAACACTGTATACCGTAGAAAAATGGTCTATTTCTGGTGCGTAATTGTAAATACCCTGCATTAAGGTCATATCGAGGATAATAATCGTAATAATAATTTATTTATGTATGTACGGAATCTAAATGACAATATTTCATGACATAAACACGAAATATCGCGTTATTGTGCCAATTTTCAGCCGTGATATTGATCTTTCAATTCGAAACTTATCTGACGTTGATATAATCGTAAATTTTTCAGTTCTGTTTTGAAAGTCATTGTCTTTGTAACTAAAACAGCGATTTAACTTCAACAAAACAAGGTGTCCAGTAAACTCTCTCATTCTGCCAAACATCACTGGTCCCACGTTTATTACTTCAATAGCCGAAGGAATCGAAATACTCATAATATGTTATGACGTAGGAATTATTCCATTTTTCTTCTGTTGTGTTCAGTTGACAGTTTCCTTTGCGTGCACACTGTAGTTCCAATGGCATTATTCATGGCTTTTGCTCTCGTATATTCGGCACCATGCTCGCTCTAATTCAAAATCCGCTCGAAGCGGTGTGATTAACCGAGGGCTATAGAGTGGTAAGAGCAGTCGTAGCAGTTCCGCCCACAACACGTAGGTTACGCCCAATTTGGTGAACATTATTAATGGGAGGTGACATGGTGACATGTGTGACTATAGAAGAATAAAACATTTATTGTTACGGAATTTAGATAAATGATAAAAAGCCCAGGGCTTACCAAATTCACGGCAAGCAGAGTTGTATAAATGGGGGGGAAAGCGCACTGTTTTCGCACTTCCAGTGCAACACGACGTTTCATGGCGACAGTTCATATCACTGTTATTCCTTGACCTCCAGCTAGCGCCAGCTTAAGAATAAGTGGGACTATACATCTTCCTCCCTATATGCCTTCATGTCCTGAACAGGGGAAGTTCCCCTTTTTTCCGCTGAAACAAAGTCTTGTTCTTCTTTTTTTGACGTTTTGCTGACCGTGCATCTCAGTATATTTATCTCAGTAATTAACCAGCTTGATGCACAAAATTTTTGTTTAACATTAAGTTTATTTCATGCCTCTACATGTTTCGAGCACATGTGATCGAAACATGTAGAGGCATGAAATAAACTTATTGTAAAACAGAAATTTTGTGCATCAATTTGGTTAATTACTGAGATAAAGGTCTTGTTCTGTTGCTGTCAAGGGTTGAACGCAAATACAGTTTTTCTACCTAAGTCAAGCTGCTGTTTCCAGTACCAGTTATATGTGACCCTATGTGGGGTAGCATGCGTGATTCCAGGCTTGCGCTGTGGTGTAAATAAGGTCTTCGCTATTCTGGATTGCTACGCAGCGCTGATTGGTAGATACTTACCGACGTTTTGAGACAACCTATCGGTCCCATCTTCAAGGGTCAAGCAGTCAGTGGGACTGAGAGGCTGTCCAGAAATTTCGGTAACTAACTATGAATAATCGGCGCCTAGCGTCCCATAAGAGCGAAGCCGGATTAAACCTACTTTGTAAAGCATTCTCCTGTTCCGCATTGGTATTGTGAGGAACGATAAGCATTGTAAAACCAGACTCAGATTAAGTTCTTACAGGAAGAGTAGAGTCCTGTGATAATGGCATTACCTAAATGTTATGTGTGATTCGCAGAGTACAATTAGCAAGATGCAACGTTTCACAATTTATTTATTTATTTCTGTAAGACGCTCTACATGTTTCAGACGGGTTTTCAGTCCATCATCAGGGGCACAAAACTGCACATACAGCGTCAGGCATTTGTCAGACCGTTATTGCTACCTGCTTCTAGCCTGGTCGGGCCGGCCTGGCTAGCAGCAGGTAGCACTAACGGTCTGGCAAATACCTGACGCTGTATGTGCAGTTTTGTGCCCCTGATGATGGACGGAAAACCCGTCTGAAACATCTAGAGCGTCTTAGAGAAATAAATAAATAAATTGTGAAACTTTGCATCTTGTTGGTTTTATTCTGTGAACATGTTAGCGATGCACGGAACCATGAATGTAAGATTATGTGTGATCTTGCGGTGTGACCTCCCCATTGTGCTTACAGAACACGCAATAAAAAGGACGCAGTCTGTAGACACACAAATTTTAATCACAGCAAATCCAATCGCAGCTACACGTTTCGGCAGCACAAAGCCGCCATCATCAGGCCGCATGTATTTTGATTTTTATTTAATTACTTTAAATTTATATAACTTAATCGGGACCCGGATAGCGCAGCCAGCATAGCGACTCACTACTGGCTGTACGGTCCGGGGATCGAATGCCAGTGGGGACGAGATATTTTGCTCCCGTCCAGACCGACCATGGGTCCCAACCAACCTCCTACACAATGTATAACGTGTCTTTCCAGAGGTTGAAGCTGAAGGATAGTGGTGTTGACCATCCACCCCTCACCCAGCGCCGTGGTTAAAGAAAGAGTACAGATATATATATATATATATATCTGCTCCCCTCTGGGCCTTCGTTGCCTGTTCTAGGGTGAACTTTATCTTTACTTTTATCTAAATTAATCACAAATGGATTTTTACAATAATTTTGTACGCTGTAAAAGAGATTTTTATATGTGACGTTTACATCTACTTTATGTAAGGGCGACCCTCGGCCATAGATTTCGTAATTATATGTATGACTGCAGCTGTATAATTGTCTTTTTACATTTTCTGATAAATACTGTCTGATGATGGTTGCTTTGTGCAGCCGAGAACGGTTAGATATTATTGTATTTGCTGTAATAAAAGTTGTGTGTAGAAGGATTACGTCATTATTAGGTGTGATATTTAGACCATCACACCGCAGTGGGGGGTGGAGACCGCGGTAGCACAGTGGTTAAGGTGCTGTGCTACAAATCTGAAGGTTGCTGGTTCTATTCCAGATGGTGTCATTGGAATTTTTTATTGATATAATCCTTCCGATCGCACTATGGCACTGGGGTCGACTCATCCTCTAACAGAAATGAGTACCAGGATTACTTCCTGGGGGTAAAAATGACCGGTGCGTAAGGCTGATAACCTTACCACCATTCCGAGCCATTATCACGTAATCTGGGAACCTTAACTTCCTGGAACCCTGTGGGCACCTCGGTCCTGTAATGGGACTGATTTTTTTACACCGCAATGGACAGACTCCCATGCTTCAAGCTGGGTTCAGCATTAATATATAAGAGAAGTTGGGAGCCTTCCGGAATAAAAATTACAAGCTTTGCAGCCTAAAAACTTGACTTGAGTGAGGTACAGTCATGCACCGCGCGTTCGGATAGTGTAGCGTATGACATTCAAAGGCGTTTGACAGACTGCACAAAATGCACTTCTGTAACATCCACAAAACATTGCTCCCGCGCCAGACTGGTTGCGCTAAGCGAGCTTTTCCCAACGCATTTGCTGTATTCTTAGACACTTCAAGCGGTTAATGGAAATAACATTTAAATCGTCACATACTGTCGGTCATCTGCAAATTATTATCAGTATTTGGTATTTATGACACATCAGTGGAATAACAAAACTAGATAAAGAAAAGAATCAATGTATTAGGCAAAAACGGGAGCACAGAACATAGTAAAGGAAATAAAACAGTACCAGAAAAAGTGGCTACAACATTTACAGAGGATGGACACAGACTACCAAAACAAGCACTACAATATAAACCAAAAGGACGAAGGAACATAGGACGACCGAGGAAGAGATGGAGGGACCAACTTCTTCTTGAGGATCAAGGAACAGGAAACACGCCTAACCCTTCGGGGACATGATAGTGATGATGATGACACAGCAGTCTGTCTCTCCAGACGCAAAATTCCACATTAGTGCCAGGTTAAATCCATACTATGTGTCAGTTATGTACTTATTTTTAATATATGAGATTATTAGAGAACTTGGCACAAAGGAGTCTGCTTCGTGCGCAAAATTTAGTAACAATAGAACGAAATGTGATAATATTTTCATGCATCAGCCCAGCATGCGTGATTTACATTGGAAGTGACTCAATAACTCACTTAGATATCTGTAGAAAAACAGTATTGCAAGTTGCAGATGATATTTGACTGCTTACTAAATCCCATTCCTGGAACCAATCGCATTATATGACTGTGCGTTATCACGGAAAATTACCGCCATTGGACTTTTTTTTTTCTGTGGCGCTGCTGTTCAATGCGCGCCTCATTCTTGAGGTTTCTAGATCACACACAACAACGCACCACAGTCGGTAGGACTCCTCTGGACGAGTGATCAGCTATTCGCAGAGACTTCTACTTGACAATACACAACACTCATAAGAGACAGACATCCATCCCCCCGGTGGGATTCGAATCCACGATCTTAGCAGGCGAGCGGCCGTAGACCTACGCCTTAGACCGCGAGGCCACTGGGACCGTTCCATTGGACCTTACCCATCCATTTTAATATGATCTTCTCATTTACGTGAAGTTTCAGCAGCCCAGTTTCCTGAAAATTTCGATCACTTGGGATGTTTGTGCAGCGTAGAGTGGCAGTCAGTTACCCTGGTTTCGAGACAACCTATCCGTCCCATCTTCAAAGGTCAGTTAGCGGTGGAAGCAAGAGATCACCCACAATCAAAGCGCCCCTTTCTAATCAAAATTTCGTAAAGTAGAAACTACGCCTATATGGTGGCTCAGTTTTCATCGAGGCATGAATAATATTTTGCAGTCATAGAATCAAGCCAAGTTTGGCGATCGATTCATCTATTCCTTCACCCAAAGCCTGATAACACAAAAACCTTGGCCCTGTTCCGTAGCTCGTAATGGGAAAACGAGCCACACGCGAGTGAAAATAAAAAGTGTGTTTCCTGACGACGTGAAAAACGCAGCCTGTCTTGCATGTTGTTAGAAGCAAAAAAAATCATGAAACATGGGCGAAACGCAAAATCCAAATTATTTGAATGTCCAGTTATCGTCAGGTAATACACTCTGAACTTTCAAAACTGCTAATAAAAACATGGCATGATCCTTAACCATTTCCTTACAACTGTAGTGCTCACAACCTATTTCCTTAAGAACCATCGCAATAGGGATATTTAATTACCCTGCATGACTTCATGGTTGGTACAGATATGCGCCACTTAACGACAGGAATACGATCTGAGAAATGCGTCTTTAGGCGATTTCGTCGTTGTGCGAACGTGTACTTACACAAACCTAGATAGTACAGTACAGCCTACTACACGCCTAGAATATCGCTCCTAAGCTACAAACCTCTACAACATATTACTCTTCGGAATACTGTAGGCAATTGTAACACGATGGTAAATCTAAAGGTAAAGCAGTCCCTTTACAGGCCTGGAATGGCCCAGAGGGTTCCATGAAGTTAAGGCTCCCAGATTTCATGACAACGGCACAGGATGGTGGTAAGATTGTCAGCCCTACGCACCGGCCGCCTTTACCCCCAGAAAATGCTCCTGGTACTCATTTCTGTTAGAGGCTGAGTCGATCCCAGGGCCATAGTGAGATCGGAAGGATTATATCAATGAAAAATTCCAATGAGACCATCCGGAATCGAACCAGCGTCCTTCCGATTTGTAGCACAGCACCTTAACCACTGTGTTACCGCGGTCCCCTGTAACACAATGGTACGTATTATAATATTATATTATAATCTTATGGGACCACCGTCGTATATGCGGTCTGTCGTTGACTGAAACATCGTTATGCTGCGCACACCTGTATAGCTACAACTATAACTTTACTTACTTACTACATGAAGCAGAGTCCTTCTTGAGAAGCTAACTGGTTCTGCAGCTAGTCAAGAAATTCCCAGCACTTTATGGAACCCGAAGGTTCACCACCTTTACAATCATCACAACTATAACTTTACTTTTCAAATAGGAGCACAAACTTAAATGAAGCGAATTATGGGGCTGCTGCGATATTTTCCGGAACTTTACCTGCAGTGTAGCTATAAGCAACATGCGTGACCTGCTTTTTTTCTACACATCATTCTACGACCTCGGCTGTGTCTTGCAGGCGATAATAAATACTTTTCGGGCAGAATGGTGTCAAGATCTGACGGTGTGAATAATGGGGCGAATTGACACATTCTGCAGCCACGTGCGATCCGCGGTGTCTGCTCCTTAAGTACATACATGAGAGATATTCCATTCCGTTACGTCTCTTCAAACCGAAAATAATTTCGCGTCACGTTCCTCGCTTAGAAATGCTATCAGCGATTCACTTATATTGTTCTTCGCTTTCTACTCGTCTTTGCCCCTATTTGTTCCACTTTAGTCACTTCAGTTCCATTTTTATATCTCAAAACTGTAGTAATCAACTTTCTAATTTTTTTTTCTTTTTCTTGTTCTTCATTTTCATCATCATTACAGAACGTCATTCTTGATTTATAACTTTTATCGCCACCACCATAATCCGTCGCGTTCTTCATCTTCTTGCAGCTAACTCTTTACAACATTTGTTGTTCCTATCACTAAAACTAAACTAAACTCCGTGGCTTTAGTCCGCGAGCGAACCATACCGACAGAGCGGCCGCCGCCGGTAGGCGAAGTTAGTGCCAACTTTTGCGGATAGAGGGGTGTCACGTGGTTA
>Ga0123355_10013759_pt1 | contig 12606 bp, 12 predicted proteins | sample TergutEmb28metaG_3_FD_89872 | JGI IMG/M metagenome (GOLD analysis project Ga0123355, IMG submission 89872) | Embiratermes neotenicus P1 segment gut microbial communities from Petit-Saut dam, French Guiana - Emb289 P1 | ecosystem: Host-associated > Arthropoda: Insects > Digestive system > Gut ...
GGCTGATTGGGGTTTGGGTTTGTCCATGGGCAAAAATTTTAAAATTTTTCTTTTGAAAAGGAAAAACTTTCCCAATGTAAAAAAAGTTAACCCCCCCCCCCAAATCCCACATTTTGTGACAATGGAAGTATGCATAGTAAATAGACTGGATAGTTTTTAATTTTTAGACACGACATCCCCGGTGTGTATTAAATATACATAGGTAAGAAAAGGTTGTTATTCTGCATACTTCTTATATATGAGTTTGAGTCTGTGGTCCTGACCAACACACCAACACTCCTGCTACATCCAGATCGGATCTCGAACACATCCACCGTCCTGTGCCTCTGATAACTGGGTCCGGAAGGCGGATGTTGCGACGGGGGCAGTGTTCGATTGCAGGCGTAAATAGGGTGGGGGAAATCACCATCTGTCCTAAGTAAGGGCCACCGGCGAGGAGAAAATAGCTGCTAGGAATGCAATAGATGCGCCTGCGCAGACGAGTTGCTGTAAGTACTTCCACTAACACTCCTCCGCACAGCACCACACCTGCCCACTCCATCCCAGGCAGTAGTAGACAGTACCTTGTCTGACAGTAAGCACAGAACTGCACTGTGCATGCATGCCTTGGCAGCAGACACAGCAGTTGTGCAGACTTAACCTCGGCATTAGATATTGGCCAGCTTTACCTCCGGGAAGGAACCCGCACCCATTGAATGGGAGATGTTGGGCTCTAGCATGTCAGGACTTTCTGGACAAAATTATGTCAGTTCCTTTTAACTCCTACCGCAAGTGGAGCCACGCCTCCGCAGTCGACTGCCGCCTAAGACGCAGTAGCGACATTCGTATGTGCAGCATAGCGCAAGTGTCCCTGTCATAATGAAACACCGGAGGAGGGCAGGTATTGCTCAATTCCACCCTAAACGTCAAATCTAGATGGAGGTAGAGCACTCAAGTTCACCCCCCGGCCATCCACGGAAGAGGACGCTGGTGTGCCCATACAAACTGTCAGTGGCAGGAGCCGTCTCTTCATTCGCGGGTGTCGAACCCCACTCGTCCGGTCGCCTGACATGAATAACGCTACACTTCTACAATCACTGCGACGCAACTGAGTCCGTTTGTCTCTCTATACCGTAAGTGTGGGGAAATCCCCCACTCTGCCAGTGAGCCAGCTACCTGACCATCGTCCCCGAACTCCCTCCTCGCCAGCCGCACTGACACTTGACAAGTTGCTTTTGAAATTTTCAGCGGACCCCACAGGCAACTTCTTGTGTTCATTCCATGTGGACATGAAAGGAGGGTTACTCCGTGTTGCCAAGTCACACGAACACATCTTCGGTTCCATGACTCGTGGCTCATTTCTACAATCGTGACCCCCCCCCCCCCAAAAAAAAAAAAACACACACACACACGCTACATTGCGTACGGAATATACTGCGAGACAGCGGCCGAATTCCACTAGACATCTGCTGTTTTGTACGTACATGCAGACTAAAACGTACGAACGAAAACACGTGAGTGAATCGTTTCGCGCAAAACAAGAACGTTGCAAAACTTGCGCCATTAGAGCAGAGAGGTGCAGCCAGCATGACGCCCAGTTCGGCCCTACAGCTGTGCTACAGAATGTTTCCTGCTACCTGTTACCAGTTGCGTTCACTGCCAGCAGTTACCATCTTCAGCATTTCGGATTTCACTGTGTCCGAAGCCCTCAGGTTCCAGCACTCTGCCTAAAGAAATTTCTCTTCTAAAATCCTGCTCCTGCGGCCCCCCGTGCCGCACTGTGTGGTATGGAATGATACAGAATAATATTCGTCTTGACCATCTGCAGGAACTCGGGGCGTATTACTGAGGCCGTATATGGTATATGATTACTTCGTTGCTGTGCCAAAATCAGACGCGAGTGGCACGTACTGTGGCTGTGCCAGCAATGTGGACTACTGGCCAGTGAATCTCCGAAAGCCGATCCACTCCAGCCATTCCCGATTGCTCATGGCAACCTCTAACAAATCCGAGCGATATCTCGCCACCAGCAATGGGTGCCTGTCGGTAGTCAAGCTGTTGTCAGTGTATAAAGTACGAGATTCGGCTTACGGCTTTAGAAACAGGGAAAGTGAGTGGGAAACTGAGCCCAATAGCTTGTTCCCGAAGGACAGTTGCGTCCTGCTCGGTCTTGTCTTGTTTTTTCAAATGAGCATGGTGTGGTCAGACACGACGATATCTGCAGTTTATAAAGCAGGAAGTGCTGCAGAATGCTAGAAGTGGAGATTATGAAGATGAACGAAAATCTGACTCCTTGCAGAGATGTAGCCTATGAAGGAAGAATTTTAAAATGGAGAATTTATTACGTTTTCGTAGGAACTGCAGCAAAGTTGCGAAGTCGCGATCTGGAAGTGAGATAAACAGTGTTATTTCAAATGGTTAGCTCTGCAGTCACTTCCATTTCTAAAGGACAGAAACAAATCGAGGAAAACCATGGACAGAAGGTTAGGTTAATTAATTCGTCTTGTTCAGCATGTTGGATACGAGATTCGAAGTTTTGTCGTACAACATATCTTACAGTTTATTACACTGCGTCATGCAGTTTGAGGTGTTTGCTTCAGGAAACTGTAAAGAACAAGCACTGTATGACATAGAGTTGCGTAGTGAGAAATCGTGGATGAAAAAGTTCAAAATAAAATGCGCGGTGGCACACACGAGACAGGGGTTACAATTTAGGCAATACTGACGTGACGAAAAGCGGGGCAATAAAAGTGCTGTTGAAGGTTCGAAAAATTTTATCTCACAAAATAAATTTTAACCTGCCCACATAAATATGCAGTGACCATAGTGACATGGGGATTATGAACAGCTTAAAATAGGTTTCGAACCCCGAAAAACATGGAAGGTTGATTATAATATGTTTGGCAAGCAATTTGAGAGTAAAAATCTGAACACAACTCAGAAAACTGCGGTACAGAGGTGGTGGGACGGAGGATTAGTGCGGGATGAGCGGGAAGCCCTTATACGCCTGGAGTGAAGTCTCCGTGCACATACGGCAGACTGCTTATGGTTGCGGTTAGTGCTGCAAGTGTCGCCCACTGCCACGTAAAACAGGGTCACGTGTTTTGTGTAAGGTACTTCCCCAGTTCAGCACAATTCCTGCACAGGTGGCGTGAACTGCGCCTTCTGCCTCCAGTGTACAATATTCCTCGACGTTCCGTTGGCAGTATGATCCATCCGTCTGTTGCTGCATCCTGTGGCCCCCCAGATGACAGCGTCGCTTCCTTTTCATTTTTCGCACTCACCTACAGCCAGTTAGTGTCCGTGCCTTGCGATGGAAAGGTTGCTACCCGCTGAAGGGACGTCATGTGGTCTGCATTTGGGGATTATTTGTTTACTTTGTGACAACAAAATGTTTTTTATTTCGTTGCATTTATTTTTGTTTCTTGTTATGTAGTTGTGCATTATTTTAATTGTCCGTTTTATTGGTTGGTTGTTACTGTGCCATCATTAAGAAAAATAAATACTTGTTCGAGTACACTGCACGTTAATGTATTTCTTGTAGCTCACTAAAATACGTGTGTCATTCGCTCTGTAGTCTGCCTTACGACACGGAGTTCTCCACAGAGTGCGATCCACTTCTTGCTCTTTCAATTTCCAGTATTCTCTCTTTTTTATAAGGGCATCCAGTAGATGCTTACGTCTTCTTTCTCGTCTTCCCGTCACATATATCCTTCCCTCTATTTTTCCTTCAATAACGTGCTTTAGAAGGCAGTTTCTGCGCAAGATGTGAACATGTTTGTCCACAGAAATAAAATGAACATTTCACGTTATAATACGCAGTGCACATCACTTGATATCGTTCATGTTTGTTGCCCAAATTCGTTATCCGAAACTCACTACGGTGTGCTCAGAACACAAATGATCCTTATACTAGTACAGCCGTGTACACAGCATTTCACCTTCCTCAGTATAAGAATATTCCCTGAATTGGTCTCTAATCGTGTTTTCACTTTCGTTTCTGCAGCCAGCAGCAGGACATTCAGTAACGACAGTGACAGGTGGCACGTACGTGTCTGTCGAGAAACAAAATGGAGAAGAAGCAACCGGTGGCAACGATTGTTGCCCTTCCTACAACAAATACATTGAACATTGGCGAGACGCCGTCCTCTGCTGAACCTGCAGTTGCACAATCTGTGCTCAATTGTCGAAATTCATGTTACGTGTTAGCGTGAATGCATGGTCTGCCACAAACAGGGATACAATTAGTATATTTCTCCACGGAAGAACAGAGCTTGTAGTTATGGTTATTTGGTTCACCCTATAACCTGCCATGAAGGCCCTCACGGGGAGTAGTATAGCTCTACTCTTTCTTCAACGTCGGGGCTAGAGGGCGGGGTGCGTGGGTGGTCAAACTTCACGCCCCAGCTGCTTAACCCCGTCACCGGGAAAGAGAGCCGGTACCCATTGTATAGGAGTCTGGGTGGGCCCCAGGGCCGGGCTGGACGGGTCCGGAAAATCTCGCCCACTGGGATTCGATCCCTGGACTGTCCGGCCGGTAGCCAGTCGCTATACCGACTGAACCGCCTGTAATGTTAATTTAATGTGAGATCACAGGATAAAGCTCAACAGATGTACTGCAGTTGACTGTATTGTTGTTTATCTTGTACAGTACCAGGCCTGATGATGGACTAATCAATAAAATGCGAAACATGTGTTGGACTGAACTTCGCATTGTTCTGTCGATGTAGCTGTACGCAGCGGGATCACTGGGCTAAACTGTGTACTGCCATAACCTGAAGTACTGTGGTATCAGTTTGACGACGCTGTCACGTGTTAAGGCTATAGCGTCGCTGATGGGTGCCTCCATGTGGCAGCGATGTACGCCTGTCCCAGTTCCACACTTCCTGGCCTGTGAACAAACCTAGGCCTACACGAACGACGTTTCGAAGGCTTGAATTGCCTCCATCTTCAGGACATCCTGTTCCGTTTCATGTTATTTCCCAGCAACGCACTGCTGCTGGCTTGCTGTTCGATATCGATGCCATCGCGGGATCGTGGTTCGACTTGGCAACATGGCTGTGGCCCTGAGGGTAAGATAAGAGGGAGGTGGGGGCAGTTCGCTATCCCTGTCTCTGTCCCACAGACAAGGTCTCCGAGCCTATACTCCGGCTGCAGTCAACATGTTACCCGACAGCACGTATGTATTGACTGTGACCCTCGTAAATGTCACAGAGTTACGGTCTTTTGCAAATGTACGGCGGTGTAAATAATTTCCAAGGTTTCGAAGCAATCTGCTGCTTCCATCCTCACAGTAGAAGTGTTCCTTCGAAACACTGGAACTTAACGTGCAAAACCACATGAAGATACGTCACTGTGAGGATCACCAATAAATGCTGCCAGCATCGGTGCATTACCTTCATGACTTTCACCATAAGAGCTGTCAAGTGTTGCCGGTAGCACTGAGTTCTTCGCAAGGTTATGTATATCGCTCAGTGTGCAGCGATATGCACTGCGAGCTGCCAACTGTACACAGTACAGTAACACTGTAACTGCGCTCCATGTAATCCTCGTTTCCCGCCGCTAATAACAGAAGGCTAAGCTATAAGCTTGCAGTGTGCAGCTGTCCCAGTGTGGGCCGTGTTACACATATTTCAGTGCTGCACATTGCTTGCTAGGCATGCCGTTGCTACGGCATATAGTTACGTGTCCAGTACATAGCTGCTGTTTCCCGTACAACACCAACTGAATGCAAAAAAAAAGTGCCGCTGTCGGCAGCAGCGAATAGCACGTACTGCGTACTGTGCGCACGTACTGATTTATTGTGGCGAAGGATACTTCGAGATTAAACTTGGCAGAAACTACAGTTCCAAGATAATTTGAGGTGCGGCACAGAAACTAACATGTCGGCCGGCTGTGTTACATTATATTCGGGCAGCAGAAATACCGTGCGAGATGTCAGAACTGAATTTTACAGCAGGTGGGAAAATGAAGTACCATAACGACAGATAATGAGCAAATGATGAGGAACTTGGATGTACATACATAAAAATGTGTAAATTATACCAGTAGGCATGTTGTGTTGTGTGAATGTAACAAGGGAGTGGATGGAGAAGACTACAAATCGGGGAGCTTTATGCTCTGTACTTCTCACCACATATCATTTTGATGGTAAAATCAAGAAAAATGAGATGGGCGGGTTATATGGCACGTATGGGGGATAGGAGAGGTGCATACGGGGTTTTGGTGGGGAGACCTGAGGGAAAGAGACCACTTGTAAGACCTAAGGGTAGATTGGGGGATAATATTAAAATTAATTTTCAAGAAGTGGGATGGAGGCACGAACTAGATTGATCTGGCTCAGGATAGGACTGGTGAATGTTTGTGTTTCATGAAATGCAGGGAATTTCTTGACTGTCTGAAAACCTGTTAGCTTTACAGGAAGGTCTCAGCTTCGTGAGGTTAGTTGGTTGGTTGGTTGGTTGGTTGGTTAGTTAATTATTTAGAATTTTATATTCTCTGAAGACAGCAAATAAAGCCGAAACATGTAAGATAAAGCGGTAAGAATAAAAAGTTGTGTCTGTGATTAATTAAGCATCACTCCCAGAAGGTATAGGGGAGAAAGGAGGCACAGTTCCACGCATTCTTAACGTGGGCACTAGACGGAGGACACAGTGTACATCCGTGTTACTTCTAGGTCAGACTCTACCGCCTGCATCTCTCTGCGTAGGTCGATAATTTATTAAATGCAGAACGCATAAATTAATACTGGGTTGAATATTTGTAAAAGCGAAGGCTAACTTCTGAGGTGTGTGTCAGAAAGTGGGCTGACAGCTGCCTGGTCCTGCAGCGACGAAATTCCGTCAGTCGGTGCTTTAAAACGGCTATTTATGGATTATTTGCGGTTTATTCAACTAGTGAGTCAGTCCGACGTGGATAAAATTGGCGGCGTGTGCAGTGAATTGGAAGGGATGCAGAAGGCAGCGGTAACGGCCTAATTCCAGGCAATATCCGTGCATTTTCCGGGAGGGTCGGAGGAGATTCACGAACATACGCCCCGCCCCCAATCATGATAGACGCCGGGCCGAGAACTGAACCCGGGACATTTCGAATACGAAGCAAGAGAGGCTGCCACGATCAGCAGCTATCCATATCCTTAATTGCTGGCGAGTGTAGAAAACAGTGATACCCGTCATAATAAAACCACAGATTCCGTAGGGTATCTTTTATACGAAAGTGTGAAGAAAGCGTGCAATTCTCAGTACGAAGGGACGAAAACCGGCGGAAGATAAAATGAAATTTAACTATTCACAGAAAGACGGAGCAAAAAAAGGAATTAGTGTTAGCCCAGTTTACGTGAAAACCGTCAGGAAACTGCAGGTGGCGCCTGTGCAGCGCACTGGGGAATGTGGGGGGCCCACACTGACTACCCACTGCCAGTGTCGCGGTTGTGACGCAAATCAGGATTATCCGTCAGTGCATAAAGTACATCAGCGCTGAATACAACTAAGGAACGGTGGCTGATAGTGAATGCGAGGAATGTGGTTACTGCCTTAACAAATGTCAGCCTGTGTCTGTAGGATGTACAGGTACACTGCAGGTGCACGGGTCGTGACTGGGCCACAAAGTTCGACATTCAATTTTCGGTAATCAGCAATAACAGCATGGCGGAAGCCCAAATTGGTGACGAAGCGACATTAGCGACACTTGTTGTAAGGTCGCAGCAATACAAAGTGATTATGTACAGTTGTGGTAAAGTGTACTGTAACAATATGGCGACCAAGTGATCATTTTCGGTTAACTTTCCGTTTGATAGTGGTAATGAGGCTTAAAGACAGTTCGGAACATCTGTGCATTAGAACGCTCACAGATTGTTTGCAAACTGTGGTGTGAAAGTCCAAAACACAAACATTACAAAGGCACAAATCTTTGTCATGTTGTTTCCGAGAAACTGAACGTATACAGAATCCGTACGTAAGTAGTTGGTGCTTCATAAACATGCAAGGTTCCAACATAATGCCAGTTGCATTGGCACAACCAGCAACGTATGGAACAGGCAAACCGGCTGTACCAGTTCCACTCTGCACCCAGTTTTCGTGTACCTGAACAGCACACCAGTTCACTGCTGCGCACCAGTAACTCGCTCCACCCGCTGACACATGTGAAGGGAAGATGCCGGCCTGCGATAATAGTAGTTGAACACGCTACCTGCAACGTACACGGCGTGTCAGGCAGCAGTTCCTTCAACTCACTGCGAAGCCAGCAAGATAAGACATAACCAACTGTCCGAACTGGGCCCGACCTAATGACTTCTTCCAATACGGACGGTCAAGTCAGCACCGACCTCTGAGCTGTGTGCGTTGAGAATTTGTGTTTATTGACTATAGTTCATTAAGCACCACACCACAAGGAATAAGCGAGAGTGGAGGTACAGCTCCGCTCATTCCCTACTTCGACACAGCATGGAGATGTGAGTTAGACGCCTCTCCCGGTTTACCTCCGAGGTCCCGAAGCTGGCCTGGACTCCGTGGAGAACGGAGAAACCTCGTACCAATATCAGCAATCGAACCCCGATCCCTCGTTCGTCTGGTATCTTTGCAGGTCATTGCACTTACTGAACTATTAATGGTCACGCGGGGAAGGCTTGGAAGAGACGGAAGTTTTTGGTATAAGACGGTGAGGCGAAGAGAACATGTCAACTGAATGCTGTTCGTTTTAAGTTTGCATCACAGTGACTGCCAGTACAGTTGCAATGTAGGGTATTTAACTGGCAGCATTAACAGTAAGGATTGGACACAGCAGGCACAGAGCACGGTTCTAGCCAAGTTTGCTACATATTTCCATAATCCTGTGTGTGATGGTATACGAAAATAAGCCTAAATAACGGTCAATACCAAATGAAAATCGGGACATTTAAGGGCAAGTATTTAATATTACTGCATATTGATCCTTCACTTATGTAGCGGCACTTTCGATAAGAGAAATAATTACTTAACGTTTACTTAACGAGGCTGTCAACAGGTAAGACTTTACAGGGTGTTTCTGGGGGAGTGGGAATCTGCCATACTTCGGGGGCACATTCCCTAAGGTGCATTCCATCGATATAACGAAAAACACCGATATCCGAATTTGATCGCTTACGGAGACGATGAGAGCAGCATTAAAGAATTCGAACTATTATGCGTCTATTGATTACCAGGTACATACTAAAACGGGGAGGAATTCGTAGTTCCAATAACGTTAACACGTGTCCTTCACGTTTAATTAACACGTGCGTGACATAAAGGCTGTGATTACGTTGGAAACCTCGGAATAGTTTCATTAAAAAATCGTCATTATGTTTCCAAGGACTTGACCGCGCCGCTGCAAGGCTTGTCTTCGCTATCTGCTCAAGGACGGACCTGCGCAGTGCGGAACCGCAAGAAACACCGCACCTTTCTTGCGTCAACAGCTCCGTGCACCTTCGACTAAGGATAATGTAATTTGGTTATATCTACGCAGTTTAACCTAAGTATGGCAGTACTCCTAAATCACCGTGTATAAAGAAATAGAGTTATGTCAATTGTATGTGCTATATCGACGTTTTCCTGGGGAAACCGCGAGAAACCACAAAAAAAAAAACGCCAGTCATTATACACGGTGTCTCGCACAACATTAGAACCAGGACCCTCCAAGTGTTATCGCTTGAGACAGCTTGCTCGGTCATAGCTCAAACTGTACGGCGTTCGTTGATATGGTGATCAGTGAACAGTGACGGGTGTGCTGGGAGAACATCGGGCAACGGTTGGCACCACCAGAGGGCGATCCGTATCAGAAAGCTGCAAATAGCTGCACAGTAGTTCAATAATTAGCGAATCGTACAAACGGATGAAGTAGCTAACAACAGTGAAATTACCATGCAGCAATGTTCAGCGGTCCGGGGGTCAATTCCAATCAGTTTTTGAGTGTGAAGTTCCCCCAGCTATGTAAATTGCATTTAATTTAAGCAAATTCAGTTCCCTTCCCTGTCTGACGTGCTTACTTCAAAACCAAATAGCCAGTTTCGTAAGTCTGCTCCAAAATAGTGGTAAATATCTTCCACACTACACGGCGTCACATTCCAGAAAACAATCTTCTCAGTTAACGTCGTGAGAATCTCTATTTTCGAATAAAAATAATGCTAATAATATACAAAATACAAATGGCTCATACAGCACAGTTTCTCTTGAGAAAATAACGACAGTCTAGAACAATCCGCGCTGTTTCTTTAGGATACATTTTAATATTATCCTCGAATCTACGCCGAAGTTTTCCTCCTGGTTCTTGTTCAAGTTTTCTCCTCAAACGTCTCAACGCATGTCTCTCTGTTACTGCCTCTCCCACCTCACCTTTCTTAGTGACGTCATCTTAATATCTGAACGGCAGCACCAATCACGGAGTTGCTCTTCAGCAACCGCAATCTGTCACTTTTGCCTTATGTATTCCATGAATTATGATGAAGTGCAAACTCATGTCAACTGTTCTAGAATTTTCACGAACTGTCTTGTACTGTACATAGCTACCGCATGTTTCGGCGCTATTATCTGGCCATCTTCAGGCTGCTGACAACAATTTTTTTTAAACATACAGCAACACAGGAGGTCACAGTTGGCGTACATATACTGTTGTATCGGTAGGGCACAATGCGTACTGTCTTTTGCATACCTGTTACATGTTTCGGCCTTATTATCTGGCCATCTACAGTGAGATGACACCTGTACAATTCTGCACTACTGATCTCACAGCATTCAGCATGTACGCTGATTGTGACGTATTTCGTTTCTGTGCGTTTGGAAGAAATGTTGCTGTCAGATGGCTGAAGATGGGCAGATAACGCCGAAACATGGAGTAGCTGTGTAGAAGACAGTACGCATAAATTGTTGGTGTTCCATGCGTGTTCCACCCGCTCGTTCACACTACGTAAAGAAGGTACTGTTGAAGAGGCGGTCCTTTGTCAGCTTGATCGCAGTCCTTCCAGCACAGTGCGCAGCAACTGAGCAGCGCCACGATATGGCGTGTGTCAGCAGTGATGTAATGTACAAGATTTTATACAGATCCTTTTGTTGATTATTTTACGACCCTGTCAGTATCCCAGAATATCCAGCATCACAATTTATGTGAAGATCTAACGAAACTGAATTTTTTCAGTGTTAAACAGATTTTGACAATAAGTCTATTGATTGTCGTGTCTATTTGTACGTTTCGCGGTCCACAGTTTCAGCAACGCTGCCTGGTGCACGCAGAGCCGACTACATCCCGCGCACATAGATGTGAGTGGGTGGTCAGCGCCACGCCCTGGCCGCTTTACCCCCGGGAAAGACCCAGTACCCATTGTATAGGAGGCTGGATGGGCCCCAGGGCCAATCTGTACGGGTGCTGAAAACTTCACCACTACCGGGATTCGATCCCCGAACCGTCCTAATAACAGTACTAGATTAAATACGATTTTAAGTTAGTCCAGCCTATTCAGAGTAACTGCATTTTTGATGTGCCAAAAGAAACGGGTAAGTATTGCAGCTTACAGTTCCGGACAGGCAGTTCGTGATTATGTGGCAGGTCTCTTAACGAGAATCGCAACAAACAAACAGACGGACCTTCAATCACAGAGAGTACCTTGTACTTTTCAACACGTGCTACATATTTTGGTTTAGCATAAGCATAATGTGTAGGAAAAAACAAGTCGAAACATGTAGCAGCACATTTTGAACAACGGAAGATACTGTCTGAAAATGACGGTCTGTCCGTCTGTTGCTTATTGTAGCATCAGGGTGGGATGTTTCGCCCTAAGAAATAAACTATGGTAACTTGGACCTAGGATCCAAATGCCAATTGACTGCATTATTAGGTGCACGGTCGGACTTGAGACGTGGGCGGACAACCGGGAACGATATGCACTGGAGTTGTACTGAGCGAGAGTGGGAATGACGCTGCTGGCTGTGAGATAGATAGGTGTGTGTCTGCTTGGGACACAGTGTCATTGAAGTTACGTGCGTTTTTATGCAGTGGCAATGAATACGAAACATCAGTTGGTGTTGTGTAAAGGTCAGCAGCAGACTGGGCGAGGTTGTCGTGCTGGCTGTTACAGGCGGGAACTATAAATAGGTCGAACTGTAGGAACAATCACTGATTGTGCCTGCAAAACGTTTAAGATGTTAATTGTTTTGTGTGTGGCTATGAACACACATGTAACCACTTCGCTCCAGTAACTCCGCGTACGGTGTCAAATTTCGTGAGGACGTTACATGAGTCATTTTGAACACCAAAATGCTATCTCAGCATGTGCCCTAGTAACCCTCACACTGCTACCAGCATTGTAATGTGCGTACATGACTGTAACCGAATATTGTACAGTACACGGTTCTTGTATAATTACAATAAAGTCATGTGTCAGACATACTTGATGTACTGTACAACGTGTGTCCAATATCTCCACAAAATATAGCAGCAGCTAAGTCTTGCCCTCCTGTATGTGCACCACGTGTGTCAGACAATACCGCAACAGAAAGACGCCAGTCTGTCACAACATGGAACAAACCCATCAGTCCAATCAGTTTCTGTTCACAACGCCCTCCGCCATTCCACATGCACAATTTTGCCCCTGTCGTCTTCCTCACAACTCCACCGTATCCC
>Ga0123355_10013760_pt1 | contig 12606 bp, 6 predicted proteins | sample TergutEmb28metaG_3_FD_89872 | JGI IMG/M metagenome (GOLD analysis project Ga0123355, IMG submission 89872) | Embiratermes neotenicus P1 segment gut microbial communities from Petit-Saut dam, French Guiana - Emb289 P1 | ecosystem: Host-associated > Arthropoda: Insects > Digestive system > Gut ...
CGCAGGCTCCTGAAGATGGTCGTATTAACGGCCGAAACATGTTGAGCATTGAATGAACATTGAATAAAATAATAAAATAAGTGGCATCAAGTTGATTTTCTCTTTACTCAACTATCAAGATGACGCACGGGCCCCATAAACATAAGATCGACAGACATACTTCAATCAATCCACTACTATAAACTACAGTCTCTGGGAGATATTAATTCGGTCGATATGCAAAACCCCCATGTAATTTTCTTCAGCAAAGGCAAATACTGCCTGCAGCTGAAACATATAACACCATCTGCCGTTTAATGCTGACATTCTGGTACATTTATTAACTGCTACCAATGATCCACATTCCTCAGCAAGAGACAAACGTAGTCATTAGCCGTCACCTGTCACGGCTAAAATGGGCCCATTTGTGTTCCACCTTTTATTAAATGTGGAGGACATTAGTTATAAATTATTCAACAGCGCCCTTACGTAACCATCCAGTCTTTCCTTAAGTCGAACTACGCAGTGTATTCGATCTACTAACACACGAGATGTTTAAGCTAGGGGATTGGCAAGAACAATTATGTATAATTAAAGTAATTACATATCTACGTTCCTGCAAGTTCCCTGCGAAAGCGTGATGGTAAAGTTGTCCCTGTTCAAGCCAATAAAGGGACAGAGGGGGAGAAGAATTATCGATCCATTCATTCTTAAACTCGGCACTAGACGAGGTTTGGTTTACATCACGCCCTAGCCACCTTACCCTTGGGAAAGAACGCCAGTACGCACTGCGCAGGAGGCTGAATTTGCCCCAGAGCCGATCTGGAGGTTTTGAAAAAGATAAAAATCTCGTGCACTTGCCGTAAGTCGAGCCCCGGATCGTCCAGTCCAGCCCACTGCACGGTCACTATACTACCATTCCCTGTCTTCTTACTTTCTTGCAAAATGTAATGAATTCTAAATTATGTGTTATGTTCTGACCTCTCAGGTACAATAAGCGGGCGCAATAAATCACTTTGTTCCTTTTTCCACACTGAATTTCAATTGAGCTAGCAGAATACTCAACTCAAATATTGTTTCTCCGCGTATTCCCCACTCTTCTGATGGTGTATTCTAATTTCGAGGAAAATGAAATTTTAGAGGAACACTGACGGTTTGCCACATCGAACTGAAATGTAACAGCATTTTCCACGAAAACTACGTGTCCGTCAACATTTTATCAGGAAACATTAATGTTCATCAAGGCAGTGCACGATGGAGTCCGTAGCCGCGGATTTCCAGCCATCCTATATAGTCCGCGTATATTAAGAATTAAAAAAGCGCTATTTTAATGTACATGATTTTATTACTCTACAGAACGGAAAGCATATTTGTTTTTGACAGGGTGGCACAACGCAACGTCCCCGCTGCAACATCTGCAACACCTTGCTGTACAGTCTCTGTTATTGTGTTACAAGTAACTTTCTTTTCGGTGATATCAGCAACACTCCCCCTATTTCTTATTTTTGTGCAAGTGTAGTCTACTGCAGTTACATGAGGGACTTCACGTGTATGCATATTAGAGAAGTCGACATATTTACACTGTCGGCCCGGTAGCTCAGTCGGTATAGCGACTGACTAGGGCTGGACGGTCTGGGATCGAATCCCGGAGGGAATGAGATTTTCCGCCCGTTCAGACCGGCCTTGGGGCCCACCCAGCCTCCTGTAAAATGGGTACCGGGTCTTTCCCGGAGGTAAAGTGCGGCCGGGGCGTGCTGCTGACCACTCACCCCCTTCTAGTGCTGCGGTCATGGAAGAGTAGAGCTATACCTCTACCCACCCTCTGGGCCACACCGGGCCTGTAACGGGAAAACTTTATCTTTTCACATATTTATATGTCAAGTGGACACGACTTGATACTTACATGTAATCTCTCAGAACACTTAACCCTTTCAATGACGACTCGTCAGTCGTTCTATTTAAAGAGGCCGCTCGTAGCGCGCAGTAAACACTAGTCATCTCGACCATACAAACAAATCAGTTAATATTTTATAGGGTAAAATCGATATTTGTTCTAAGATTCAAATAAATCATATAAATACACTGTGGGCAGAATGTAGAATTTGGAATCTTAGAACTGGGGGTACGTGCAGTATCCGCCAGGCTCTAAAAGGCTAATAAGTAAGCTTTGTTTTGACAGCGACACGTTACGTAATTCCGAGGCCCTTTCAATTTCCCGACGGTCTGAATAACAGTATCTCCTACATCTTCGTGCCAGGTGTTACAGAAGTTTGGCACCACCGGAAGGCAGCTGTTGACTGAATCGACAAGGAGAAATACGTAAACATGTTTCACACCTTCAAGCCGCAATAAGAACTGGACTGTGATGAATATCCTTTTTCCTGAAACGTATGTAATTTCGAAAGCTACAGAAACACACGAAGGAGAGCAATGGCGTCGTTTAAGCAAAGTGTCCACAAAATATGCTTAATATTCGTAATCGCGATACAGAGACACACACCTCTCTATCATTGCACATACATATGCATATCAACATATACCGAAACAAAACGAATTTACCTCAGTAACGTTCCTCTTGTAATAATGCCGATATCCATATGACACTGGGTCTCGGGAACTCGCATCTTTGTCTGGGCCAGCATGCACATGGGCACGCTTGGACAGTTCGTTTTCCACAGCCAACAGAAAAGGAAGTGGAGGTTTTCCAACAATATTATACGATCCACCCGTCCTTTAGCAGCCGCAATGGCTGCTGTAAGTGAAGGAACGGTGGACTGGGAGAGATTTTCTGACATCATATCCCTTTGCTCTTAAATGGAGTAAAAATTCTTAAATAAATTACAGTAGAACTCCACTTATCCGGATTAATTTGGATGGTGAGCCATCCGGATATGCAGAAAATCCGTACAATTGGATTTTTCTTTGAAAATAGCCCATATTGACAGTTTGAAGTTCTGCTGTTACTATTTACAGCATGCAACTGTGTCTAAACCTTTCAACCACGCCTCACTGGAAGTTCTAAGAGCCGTAGCACGGCAGTGACTTGATCCGATAACCGGTAATTTCAAGGAAAGTAGCTTTGCAGAATTCTCGACAAATCTACCCGAAGGGCAAAGCCGATCCCGATAATTGGCCATCCGGACAACCAGGGTTCGGGTAAGTGGAGTTCTACTGTGGAGCTAAACAATCGCACAAAGTATCTTCTATATATGCTTAATGTTATAACGTAAAGTTGTATTTTTTTAGCAGACAAAACAGGGAATGTACGGTGTCTCTAGCCTTGGTTACGCAGCATGCAAAACGTCCACGCCATATTATACTGTGGCCTGTGGCCTGTGGCCTGTCTGACTCTACCATATTTCCCACATTGTCTCATAAACAGCACGATTTTTAGGAAGAAGTTACTTAACACAAAATGTGTTTTGATTTTCTGTAGTCTGTCTGAAAATATTCTAGGAAGAATTCAGCAAGATATTGTCATAAGTGTGCAAAGACCGTCATTAAAATACCCGTTCAACACTATATAGTGCTTTGACGATGGTGTATAACTCACTGACACCATCTACTATTTACGACTTTGACCATCGTTTAAAATTTGTTAAAACACTTTAAAACACGACATTTCGGAAGCCGACTCTGCTTCCGTCTTCAGATGAAGACGGACCTAACCTGGATGACACTTTAGATCTAGCTATTCTCAGTCAGTGGGTAGAGCTCAGTTGAAAGCTGATGGCACATGGTGACGCACGGTAGGGGAAGTGAAGGGGAAACATACAAGTGGAGTGGGTAGCCAGTAGTCTTGCACTCTACCTCAGAACATGGTGTATCCAGCATTACTACCATTACTACAACCGATGCGCACACCTCGGCTGCCAGTAGTCGACTGAACTGACACCCCTCCGCCAATTTAAATGGAATCGTCCGTTTCGCTGAAAGACCGAATCTGGTTTCTGCGCGTGTGCCATCACGTTTCAAACGTGCTCTACCACAGAAACACTCAACTTGCTAAGGTCCTCGTCTAAGAGCTGATCAGGTCCACTGGTTTTGACAAGAAAAGAGCTACAGAAAAATTAAAAACAACAGAACTTAGGTTGAAAAAACTGAGACGAAGATACATGGAATACCACTGTGCAGGAAGCTAAGTTAAAAAAAAAAAGTACGTACGTACGTACGTGGACTGGATTAATAAGGATAAGAACTGGGTCCAGTTGTGGGTTCTTGTGAAGACAGAATGACAACTTGAGTTCCATACAATGTGATGAATTTCCGAGTAGCTGAGTCACTATTTGCTTCCCAAGAAAGACTTCCTTCCATGGGATTTTGTACGTATTTTGGTGGGCAGTCAACGTCGCCGGCAAACAATGTTTCTCATTTCACACGACATCAACTTCACGCGCATCAGACCACAGACATGTTCAAACTCCTGCACACCAGTCACGTCCCTGTAATGACCGATCGCACCATACGCCATCTGGAGAACCGTGTGGCAAAAATCAGACGGCCAACCAGACGAATCTTGGAATGAACATGGGTCTACGTAATACTGCGACTGTTAATCCATGGTTCATTTAACAATGTTGTCTGTATCTCTATACCTCGTCATGTCAAGAAGGGTTGGGCGATCAGTGAGTGATAAATTGCAAACAAGCTTTCACTGTCTGACTTCAGGAGGCCGGCATTTTAATGGAAGAAACGAAAAAAAGCTATGAAATATGTCCGACATTTAGTTCTCCAAACCTGGAATTAAACGGAGGACATTTCGAACACCAAAAATGGGTGCTAAATACGACCCTGTCGTTAGATTATTTCTTGTCCAAAACAGCGTCCATCATATACCGAGGGAACTTCAACTATAATATTCTTGAAACCCTCACTATTCGGGGATTTACGCAGCGTAGATTGGCAGTCAATCACTGATGTTTCGGGACTATCGGTCCCATATTCAAAGGTCCCGAAACGTCGGTAACTACCGATCTAAGCTGCGTACATCCCAGAAGAGAGTAGATCTCATTTACGCCGCGGAGGAACCTGAAATCATGCAATAATACTCTTTACCAGGCTAAACATGTTCTAGAGTGAAAGGGCTGTGTATAATGAAATTACCAGCAGCACACTGCCAACAGAGACAGCGCACATACATGTAAGTTATCATCCACAAGTACGGTAAGTGAATTCGCCCGTATTACCATGCCATACCTCTCCTACATTAGCATTTCAAGTAACACCTCCTTGCTGTTTATCAACATCACAGAACTGCAACGTGTTCTGCGCCACTCCCATTAGTTACACTGATGTTTGAACAGGCCGGTGGCCACCGGAATCACAGCCCATATTTTACAGGCTCGAATCAAGCAATCATGAGGAGATCCACTACGGTGTTTGCTGGCAGCTGACAGGTACAGCATATGCATGCAACAAGTGGCTGCCGAAGTGGACCGCCCGTGAAATCAGTGGATACCCCACCTTGAAACTGCGTCCGTCGTCACAACCCATCTCAAGAAACCCATAAATACGTAAAACAAATTATAAAATGAAGGTACGGTGTAACTATCGCGGCACCCTCACTCCTTTGAAACCCCTAAAAACATGGTTACAATTCCGCCGCAGTTCATATTACACTTGACTGCAGCGCTGCTGCGGGGACACTGAGGGAAACAAGAACTATATGGGGTACAGAACTTCCATCTGTGGCACGTGCAGTTTGGATTACAAAAAGTGCAAATTTATTTTCCAACTTCTGCATGGGCATAAAACATTACAGGAATTGTGCATTAGCACAGCAGGAACGAACAATAATTAAGATTAATTTCGCGCTTGCCGCGGGTTCATTATCGGCGAAACTGTTCAGCATGAATGTCATGTACAATATTTGAGGCAGCTTGCTACAAAACTCACGAGCGGCTAGATAGCCAGGGTTTTACTCCAGACACGGGCCGCCATTTCTGTACGTACCACGCACGCACACCTGCTGAGGCCCACCCGGCATCCTGTGTCATGATCTCCGAGGGCTCTTCTTCGAGATTAATGCGGCCGAAGCGTAAAGTTAAATACTTCCAAACAGCGGAATCTTTTCTTTACTTACACCTCCCTGCAAGCTTTCATGGAGTTACACTAAACTCCACCTTCCATGAACTTTATTTCAAGACCCGTGATTATGTACGTGTTGAAACGAATAATTTCTATTGTGAAAAAGCTACGAATAGTTACGATTAACTGTTCACAGTTCTTTATTATAGATTTTTTCTCAAACATCAAATAGAGGTTCCTTTGATGGGCTGATCACTAGTCCCGGGGAGTCATACCGGGTGTGGTGTGTCTGAGTGTGATCGTGAAGCCTAGATAATGAGGAGGCCCTGGCCCACTAGGGGCTGTTGCACAATGGAAAAAAATTAACACAACTGACAATAATAAACTCACTGAAGGGTGAAAAGTCAGATGAATAGGAAATTACTCATTCCTTTGTGTGTATCCTTTTGCTAACAGAAACAGATGAACATCCAGAGCATAATAGTACGCCGGTTTCCATGGTACCTTCCACATGAGTGCAGGGAAGTGCATTTATCAAAGAGATACCTGATATTTGCAAATTCTGCTCATCTGGACCTAAAGAAAATCAAATGATAGAAAAATGGCATACATCCAAATACAGGAGACTAATGCTGTCACGGTAAGTTGAACAGCCTTCGTGAAAAAGCAAGGAACGATCAAACTAAAACATGTACATTACTGTACTGTGCAAACTCAACTGCTGCGCCAGTGCTAGGGTCCGGTAACTGTCGTTAATCGTCGAACTGCTAGTGATATTTACTAAACAAATGTCACGGACAGACAAAAAATGAAGGAACGGAATGAGGTTCGAAAGGGCAAAAAAAAAAATAATAAAATAAATTAGATGTGTGAGGACTGCGGGAAATAGGAAGGAAGGTGATAAAGGGCAAGACAGTTCATAACAATCTTCCTGCAGAATTATCAATGGCATTTCATTACGCGCACTCTGTCGTTGATAAGTGTCCCATCTCATCTCCTCACCTCCTGAACTCCCTCCAAATCTGAACCATGCTTTGATAGCTCTCGCAAGTCATCATGCCGGTGTGGGCAAGAACTTCCACACCCGTCCACACCGGCCCCGAGGCCCACCAATCCTCCTGTACAATGGCTATTAGGTCTTTCCCGGGGCGACTGTGCTACCGTGGGGTAGGGGCTAACCACCCGCCTCCTTCAACCGCCGAGGTTGCGAATGGAATGAAGCTATACGTATGTCTCCCGTCTGTGCCAACACAGGCATGCTATGAGAAGAGCTTTACAGTTACACCGTACTTACTATACAGAAAACATTGTATTCCTGAAAAACGACTACAGAATAATTCTTTGTAAAGGGACTCTGTTAAGAGCCCATTACAATTTCATATGTTGAAACCATTTTTAATCAATTTCGTTATTTTTTTTTACCAGAAACAAAGAGCAGCATATCAATATGCGCAGTACATGTTTTGACTTACTGTCATCATCAGGGGAAACAATCGTCTATAAGGTTCAAACTAACTTTTCCAAATTTAAAACGTGTTCCCGTTACAGGCCCGGTGTGGCCCAGAGGGTGGGCAGAGGTATAGCTCTACTCTTCCATGACCGCGGCACGAGAAGAAAGTGAGTGGTCACCTTCACGCCCCGGCCGCACTTTACCACCGGGAAAGACCCGGTACCCATTTTACAGGAGGATGGGTGGGCCCCAGGCCCGGTCTAGACGGGCGTAAAATCTCGTCCCCACCGGGATTCGATCCCGGACCGTGCAGCCCGTAGTCAGTCGCTATACCCAAATGTTAAAACAATGCCTAAAGCATGCCGTGCATCTCTCATAGACATACAGATGAAGTGCACGAAGGACGTACTTAAATCAGTACAAGTATTAACACGAAACACAACCTAAACAACAAACTAGCAACAAGACGTTAACAAGACTATTTCAGAGCTACTGGAGTACAGGATTCAGAATGAGAAAGGCATTTCAGTGTGATATACTGACTCTTGTTTTAAGGGATGTGGTTAACGCTGGAATGAATCATTAAGAGCACAACAACTGGCTTGTGTGTAATGGAATGCTGGCGATGATGGCAGTAAGGCGAAAGACATAGATCACATGACCATACATTCAAGCAATATGGATGTATCTAACGGTAAAGACAGTACACGGACAGTCTTGTTAACTGCTGTTAAAGAAACGTGAAGTAGTTCTGTTGTATTTGTTGGTAGTGAATATTCGGTACGTTGTTGCATCGGAAGGTAAAGAAAAGCTAGAGCAATACTGTTGCATCTGACGGCACAGAGAACCTGCAGTGAATATTCACAACAATATTATGCAGTCCAATAAAACTGTTCTTGTTTTAAGGTAAAAGTCACACGTTTCGGTCTAGATACTTATCGTCATCAGGCTAAAAAATACAACCACTAAAAGGCAGGGAGAAATACGTTTGATGTGGGATCTCATTGTTATAAAACAAAAAATGTGATTATGTTTGGTATAGTGCATTATTATCTGCCTTTTAATGGTTGCAATTTTTTAATCTGATGATGGTTGATGTCTAGACCGAAACAAGTAGCTTATAAATAAAAAACAGCTGTGTAAGCCTGAATAACATTGTTTCGAGTATTTTCTTAGGACACTACGGGATGAATTCTAATAAGTTAAAACTACAGTGGCCTTACGGTATTCGATGACAAGGAAAATCTACACTTACCTTGTCGTCGCTGACGGTAAACTCCAAACAGCTTTATATTTTGACGCTGTCAAATGCTTAGTCTGTACACGTCAGCGGAAGACTGACGAAATATTAGAATGGAGCACTGGAGGAACGATAGTGACAGGGTAAAACCTAAGCACTCGGAGAAAAGCCTGTACCAGTGCTCCTGTCCACCATATAACCTATATGGACTGACCTGAAAACAAAACGGGGCCTAGGGGGCGAGAAGCCGGCGACTAACCCCCTCAGCCACGGCATGTCCCTACATCGTAGAATCTTCGTTAAAAACGTAAATTCGTCCACAACACTGCTTCTAGAACATACACACGTGTGACAGCGGGTACAGCAAATGATCAATACATCCCCCCTCCCAGGTCCTCGCACCAAAACCAATGAACACCCTCCCCCCTCTTCTCCCCCATCGAACCGATCTTGTTCCCTTTGCAAATTCTATGTAGAAGTGCGATGTTTTTGTGGTAAACAATGCAAAGAGAGGTTTTGATGGCTAATGATAGTCATCCATTCTCTCCCTACTTAGAACAAAGGTGGAACTTCGTTAATTACGTTTAGATAGGCTTACGTAACTCGATTCTTTTGTTCGCTTATAATAAACGTCTTTCCAAACTCTGTAGTTCTGCAGTTCTCTCGAGCTTACACTACCTGTGCCTAATTGCTTTTCATTTTATGTCTTCTGACTTTGTCGAGGTGTTCCTAGAAGCAGAATATGGTAACAATGTTCAACTCATTTAAGACCCAGCCTGGTGTTGGCCCAACTTTGAGGAGGAGATAACCAGTTATTGTTTTGTTCAAAAGTTCAGCATCCGATAATTTCGGTTTTACACGTTGTTTGTAAGGCAGCAATTCAGGTTATTTTAGTATCGAATAAGCTTGCTGGTATTTCAAATATAAACTTGTAATTAAATCTGATACATTTTATTGGAATCTGAAAGGAATGCCTGCTTTCAATGTTCCTTTACAGGATGGATTTCAGACAGAACTGAGATAGCTCATTTGGTATAGTCACTAACTTAAACAGAAAACCGGGGTTCGATTCCAGGCAAAGGCAGAGACTTTCCACTTTGCCACGACAGCCAAATCATTACCGGGGCCCATCAGCCTCCCATAAAAACGGAAAAGTTTAGCCTTCCAAGTGGGAAACAGAAAACACACCTCCATTTAATACCAAATTACAAATACAGATAGATGTTGCTAAACGAAGGGGATACGTTATGAGAAATGCGTCGTTGGCGATTTCGTCGTCGTGTTAACGTGTACTTAACACAAACCTAGATAGTACAGTATAGCCCACTACACACTTAGGCTATATGGCATAACCTATTGCTCCTAGACTACAAACCTGCACAGCATGTTACTGTACTGAATACTGTAGGCAACTGTAACACAGTGGTATAATATAATATTATGGGATCACCGTCGTATATGCGGTCCGTCGTTGACTGAAACGTCGTTACGCGGCACATATTTGTATGTGCAGCTGTCATCTCCACTCCTTCAATACGCCTTCATAATGTCAAGCTTAAATAAGCAGAGGGACTTTATCTGGCACTTCACACACAGTTCAAATTAAACAAACGCACACCCTAGCTGTACCGGGATATAATAGGAATCTCTGTCATAAATTATGACTTCATAATAGCTTTCCATTCCGAGGCACACGCAAACTCTCGTGCCGTCTGGTCCACTACAAAAGCATCAACTCACTGCAGTTTCAGCAATGAGAAAGTGAAAACCGTCAGTCACAGTTTAGCTTTTTGTAAAATTATTTATTGCCTGCTACATGTTTCGGCTTTTGGAGCAGCCATCGCCAGGCAATTAAAAATATACACGAAGAAAAATTATTTAAATACTACCCACTAAAAAGATACTTTTCAGATAGCTGAGATTTCAACTTTACAAAAATTAAAGTTGTAAAAGCCGAAAGTGGATAAAAATTAGATTGTAAATTAACATATTCAACTATAAAAAATGTACAATATGTTAAAACATTAAAATTGTTTTCCAGCACTTCGAGGGTGAAAGGGAAGCTTTTCAAAAAATAAGCCGGGTGGGGTACAATTTTTTTTAAAGCTCGTGATTCCGTGCATCGTAATTCAATGTGACTGAAAATCCAACCAGATGCAACACTATGCAGATATTTATTTACTGCAAAGCTACTCTACATGTTTCGGGTGTCACAGCACCCATCATCAGGAGTATTAAAAATATAAATAAATATCTGCATAGTGTTGCATCTGGTTGGATTTTTATTCACACTGTACAACTTTTCGTTAATTTTGATTCTGATCATCAACGCAGGAGAGCTTCGGTGTAATACGAGTATACAGCATTTCAGCGACGTCACTCGCTCTTCGTACCGCATCAGTCAAATTGTGGAATTTCAAAGTAAAATAGTATGTTGAACGTATCTGCGAAGGAATCATAAACCGTCCATTGGATCGCCATAATACGTATAAGGAAGCTACGTTTCACTTGTATGTAAAGCAAATTCTGTAGGATGTCACAAAATGCGTTGCCACTGAAGGTTGAAGCTCCCTTTCTGCTGTTTATACATCACAGAGGGATGTCATCGATGACAACAAAGACACAGCAGTTTCCACTGTCCACAGACACAACACTTGCCCTGGTCAGATTTAATTCCGCGCACGTCAATTAGGCATTCATTTGACCCGAACGCAGTGTAAAGCCACCGCTGTTTCAGTGTTTAATTAATTTAGCGCCACGCCGCGAAGAGGTGGGGAAGAGGAGGTACATGCTGTTCTTTATTAAACTTCGGCACTAAATGAAACGTGACTGCTCCCCTTTACTCTCCCCACCCCCGCGCTCCGTCACAGGTAACCACCCGTAAATATGGGAGCATAATACTAAAATGGAAATTCATGAAGTGGGATGGGGAAGCATGGAATAGATTGCTCTGGTTCAAAATAGGGAAAAGTGGCGGGTGAATATGAATGCGGTAATGAACTTTCAGGTTCCATAAAATGTGGAGAATTTGACTACTTTCGAACCTGTTAGCATGTCGTATAGCGAACGCCGCGGTCAAGCAGTGACCACTGCCACTGACTTGGCATTTTTCGGGTTCAAATCTCGAACAGGAATCTGGCTGCCTTCAGCCGTGTATCGTGGTATTCCTCAGTCCATCCATGAACACACCACGATCATTTCCATATTCTTCCGAATTCAGTGTCCATTTGTGGGACTTGTTGTTCGATGTTATGACGTATGGAATAGTGAGAGCGTTAAGTAGTGCGCACAAGCGTCCAGAAACAAGGAGGCTGGAATTGTGGCAAGGACCAACAATCTGGAACTCAGGTCAAAAAAGAATTAAGTCACATTTTGAGGTGTACGATCTCTGATCGTTGCTGTTTCTGTCAGTCAGATGTTCCCTTGTGTAACATGTTGTGGTCTACCGTGTCATGATACCGTGCAGTCTGGTAGCTAAAGATGAATATCTCGAAGGAAAATAATGCCTCCATATGCAGGATAGAAGAGGACTTACAAAATAATCTTGTTACGAATGAGTGATTTTCAGAAAATCTGTGACGTTCGATTTCAAATTGCAAATAAATTGCTGGGTATATTAGTGGGTGTATCTATCTGTAAACTTGTTTCTGTGCGCGCCATGAAGAAGGTATGTAGGACAAGCAGAGGTATACATGTAGCTCCACTCATTCTTAACCTCAGCACTAGATGGAGGATATCATCTTCAGGCCCAGTCACTTTATCCCCAGAACCCCGATGTGTGTATATGTATATACAAGGTGTGTCCCAAAAGTCATGAAATATATTTTTTTGCCGCTCTCCTACTGGTCGCAGCCTGTTCTAACCGGTTGGGTGAGGTGGGGGGGACCCTTATCTTCATAGCGCACCAACG
>Ga0123355_10013761_pt1 | contig 12606 bp, 8 predicted proteins | sample TergutEmb28metaG_3_FD_89872 | JGI IMG/M metagenome (GOLD analysis project Ga0123355, IMG submission 89872) | Embiratermes neotenicus P1 segment gut microbial communities from Petit-Saut dam, French Guiana - Emb289 P1 | ecosystem: Host-associated > Arthropoda: Insects > Digestive system > Gut ...
GCGGACATGGTCGCCTTCAGCACGTCGGTCTCGAACCACTGATCCAGGAAATCAATGGCGCTCATGGTCATGAGCTGAACCTGGTTGTATTTGTCGGAGCTCGACATGCCCTGAAAACGCCGCCCCAGGAAAAGCAGCTTCATCACTTCACGGGGATCGAGCGTCGTCGGGTCCGGCGGCACCATGCTCAGGATCGGCTTCACGAAGCGGCACATGGCCAGCATGGCCTTGCCGAACTCGTCATAGGCTTCGGCGTCGACCCGCGAGTGACGGGCGATCTCGCGGTGCGTCCTGCCGTGATCATTCACCCGCCAGAGGTAGTCGCCGCCCGGCATGGGCGTGAAGGTGCCGTCGAGCGGGAGAATCTCCAGGCCGTGGCGGGGAAGATCGAGGTCGCGGATAATCTCGGGCCGCAGCAACGACACGACGTAAGAGCACACGGAGAACTTGAAGCCGGGAACGATTTCTTCCGTGCAGGCCGCGCCGCCCAGCACGTGTCGCCGCTCGAGAACCAGCACCTTCTTGCCCGCGCGCGCCAGATACGCGGAGTTCACCAGGCCGTTGTGGCCTCCGCCGATGACGATGACATCATATGAACTGGAACCAGCCATGAGCTCTCAACTCCTAAGCCTGCTGACCTGCAAATTGTCTGGAAAACGAAATCATACGCGCGGGGCAAAGCCAGGCGTAGGCCGGATCAGAGGCCGCTGGGCAGCACAGTCCAGCTTCTTAGAAGGCTGCACAAAAATGGCAGAATGGCGCGCATCGATGACCGAAAGTCGAAGTGTCATTCTACCGGGAACCCCCGGTTTTGTCTGCTCGATTGCCATGGCGACGTACTGCCAGTGGCTGGGTTGGCAGTTTGCCGCGCGCACTTGCCTCTGCATATAATCCGGATTCGGCGATCGAAATTGCAGTCGAGGAATTTACCTTGCCCATCGGAACCGCTTTTCACGAGAGAACTTTTCCCCTTTGTCACAGCCTGAATTATCGCGAGTGGTCGGGCTATTACACGGTCAGTGTGTACGAGGTGCACCACGAGCACGAGTACAACGCCATTCGCAATGCCTGCGCGTTGATTGATATTTCGCCGCTCTACAAGTACCTGATTACCGGCAGGGATGCGACCCGTCTGGTGAACCGGGTCATCACGCGTGACATCCACAAGGTGAAAGTTGGGCAGGTCATTTATTGCTGCTGGTGCGACGAAGACGGCAAGGTTATCGACGACGGCACAATCTCCCGGTTGGCGGAGAATGTCTATCGCTGGACAGCCGCCGATCCGAGCCTGCGCTGGTTCCGGCAGAACGGTCTGAACATGGACGTACAGATCGAGGACATCTCGGAAAAGGTCGCCGCCCTGGCTTTGCAGGGGCCGACCTCGGGCAAGCTGCTGAAAGCCGTGGCGGAAGCCGACATCACCAATCTTAAATACTTCCGCGTCACCACCGGCAAAATCGCCGGAGTGCCCGTCGACATCTCGCGCACTGGCTATACCGGCGATCTGGGCTACGAAATCTGGATTCCCTGGAACGACGCCGTTAACGTCTGGGACGCCCTCGCCGAGGGAGGCAAATCATTCGATCTGCACGCCGCGGGCATGCTGGCGCTGGATGTCGCCAGGGTCGAAGCCGGGCTATTGCTGATCGAAGTCGACTACACCAGCTCGAAAAAAGCCCTGATTCCATCGCAGAAGTTTTCGCCCTACGAGCTCGGCTTCGCCAAAATGGTCCACCTGGAGAAGGAAAAGTTCATTGGCAAGCGGGCTCTCGAACGCGACGCGAAGAATGGTGTGAGGCGTCAACTTGCCGGCCTGGAAGTCGATTGGACTGACGTGGAGCGACTCTATGAGCGTCACGGACTCACGCCGGCTGCTCCGGCGCAAGCTTCGCGCGTAGCCGTGCCAGTGTATTCGGGACAGAAGCAAGTCGGCAAAGCCACCACCACAACCTGGTCTCCGACCCTGAAAAAGATGATCGCACTCGCCAGCCTCGAGACCGAATATTCGAAGCCAGGGACCTTGCTCGAGATGGAGATCACAATCGAAGCGATGCGTCTAAAGACGAATGTAAAAGTAACTACGCTGCCCTTTTTCAATCCCCCGCGTAAAACGGCGACGCCAGTCTAAGGTGACGTTTCCGACCGCGGCTGCCCCGAGGAACGTGACGACGGTTACTCGGAGCGTCCAAGGTGCGGCGGTCCGTCGCTACACGCCTCCGGGAACTTTCCCTCTGCTCCGTTTCCAATATAAGTATCCGGGCACTCCGATCAGGATGATGGCCGTTCCCAGAAACGCCTGCATGGGCTTGGTAACGATCGTGTTCAGGGTCCAAGCACACCCGATCAGAACATAAAACGCCGGAAGCCATGGATATCCGGTGCACCGGTAGGGACGGGGGATGTCCGGTCGTTTCCACCGGAGGATAAACATTCCGACTACGGTGAGCGTGTAGGAAAGGATCATGCCGTAGATGACGTATGTGTACAGCTTTTCATAGCTTCCTGTGAGGGTAAGAACGGCTGCCACGATTCCCTGACCGATCAGGCTGAACGCCGGCGTTCTCCATCTCGGATGGATCACCGCCATGCGCTTGAAAAAGACCCCATCCTGCGCCATGGCCAGATAGACGCGCGCGCCGGAGAGCGTGCAAGTCGCTGCTGCGCTGAAGCAAGACACCGCGATCATCAGCGACAGCCAGACGGCCGCACGCGGCGAAAACAGCACTGCCGCTGCGGCGTGCGCAATGGTTTCGTTGACGGCGATCGCCTTCATCGGCAGCGCATACATGTACGTCAGATTCATTGCGATATAAATCACGGCCACCGCGAGCACTCCCAACACCATCGCCAGCGGCACATTGCGCCGCGGCTCCTTTACCTCGCCCGCAACCCAGGTGATGTATACCCATCCGTCATAAGCCCAGAAGACGGCGATCAATCCCACGCCGAGGGCCGAGATCAGCTGACCCGGGCCAAGCCCCATGGTCAGCGAAACACCGTGCGACTGAAAATTCGACCAGTGTCCCTTGCCAATCAGGAAGCCGAGTCCAACAAAGGCAGCCATGGCTGTGAACTTGGTCCAGGTGGAAACGTTTTGCAGCAGGGCGCCCCAGCGCAACCCCACGACGTTCACATATGTCAGCACCACAATCAGCACCAGACCGAGCAGATGAGCTCGGGTGATCGCGATGCCAAAAATCGCAAATACCACATGAGACTCGGATACGATGGGAAAGACTTGTCCCACATAGGCTGCTGCCGCGACCGACAGCGCTGCGATCGAGCCGCCGTTGGCCACGCTGAACAGCATCCAGCCGTACAGAAACGCAACCAGGTCGCCATAAGCCTCGCGCAAATAGACGTACTGCCCGCCGGAGTCTGGGAACATCGAGCCCAGTTCCGCAAATGCCAGGCAGGCGCACAGCGAAATCAGCCCCCCCAGCACCCAGACCAGGATGAACAGCATGGGCTGCGGCAGAGGCGTGGCGATATCTTTCGCCGTCAGAAAGATCGACGACCCGATGATCCCGCTGACCAGCAGTAGCACTGAGTCGAGCAATCCCAGACCGCGAACGAGCGTCGGCCGGGCCGTGGAAGGTTCAACTGCGGTTTGGGGCGTAGTGGCGGACCAGGCCCGAGTGGGTTCCATCATCCGATTCCCAGTTCGTCGGGAGATTCCAGAGGCGTTCCACAGCGCCTGCAGATCACCGCCGAGCAGTCGCCGCAAGTTAGAGGATCCGTGACTTCTTGCGCGCAGTTCGGGCAATAGAGCGGCCCAGGCTCCGGTGGGGGATGATGCGGGTTCGTCGCCATGAGGAAGAAAACTGTAGCACAGCGGGGGTCCGCGGTCTGCTGAATTCGTTTGCTACTGCGTGCAGGTCAGGGTTATAGAATCGATGAGGACAACGAAGCACTGGCAGTTCCATGAAGGAATCTATGCCCGACAAACCCCAAACCCCCGACGAAAGACTGCAACACGAATTCAACAGCTGGGCCGCCGCCGGCGAAGGCCCGAAGATGGAGCAGCATCATCTCGACATCACCGAGAAGACCATCCGGCTGATGAATCTTCGTCCCGGCGAACGTGTACTCGACCTCGGCTGCGGTTCCGGATGGGCGACCCGCCTGCTGGCCAGACTGGTAGGCGAAGGCCCGGAAGGATTCGGTCAGGTCGTCGGCCTCGATGTGTCGGATGAGATGGTCCGCCAGGCCCGGGAGGCATCAAGGGATTTTGAGAACATTCTGTACGTCTGGGGATCGGCCCAGCAGATTCCCTGGGAAGAAAACTTCTTCGACAAAGTGTTGTCGGTGGAGTCGTTCTACTACTATCCCGATCAGGATCGCGCCCTGCTGGAATTATTCCGCGTAATGGCGCCAAAGGGCAGGCTGTTCATTCTCATCAATCTGTATAAAGACAACATCTACTCGCTCGAGTGGGTCGACAAGCTGAAAGTCCCGGTGCACGTTCGTTCCGCAGTGGAATACGTGGAGCTCCTCAAACAGCACGCGTTCGAAAACGTTGAGGCGCGTCGCATCCCGGACGACACGCCCACTCCGGATGATTACAAGACGAAATCGTTCAACAGCCTCGATGACTTGCGCGCCTTCAAACGCGAAGGAGCGTTGCTGTTAATGGCGTCAAAGCCCGATCTGCGTACCCCCGCGCCGGGCTATACCATCTACTGACCAACCCGGGCCTCGGGACCGCGGGGCCGGGGCTGAGGGACTAGCAACCTGGTCCCTGATCTCTAACCTTGGGCGCCTGCTTCTAGATCTCCGCGTCGTTCTTATCGTGGCCGCTGTGGTCTTTCACTGGGCTCAAGGTTTTCCCGTCTTGCGCGTGACGGATCTCCACGCGGCCGTTCACATTCGAAACCTTGACATGTGTTCCGCCACTGCCCAGTTCCCCGCGCAGATTGTGTCCCACAAAGCCCTGACGATTCACGTGCAGCCCAAAATCGTTGTCAATTCCGCCGGAGACGGTATTGGCCTCGATTTCGGCGTTGGAATCGGAAGGAATGGTCAGATCAACCGAACCGTTCACCGAATTCAGGTCGACCGACTCACCGCTGAGTTGGCCGAATTTGGCGACCAGCCTGCCATTCACCGTCGAAAGCGCGGCACGTCCGGACAGATCACTTGCCTCCAGACGTCCGTTGATGCACGACGCGCGCACCTCACCGCTCATTCCTGTAATGTCGAGCGACCCGTTGATCAGCTTGATCTCATCCAGCCGCACGCTGCGCGGCACCGTCAGCGTATACTCCACGCTGGCTGGATTGTTGTGCCGTCCCGAATTCCAGGTGTGGTCGTGATCGGGATACTTGGTCGCGATCGACACCAAGTCTTCCCCCGCATCAATCTCGATCCTGGCCTCATCCAGCCGCTCTTTCGTGTCGGCATATTTCACGGCGTCGACCTTCACCTCATTCCGGTCCCAGCTCGAGATGTGCACCGGACCATTGATGTTGTCGAGTTTGATCCGGCCCTCGGCGCTGATGGGATAGGTCTGATGAAACTCCTCGGAGAGCGACCCGGGGTGATCGGAGGCATGAGCCCCCAGAGCAAGGACCAACACAGCGCAAACCGCTCCCAGCGTTGCCCCAAGCCACGTGGCAGATTGACGATAACGGTTCATGACACCCTCCGTTTCAACGTTATAGACGGCGCTGCTAAAAAAGGGTGAGGCGCTCGCGGAAACAAATGTTACCTCTGTCGCACGCTGGGGTCGAGGAGTTACCTCCGTTAACGTTTCCCCGAAACCAGAGCTAAGAATTTAGACAAAGACTCTATGTGGGGGGATGAGTCAGGTTTAACTTTCTATCGATAATATTCTATTGCATGGCATTATAGGACAGTGAAATTAAGCCAATGGGCTAAAGGCAAGGGCTGACCTACAAAAGGGGCATGGCGGATGTGGAAGGCCGGCCAATTGCCGGTTCCTGACGAGCCGCTGCCCACCGGCACCTGAGCATCCTGAATTCCCACGGGGTTGGGTATGAGGCGGGTTAACTTTCTATCGATAATATCCTATTACATGGCATTATAGGACAGCGAAATTAAGCCAATGGGCTAAAGAGCAAGGACTGACCTACAAAGGAGCATGGCGGATGTGGAAGGCCGGCCAATTGCCGGTTCCTGACGAGCAGCTGCCCCCTTATTGGCAGCGCAGCGCGACCATGGGGTCGACGCGCATCGCCCGCCGCGCTGGGAGATATCCAGCGGTCAGCGCGACGCCGAGCAAAAGCAGAGACGCAATCCCCAGGCTCAGAGTGTCGCTTGACGATATTCCGAAGAGCATGCTCGCCAGCAGCCGACCAGCACCGAGGGCGCAGGGAATTCCTATCGCAATTCCGATTGCTCCGAGCGCAACCGCCTCACCGAGGACCATCCATCGCAGGTTTGGCCGCTGCGCTCCCAGGGCCACACGAATCCCGATTTCGCGAGTTCTCTTGCTCACCGTATACGACATCAGCCCATACAAGCCGATCGATGGCAACAGCAGTGCCAGACCGGCAAAGAAGCCCGCTAATGCAGCCGTGCCTTGTTCCGTCATCAGGGTTTGCGCCATAACTGCGGGAGCGGTTTCTGTACGGAGAGCATACTCGTGCCCGAATGAGTCAATTTGCCTGGCCACAGCTCTCGCGACCGATTCGGGGGATTGGCTGGTACGGATCACCAGGCTTCCATCTGCCGGATATTTCACGTCCTGAAGCGTCGGAAGATAGACGACATCGGCTGCATGCTCTGCACTGCGAACCTCAAAGAGCCTGGCGTCGTCGGCTACCCCCACGACTTCGAGTGCTTGATATTGTGGCATGATGCTGAAGCGAATTCGCTCGCCGATCGCTCGACCGTTCGGGAATAGCCGCTTCGCAAGGCTCCGGCTTACAATGGCAACCGGGGGATGGCGATCGTCATCGCTCCAATCGAAATCGCGCCCGCCGAGTAACGACATTCCCATGGTGGCGAAAAATCCTGGTGTTACTTCGGTTGCATTGGCCATCAGGCCGGTGCCGGGGGCTGCGGTCTCGGTGACGGAAGTGGCCGATACCGTATCTCGCCGGGCATTCGGGTCGGGGACAAACGGTCCCATTGCAACCGAACGCACCCCGGGTATTGCAGAAAGTCGCCGAAGAAGCTCCGAGCGGTACGCGTTTACATCCACATTCCGAAAGCCGCTTGGACTTGAGCTCAACCGTACTTCCAGCAGATTGTCCTGCCGGAAGCCCAGATCGATCGATGCCAGCTTCTGAAACGTTCGCACCAGCAGACCAGCGCCCATCACCAGTACAAACGAAAGCGCGACTTGCGCAATCAACAGCGCCCGGCCCGTCCCTCGCGTTCCCGCAGTCCAAACGCGCAGATTCTGTTGTAACAGGGAAGCCGGATTCTGCCGCGAGGCGAACCATGCGGGTGCAGCCCCAAACAGAATCGCCGTGAGAAGTGCGGCGGCAGCGGCAGCACCGAGAACTCGCCAATCAGGCCGCAAGTCCAGCAGGATCGGCGTAACCGAGTTCCGCGTGACCAGGTTCACGAGCCAGCGACTCCCCCAATAGGCGACCGCCAGTCCGAGCAGGGCCCCGGAAGATGAGAGCAGCAACGCTTCCACCAAAACCTGACGACCCACGCTCCAGTGACTGGCGCCCAAAGCAAGTCGAATGCTCGTCTCCTGGCCTCGCTCAGCCCCGCGCGCAAGCATGAGATTTGCCAGATTCACGCAGGACACGAGCAAGATCAGTCCGACGATCCCAATGAGTACGTATAGCGGTCGGGTGTACGCTGCTCGCAACTCTCGGGCGAGTCCCGTTGCCACGAAGCTCACTTCCAGTTGCATTGCCAGGAACCTTTGGCGCCTCAAGCCCGGCTCGTCGGTCGAGGCGGTTGCCTCCAGCACAGCTGGCCAGAACGATTGGAGTTGTGCCCCCGCTTCCCCAATGGTGACGCCAGGTTGCAGCCGACCCGTCAGGTTTAACCACAGTATCGAGCGGTCGTCCAGGCTCTTCTGCAACCAGACGTTGATGAGCGGTTGAGCGGTGATCGGAATTGTGATTTCTGGCGGCTCTCCCGGGGTCATTCCCGTAAACCACTTGCGCGTGACGCCAATGATCGTGAAGGGGTGGCCTTCGATGCGGATTTGCTTACCGATAATGCCGCCGTCTGCCCCAAATCGCCGCCGCCAAAACTCGTAACCGAGAACGGCCACTTGCGATGTCGACGCGCCTTGAGGATCCGCGTCCTCGGGGCCAATCAGACGCCCCAGAAGCGGGTTCGCGCCCAGCCCGGAATAGTAATTGCCGGAAACCGATAAGACTGCAGCCTGGGAAAGAGTGCTGTTCAGTTCCACGTTCGATTGCCTTCCGGCGCTCCAAGCCATCAGGTCAGAAAAGACGCGCTGCCCGCGCTCAATCTCGCGGAACATGGGATATGAAAAAGGAACCGTACCATCGAGTCGCTTCACGGAGAGCTCGACAAGCTGCTCGGGTTGGCGCACTGGAAGCTCGCGGAGGAGCAGAGCGTTGATTAGGGTGAAGATTGCCGTGTTGGCGCCGATCCCCAATGCAAGCGATAGGATGGTGACACTTGTGAGCCCAGGGGCCTTCGCCAGCGCGCGAAGCCCGTAACGCAGGTCCTGCCAGAGTGTTCCCACCGGCACCTCCTTGTCTCGAGAAGGTAGATTCTACTACTCCGAGGCCGCACCAGGTCCCAACCCCTCACACTCCTCACACTCCCCCTCTGGCGCCGCCGTCTAGCTCGTCCGAGGCCCAGGTCCCGGAGCGCGCACGCCGGCGAACACCTGTGCTATCGGGTCCTATCGGCTGGGAGGACGTCTAGCGCCTGGATGGCGCCGACATGGGGCATGGGTTCGAAGGTCACTGCGCAATCGTCCATACAGTGCTCGATTCCACGCTTAGGCGGATTCACGTCCTCAAGATTGAGTTGGACGAAAAGCGGTTTTCTTTACCGCCTCGGTCAGCACGAAAACGCACAAGATCGCCATCACCGGCTCGATGGGGTGGCGGTAGCGGGGAATGGCGTATACGAAGTAGTAGATCGCCGGGTACAGCAACATCAGCCACAACAGCAACCATGCTCCCGGCCTGCGCTGCCGCAAAGCCAGCCCTAGTCCCCAGAACATCAGAACCGACGAACCAAGAAACAGCGAATCCTTCACCGGACCAATCCACCGGGGTTCGGTCACCTTCGGCGGCGATGCCCAGAATATGACGAAGCGCTTGAAGCTGAGCAAGGCGAAGCGAGCATAGTCGGCCTTGATGTAGGCGAGCGCCTGTTGCTTGCGCATCGCGATGTAGCTCAATTCTCCCATCGCCTGAAACTGCTCGATCGCATAGGAATCGTGCACCGGATCCAGATACAGCATGAGAGTGCCGTCGGCGCCCGGGCCATTGCCCAGCCGGAGCTCTGCGCCGAAATTGTCGCGGATGAAAATGAATCTGCCGAAGGTCTGATAGTTGCGCGCGAGCCAGGGCGCAATCGCCGCCAGGAAGACGATGGCGGACAGCGCAACCCCAGCCAAGGACCGCTTTCCCAGCCGGGCCCGCCGGTACCACGCCCACAATCCGGCCGCGGGCAGAAATGAAAGCAGGGAAGTCCCATTGAGAGCGATGATGCCCCAAAGCAGCCCAAAGCCAAACCATGGAGGCCATCCCTCGCGATCCTCCGTGGTGAGCGTCAGCCATACGACAACCGCCAGAAGCAATGCCGACAGACTTGTCTCCCAGACCGCTCGTGTCGACCAGAACATGACGTTTGGCAGCAGGGCCCAGGCCCAGGCTGAACCCACGGCAACTTTCTCGGAGAACATTCGCCGCCCGATCAGGAAAATGGGAATGCATGTCAGCGCCGAGCACGCGCTATTGAAGGTCAGCAGCACGAAGCCCGAAGCCTTCGAGTAGATCCCGAACACGTGGAACACTCCCGCGATCAGATAGGGATACAGCGGAGGTTCCCACGCCGTTGGTCCCGTTGGCGGGCCAAACTGATTGCCGAATCCGCGGCCCGAGGCGAGCGACGCGCCAATGCGGCCCATCTCCCACCCGAAGCTGAAATTGTCGTCTGTGGTTTTGAACTTGTAGGTGTGCCCGATCAGTATCCAGCCGACACGCAACAGGAATGCAATCCCGACGATCGAGAAAAGCGAGGCGCGAATTCGCACCCAGGTTCGAAACCAAGCTTTCCCAATTCGCGCAGGATTCACCGCCCGGGTTTTCATGAGTGACTTCTATTTGTAGCTGAGGCCACCGCTCGGAGCAACTTGGGCGGAGGCGCAACCCTAAACCCTCTCCTGCACGCTTTAAAGTGTGCCATCGGCAGCCCCTCTGCCTCGTGTGCAGAGCAAAATGAATCCTGTTTTCAGCCATTTAACGACCTCCACCCAAAATTTGCTTGACAGCAATGAACGGTCCGCAGTAGCTTAACGGTGTTAATTTAACAGCGTTAACCAAGGAACCACCGTTATGGGAGTTAAAGAAAGACGCGAGCGCGAGAAGACTGAGACCCGCGACAAGATCCTCGATGCCGCCCGCGAACTTTTCATCACGGAAGGCTACGAAGGGGTCTCGATGCGCAAAGTAGCCGAGAAGATCGAGTACTCCCCGACCGCCATCTACGTCCACTTCGCCGACAAGAATGAACTGTTCCGCGAACTCTGCCACCAAGACTATGCACGCCTTGCCGAGGTGTTCCAAAGCTCGGTGATGTCCAGGGATCCAATCGAGCGTCTCAGGCAGATCGGCGCCATCTACATCGACTTCGGCATGCGTTATCCCAATCACTACAAGTTCATGTTCATGACGTCGCATCCGCTGCAGGAGATGGACGACGAGGATCGCGATGTGCGCGGCAATCCCGAGAAGGACGCGTACGCCTTTCTGAAGTCGGCAGTCGAGCAGGCGATTGAGGCCGGATGTTTTCGTGAGGAGTTCCGCGACGCCGATGCCATCTCACAGGTGCTTTGGTCCGCGGTCCACGGCGTGATCTCTCTGGAAATCGCCAAAGGATCGGACGCCTGGGTCGCGTGGCGTCCGATTCAGCACCGCACCGAGATGGTCCTGGAGGTTGCGCTTCGCGGTCTCCTCGGCGAACCAGCCGGCAAGGACGGTCGATAGTATGCCCCCGCTCGCCCAAAGAAATCTCTTCCACGACAAAGTCCGGCTGACCGTGACCCTGACTGGAATCGTTTTTTCCGTGGTCCTGATCGTGGTTCAGCTGGGATTGTTTCTGGGCTTCACCACCGCGACCTCGAATCTGATCGACCACTCCAACGCTGACCTGTGGATCACCTCGAAGAACGTCCCTTATGTAGAGCAGGGAGTTGCCTTCAGCGAGCGCAAACTCAACCAGGTGCGTGCGGTCCCGGGCGTCGGGGACGCACAGAAAATCATCGCCCACTGGACGCAATGGAAGCGCCACGACGGCGGCCAGGAATCGGTTCAGATCGTCGGCATTAACATCGATGACCCGATGGAGCGCCCGTGGAATCTGGTCGAAGGCCGCGTCGCAGACCTGAAGTCCCCCGACGCCGTGATTCTTGACGAACTCTACAAGCAGAAGCTCGGCGTCTCGCACGTCGGCGAAGTATTCGAAATCGGGGGATATCGTGCCCGGGTCGTCGGCTTCACGCGCGGCATCCGCTCCTTTACTACCTCGCCCTATGTCTTTACCTCGTTCAAGAATGCGCAGGACTATACCGGAGTCCGCGAAGACCAGACGCTGTTCATCCTGGTGAGAGTCGCGCCCGGCGCCGAGGTCGAACAAGTCCGTCGCGAGTTGCTCGACCGCCTCAAGGATGTCGACGTGCTGACGACTGCCCGGTTCAGCCGCATGACCACTTTCTACTGGATGTTCACCACGGGAGCCGGCGTGGCGGTTCTGATCGCCGCAGTCCTGGGCCTGGTCGTCGGTTTCGTAGTGGTCGCGCAAACGATTTATGCGACCACCGTGGACCACATCCGCGAGTTCGGCACACTCAAAGCGATGGGAGCCCCGAACAGCTACGTATACAAAGTCATCATGAAGCAAGCCGCGATCAGCGCGGGGATCGGCTACGCGCTGGGTATGGTGGTCAGCGTATTCGTGGTCGAGGGAAGCCAGAAGGGAGGAGCCGCGATCCTGATGCCGATGCCGATGGCGGTCGGCATGTTCTTCCTCACGCTGGCCATGTGCGTCGGGGCAGCTCTGGTCTCGATCAACAAAGTAACGCACATCGATCCCGCCATGGTGTTCAAGGGGTAGAAGGTTTGCTGAATGGGGATCAACTCGCCGAGTTTCAGGCCTCGGGGTAAAGAATATGCCGTCTCGAATCAAAGTACGACAGCTCAGCAAGCAATACGACGAAGGTGCAACCGGAACCCTCGCGCTGCGCGACGTCGATCTCGACGTAGCGGCCGGAGAACTGCTCATGCTGATGGGGCCTTCCGGCAGTGGCAAAACCACTCTGCTGTCGATCATGGGCTGCATTCTGACGGCGACTTCAGGAAGCGTGCAAGTTGCCGGCAGAGAAGTCGTAGGACTCAGCGAGAAGCAATTGCCCGCGCTGCGCCTCGAGCACATCGGCTTCGTTTTTCAGGGATTCAATCTCTTCCC
>Ga0123355_10013762_pt1 | contig 12605 bp, 9 predicted proteins | sample TergutEmb28metaG_3_FD_89872 | JGI IMG/M metagenome (GOLD analysis project Ga0123355, IMG submission 89872) | Embiratermes neotenicus P1 segment gut microbial communities from Petit-Saut dam, French Guiana - Emb289 P1 | ecosystem: Host-associated > Arthropoda: Insects > Digestive system > Gut ...
CTTGATTTACATAATCCCAGCGCACCATTGCGCCAAGTATTTCGGCCACATATCTTACAGGCACAAATGTGCGGTCGCTTATGATTACCGGCGCGCCCATGTTGCCGGGCAGTTGTGCACCAATTGGCAGGGATATTTCCCGCCCGGTAGTGTGGGTGATAAACACCGTGCGCGTAGCTTCGTTGAACCTAACCGGTGCGTCTAGCGCGTCTGCAATTATACGTAGCGGCACCATGGTGCGGTTATTTGCCGCGTCTATAAATGGCGCAACGTCGTTTTGCATTGTGGTGCCCATATGGGTAAATGTTGTGCTGCCAATGGTAAGGCGCATTATTTCAACCGGTACGGGCGGCGGTGGGGCGTTTGACGGTAGGTTTATTGCAGGCGGCGGGGTTTCTTCGTCCGGGGTGGTTAGTGGGATGGATATTGTGTTGCCAGTTGACTGCTGGTACATGTCGCGGGCGGTGGCGTTGTCTAGTATGATTGTTGTGTCGTGTAAAATGAATTTGATGCTGTGGCCTGCGTTTATAAATTGTTGCCACGCAGTGCGCGGTAGGGTTACGGTGGTTGTGTTTTGTATTGCGGTTAGGTTGAAGTAGACTGTGTCTGTTGCGGCGCGCAGTATGGCTGTGGTGTTGGCGTTGGTTGGGGATAGGGTTATGGTGTTGTTGGTTTGGGTTGCGGGGACGGATACGTTGCCTGTGGCGGTGATGGTTAGACGTGGGGTAGTGGATGGGGTGGAAGGTTGGCGTGTGGTTGTGGAAGGGGAAGAAGGGGTGGATGTTGTGTCGTTGGATTCATTGTTGTTGGATGGTGGGGTGGTGCCGGTGGGGGGATTTGCTTGGTTGTTGAAAAGTGTTTCTGTGCCGTTTGTGAGTATTTCGCCAATTATCTCTCCATCACTCATCAAGAAGAGCTGAATATTAGGTGTATGAACTGCCACGTTGCTTATCATTTGCCTGCCGGGTGTAAGATAAACATTTTGAAAATGCTTTGAAGTTGTCGTACTCCACGTATATCTACAAATGTCTTCTACAATAAAGTCCATTGTTCCTGAGCCTGTCGCTTTTAACAAAATCGTATAGCTACTGTCCATCGGCAGATATATAAACTTGCTATCACCGTCTGCTGCCAACAAAAGATTCCCCATATAATCATCATTGTATATTGGCACATTGTTAATAATTTGACCTACAATTACGCCTAAATCATTAATAACAACAACGTCAACTGGACACAAAACACTAATCAGTCTGGTTGTCGATTGTCTTCTGTGTATTCCAAAGTCGTCGCGCACAATATTGTTAATTGGATCTACTGTAGCCGCTACATTAAAGCCATTATCAAAAAAGAGAGTTGCACGTGTACCAGCTGTGTTAATTTCATATACACCACTTACACTGCTGTAGCTAACAGTTGTTCCAATCTGATCCTGTGGTGGTGGGAAGATACCGCCTTTACGTATTGGCGGCCATTGTGGAGTGTCACCTAAAAAAATATGCCATGTTGTTGTAGTCCTTATCTCTCTAAACTCAAAAGTTCCATCAAGCCAAAACAAATAAATATACTCCGCAGAAACTTGCTCTCTTATTTCGGTGGCTATGTTTTGAACCGGAAAGTTGTGGTTACGGGTAAACATACCAGACAACCTTCCCCTGCTACCATGCGTATAAGGGTAAAAATGTGGATTGCCGCCCATTGCTACAATTTCACGCAATGGCTCTTGAATTATTGTGTGACGGTCCCATGTACGTCTGTAGTCACTAAGTCGCAGGCTTCCCCAAATCGTAGTGTCCAGCATTGGACGCATCCACCAAAGTTGCATTTCTGCTAAAAATGAAGATAGTTCAAACAAGTATAGCGCATCCAGCAAATCGCTTTCAGTGAATTGACCACTAAATACACTTTGTGTAATTTCAGAATACGCACCCCAAACAGATTCTCGTATAGCTTGAAATGCAAGTATCTTATGTGCTGCTGCGGTTTGAGTGTGTAATGCAGAAAATGAATAGTCATATGCCTTTGTCACGACACTTACTACTTTGGAAGCAGTAGAAACTACTGGAATTGGTATCCCCGGGGTGGTTAAATACAAAAGCTCGGAATCTCGCAAATAATTGTGGTACAAGTTCCACCGAATGTATTGAACATAACCTCCATAATAATTGTTGAGCATATGAGCAATGGCTTCTTCTAAATATGAATTATCCGTATTCCAGTACAGTAACGCAAGCAATTCAATGTTTGCAGGGAAATTATGATTGCTTCCGACAGAACGCAGTTCTGTATGGAAGGTGTGACCTGTGTACGAAGCGTTCAAAAATGGAATGGAGCCTATTAATAAACGAAATAATCTGTCGTGTTGTTCTGCGCTAGCGTCGTATGACCGGATTAAGTTTAGACTCTCATCCTTCATCAAAACAGCACGTAATGCTTGATAGTAGTGGTAGACTCTGTCACTATGGCTAATCCAAGCTGGCCAACGATCGAACAGTGGTAGAGACGCCCCTGATTCTGGTTGAATAGTCATTGTTCTTTGGGCTTCTCGAATCAAGTTATGGTCGTTTGGATTTACATAATTACTGAATGGTCTGCTGCCATTTGTACGGCGTATCATGGCGTACATGTCGCGGGCAGGTTGGGAAAAGCCGGAGATGTCTACTGTTGGTGGGCGGGGTTGCTCTGGTTGCCCGGGTTGTCCGGGTTGTTGGTTTGGTACATTGCCAAATAAATTGAAGTAGCCAATGCCACCCGGGCCGAGGACTTGTACAGGGGTGTTGCTGTGTATTGTTGTGCCATCCCCTAGTATTCCATCAAAATTATCCCCCCATGCCCAAACAGAACCATCATTTTTCAATGCTATAACATGATAAGAACCTGCCGAAATTGCAATGGCATTTGTAATGTTTTCCACTGGCGTTGGAACAGGGTTTCTGGTGACTGTCCAATTACCCACTGTACTTGATTGTCCCCACCAATAAGCATTTCCCCCATCTTGCATCACTACCGTGCGGTTACCTCCCCCTGAAATAGCGTTTACGTTAAATAGATTTGGCACAAGCGAAGGCGCACTTGTTCTCCCTGCCCCTTCAAAACCTAATTGACCAAGCATGTTGTCTCCCCAGATCATTACAGTACCATTATCTTGCAAGGCTATCGTGTGATCATAACCTGCAGCAATTGCAATCGTATTCGAGAGAATTTGTACTGGCGTCGAAATGCCAGCAAAGGGCACAGAGTCTGTACCCAATTGTCCATGAAAGTTGCTTCCCCAAGTCCATACAGTGCCGTCACTACACAAAGCCACTGAATGGTTGCCACCTGCAGCAATTGCCGTAATGTTATAGAGGTCTAACACTTGAACTGGTGTTGAGCGGCTGTCGCGTGTCCCGTCACCCAATAAGCCAGACTGATTACTTCCCCAAGTCCATACAGTACCATCGTAGCGCAGTGCCATTGTATGCCTTAAGCCTGTCGAAATCGCGATTATATTTGTGAGACTTTGTACCTGTGTGGGAATTCTGAGATCTCCTTGCGTTCCATTGCCACGACGCATCCCCCATGTCCAGACCGTACCGTCATTTCGCAAGGCTACACTGCTTGCAGAGCCTGCCGCAATCGCAACCATATTGTCAATATTTTGCACTTGTTTGGGTTCTGTGCGTCTTATAATAGTTCCGTCACCTAGTTGTCCGATCCTATTTCGCCCCCAAGCCCAGACCGTACCATCACTATGCAATGCAAGCGCATGATCTTCCCCTGTGGCTATCATTGGTTGTGTGATAAATCCTGCGGATGAGACAAATGGTGTAATTTTACAAATACTACTTTCGGCGAATCGTATAAATGCATCTATATCTTCCGTCACTACATACTCAAACGTAAACCGCCCCTCACCTTTATAGTGAAGCACATACTCGCCATCCTCACCCCAAACACCCCAACCATCAACAACAAACCCATCATCCACCAATGCAGTAAACTGCACAACAGCCCCATACCTCACCAACAAGCTACCACTTGCCCCAACAGTAGCAACTTCCCCCTGCCAACTCCCGGGTACGTCAAAAGCACCGGTAACATCATTGTCAACCGGTGGCAGCGCGGCATCATACCACTCATAAGTACAGTAACCATAAACATCATACACATAAAACTCTGGCGCATAAAACGCCACATCCAAAGCCGCCGGGCTTGTACCCTCGGGCAAAAACTCCGGAATTACAAGGTCAACATCATCCTCGTCACATATTCCAAATTCTGGCTGGGGGGGGGGGTATTATTAACATTTTCCACATCTGGCGCAAAAACAGTAGCAATCAAGCTCCCGCCTTCGCCCTGTACGGAAAATGTAACGGTAAAATAGTCATAGCCGCCGGCATTTTCACCACGGCTACCCCAGCCAAAAACATACGCAGGTATAAGTGTGCTGGCCATTATCAAAGCCATAAGTAGTGCTACTTGCCGTCTTACCCAAAACTTTTTGAACATAAAAAGTGCCCCTTTTTAATTTTATTTGCATCGGTCAATACTTTTAGCCAAATTAAAGTATGTGCCGTGCTATGTAATAAAATTGAAACATATTTGGGCAATTGTAACTTACGGATTTATATATGCAAGTGATTTTTAGTGCCAAAAAAACCAAAAAAGGGCAATTGGCATAAGATAGATTCCGGGTCAAGCTCGGAACATGTCATTCTAACTTTGAGGCGAACACGCCTCAGCCTCGTCATTGCGGACTTGATCCGCAATCTTCAAGCTATAGATTGTGAGCCAAGCTCATCACTATTATCATGGTTAAGCTTCATTTCTGTTAACAGTGATAAGTTTGGCTTTGCAATCGTTACCATGAAGATTCCGGGTCAAGCCCGGAATGACAGTGGCTGATGCGTTGACAGGGCTTAGGCGTATTCAACTTAAATTAGGCACTAGCATTCCACCCAAATTTATGGTAATTTGTGCAAAACAAACAAGGAGGCAAACCACCATGCCACTAAACCGCAAACTAAACGGCTACTACGACGTAGACGGCCAGCTCCCGCAATATCTGCGCAACCATGCGGAAGCTCTGCTAGCCCAGCAACGCGCCCGTAAAGCTGCAATTGACACAAAAGAAAAGGCACTTGCCTACAAACAAAGCATTCGCGAAAAGTACATCGCCAACATAGGCGGACTACCACAGACAAAAAACCCGCTAAACATTCAATTTACCGGGGAGTTAGACCGTGGCAATTTCACAATTCGCAAACTGCACTTCCAAAGTATGTCCGGCTACTATGTAACGGCCAATTTGTATGTTCCAAAAGGTTCAACAAGCCCCGCCCCGGCAATTCTATTTGTATCCGGCCATGACGAAGCCGCCAAAGCCAGCCTGCACTACCAATATTGCTGCTGCGACCTAGCAAACAACGGCTTTGTGGTACTTGCGGTAGACCCTATGTCGCAGGGTGAGCGTTTCCAAAACTTTCACGCGGAAATAAACCGCCCAATCATGAATTGGTTCGTAGAGCACACATATTTTGGCTACCCGATAGAGTGGGCGGGGGGTAGTATAATTCGCAACTTCCTATGGGATTTGGTACGCGCGCTGGATGTAATGGAAACCCTGCCGGAAATTGATATGACGCGCGTTGGCGTAACCGGCAACTCTGGCGGCGGCTTTCAAAGCGCGATAACAATGCTGTATGACGATCGCGTTGCGGCCGGTATGCCCGTTACGTTCATAAAATCTGCCGACGATTACATGCGCACAGGCCAGCCGCAAGACGGGGAAATGCTGTGGCCGCGCCAGCTTGCCATGTTTATGAATGACGACGACTATTTGACCGCATTTGCCCCAAAACCGGCAATGATAGGCGCGGTGGAATCGGACTTTTTTTGCGTAGAAGGCGTGCTGGAATGCTACGAGTCCGCAAAAAAAATGTACGCCTTGCTTGACGCTGAAGATAACTTGGAACTGGCACTATTCCCCGGCACGCACGACTATAATACGGCCCTGCGTCAAGCGGCGGTGCGCTTTTTCGCAAAGCATTTGCAGGGTGTGGGCAGCGAATTTGTTGCAGCAGACAGCCAAGAAGTCGTAGAACCAGCCCAATTGTGGGCAACACCAACGGGGCAGGTCGCGTCCTCGTTCCCAGATTTTAAGCCAATATGGCAGCACACCACGGAATATATAAACGAAAACACAACCCCGCCAACGGATATTCACGATTTGCGTCAGCGTTTGCAAGCTTGTTTCAAAATGCCCGCTGACGAAAAATTAAACGCGCCAATTCACATGCGCTACTTGTCTAAATCGGGCGAGAAACGCAATACGGAAAGTTATTGGCTGCCGTATACCAGAAGCGAGCAATTCTTCATTAGTGAACCCGGCATTGCGCTTGGTGCGCTAAAATATGAAGTGACAGGCCGCGAAGCCACTGGCTGTGTGTTTATGGTGCTGGAAGAAGGCACCCTTGCCGCAGATTGGGAGCGGGAGCTTGTGCGCTCGTACATTGTGCAGGGATACGACGTTTTTGTAATGGACCCACGCGGCCACGGCGCGGCCAGAATGCGCGATGTCGGCAGCCGCGACACCTACGCTATGCATGGCACCGAGCATAAACTTGCTTGCGACGCAGACGTTTGTGGTTTAAATTTATTTGGCTTGCGGGTATTTGACATATTGCGCGGCGCAAAATATTTGAGCCAAAAATATTCGGAGCTGAAATTCTTTGGTAGGGGACTTGGTGCGCTGTGGCTAACCTATGCCGCACCATTTGTGATGCCGCAAGCCATTCACTTAGAAGACGCGCCGCCAACGTACCGGCAAATGGCAACATCGCCATACTACCACTTTGACCCGCGGTTGAAGAATGTGGGCATACTCCGCGCCGCGGATACCACGGATGTAATAAGGATTTTGCAAGAAAATGGTGTGGAAGTTACAACATTTGCCCGTTTTGACCATAATACCACTGCAAAATGGTAAGGTTAAAATAAGTAAAATAATTGTAGACATATGTTGATTTTTGCAGTCTTTTCTGTTACGGTTACGTAGGGTGATTTATGTGCATAAAGAGTATTTTGAGTCAACAAAAAAACTGGTGGAAACAATAGATAGGATTGATACTACCGACGTAACTAAAGCAACTACTTTAGCAAAATATCTGCAATGGCAAGCCGAGCAACATGGATTTTACTATAAAGAGTCGCTGCCAATAGATATTCCACAAAAAGTATTCAAGAACAAAATATCACCATTTGAATATAATAAACACAGTGGAATTTTGAGTAAGTATTACTACCAAAGCGGCGATTCATATATAAAGAAAAATGTGCCAATTGATTACAATGATGCCTTCAGCTTGTTGAACAACATGATTTTAATTGCTGGTAGTGTTGTATGGGTTAGTTTTGGTTTTAACATAGGCTGTGAATTTGGCGGTCACCACCCGGCAGTAATTATCAAGCATTTAGGAAAAGGTTTAATTGTTGCACCACTTTCTACAGGTATAAAAAACCCAAACAATAGCCGTCAGATTGATGTCAGTAAGGTCTATGATTTTGAAGAAAGAAATCGCTTTACTGATGTAACAAGAATTTGTCCAGTAAGCGTCTACAGGGTGGATTTAACGAGTAAAATCGGAAATGTTCACAAGACAAAGTTGCAAGAAATAAAGACTGCATTAGTCGATTATTTGGGTAAGTAACCTTGCTTTTTCTCGCTCACTTCGCATAATTTTTCCTTGACAACATAAACTATATGCGCTACAGTAAGTTCTTGTATCAGCAATAGTTGATATTTGTAGTGGGTATGTGCCACGGCATATATTCGAGAATAGATTTTAATGAAAGCCACCTACGGGTGGCTTTCGTCGTTTTCAAAATTTCGCTAAAAAACAAAATACAAAAATCATCTAACTAAAATGAACAAAAATCACGTAACTAAAATGAAATATTTGTTGACAATAAACATTTCGCAGAATATAATTCTGGAAATTGTCATACATAATACGACTTGCGAGGTGGCAAATGCCAAAGACCAAAAGACCCATGACTTGGGCGCGGTTTAGAAAGAACTTTCTCAAGTGGTACCAGCTTTATTTAATAGCCCTCCCTGCGATTGCGGCTACGTTCATCTTCTCGTACATACCAATGTACGGCGTGCAAATCGCTTTTAGGAATTTCCGCTTTAGGGATGGCATTTGGGGTAGCCCGTGGGTGGGGTTTGCCAATTTCGAGCGGCTTTTTGCATTCCCCGGGCTTAGGCAAATGGTGACAAACACGCTTACCCTGTCGCTTTACTCGCTGTCTACGTTCCCGCTCGCAATTATTTTGGCACTTATGCTCAACGAGTTGCGCAGCCTAAAATTCAAAAAGACTGTGCAAATGGTTTCTTATGCGCCATTTTTCTTATCTACCGTGGTAATTGCCGGGCTTACAACAATGTTCTTGTCCCGGTTTGGCCTTATTAACAATATCCGGTACATGCTTGGCTTGGATAGAATCATGTTTATGCAAATTGGCCGGTATTTTAGGCATTTCTATGTATGGTCGGGCGTGTGGTCTGGTATTGGCTGGGGCTCTATCATTTATATAGCGGCACTGGCCGGCGTATCGCCGGAACTTACCGAAGCCGCTCGTATAGACGGCGCATTGCGCAGGCATATTATCTGGCATGTAAACATCCCCGCGATAATGCCCACCATTGTTATTATGCTAATACTTTCCGCCGGCAATATCATGAATGTTGGCTTCGAGCGTATTTTGCTGTTACAAAATGACCTTACTCGCCCCGACGCACGAGTTATTCAAACCTTCATATACGAAGTAGGCGTTGTAGGTAGCGACTTTAGCTTTACCGCGGCATTTGGCCTGCTGAATAACTTAATAAATATCACGCTCCTGCTTATTGTAAACTTTATTGCTAAAAAACTTTCGGGGGTGGGGATATGGTAAAGAAAAGGAAAAAACGCTACCTAAACTTGGACACCCGTGGCGACAAAGTTTTTAACGTAGTAAATATTTTCTTGCTATGTATTTTCACCATCATTATGTTTTACCCACTTTATTGGACGGTTATTGCGTCTCTTTCCGATATATCGGAAGTAGGCTTGGGCAATGTTGTATTTTGGCCAGAGAGTTTTAGTACAGAGGCGTACCGCCAAGTGCTTAATCATGACGCAATTTGGACAGGGTATCGCAACTCTATTATTTATACGTCTTTGGGAGTGCTATACAGCATGATTCTTATGGTTCCCATTGCGTACACTTTAAGTAAGAAGAACCTGCCCGGCCGCACAGGAATAACATTTTACTTCATATTTACTATGTATTTTAGCGGCGGCATGATACCGCACTTTATTTTGGTAGCAAACACGCTTGGGCTAATGGACACCATGTGGGCCTTGATACTTGGCGGACTTGCGGTATTTCAAATGGTTGTTACGCGCACGTTCTTTATGTCTGCCATTCCGGAAGAATTATATGAATCTGCCGAGATTGACGGTGCGGGTCATATCAAAAGTTTCTTTAAAATTGCATTGCCCCTTGCCAAGCCGGTACTGGCGGTTATGGGTTTGCAGTTTGCAGTTGCCGCTTGGAACTCGTTCTTCCCTGCGCTTATGTTCATTAACAGGGCAGAGTTGCAGCCGTTGCAGTTGGTAATTAGGCGCATTGTTATTCTAAATGCGCAGATAGGTATTGGTGCAGACTTTTCTACCATGACGGACGAGCAAATTAACGACATTGCAGTGCGCCAGCGTTTGGCAGAAAGTATGCGCTACTCCACAATTTTTATCGCCAGTGCGCCAATGCTTATAATATATCCGTTTATACAGAAGTATTTTGCACAGGGTATGCTAATTGGGTCGCTGAAAGGCTAGCCCATAAAATAAGGAGGAAATGAAAATGAAGAAAATCATCGTATTGTTGCTAATTGCAACGCTGGCAATGGTGCTGTTCACCGGCTGTAATAGAAATGCCGACACACCAGACACACAACCGCCGGCAACAACAGGCAACCAAACAACACCAACGCCAACACCACCTGCTGGCGGCACCACAGAAACACCAGCCGGGCCAACAGCCAATGGCGAAATCGTGGACGGGTTTTTCCGCTTCCACGACACAGTAACAATCCCTGCGCTTATGGCGCACAACCCGGACAGCATTACTGCCGGTACCCGTATGTGGCTGCAAGAGTGGGCATCCCGCTACATGAACATCGAGTTCGACATCCAGTGGGTGCTTGAAGACGAATTTGCAGTACAGTTCCCGGCATTTATGGCGGCGGGCAACTATCCATCTGTTCTGCTTTGGCCGCATCGCGAATTCCCGGAAGCGCACAGAATCCGCTTTGGTGAAATCGAGCGCATCTTCATTCCGCTCGAAGATTATTTCTTCGACTCGGAACTTATGCCCAATAAATCGCACTATTTAACACAGGCTGGCGAACAGGTTAATGTTCTTAGGTCATTGTCCGGCCACTTGTTCTCTGCCGTTACCTTTGGCGGGCCGCTTTACTATGCTACCGGCGCAGGCTTTATGCACATGTTCATGGACTCTCGCGTTGCATATGCAGTTGGCTTTGCAGATACGTATGGCATGGGCTCCCGCGTGCCAACCAGCACAGACGAACTCTTGGAGTTCCTACGCCTTGTAAAAGAGCATGACCCCAACAACCTAGGCGTTAACAATAACCCTCTTGGCGGCGGCATAAATAACCATCCGTTTGGTATGTTGCTAAATGCTTACGGGTTCCTTGGCTCACTTAGTGTACATGGCGACCACCATACCGCACTCACAAGTGTATTTGGCGGGCCTTTCATCCCGGGTAGCAACTGGGGCGTTACCGAGCAACTTGGAGAAATCGTTGCGATGCAAACCCATCCAAACTTCTTCGAGTATCTTCAATTTGTACACACATTGTATAGTGAAGGCCTAATTTGCCCAGAGTTCTTTACACTTGAAGGCCCAACAGTTATTGCCCGCGCAGGTGCAGACCAAAACGCGATTGTAACCAACTGGAACACAGGCCCACTTGCAGAAGATAGCTGGCCGTATTACAACATCATTGGCCCTATGACAAGCCCCAATAACCCAAATCGTATGCTAACATCTGGCACTGCAGATATGTGGAACACATCCATGTTCTTTGTAACGGACAATGCAACCGAGCTAGAAATTGAAGCAACAATGCGTTTCCTAGACGTGCTTTACTACCGTGGCGACCCTAACGACAGAAGTACAGGCATGAACCACAGAGCCCACAACGGCCCTGTATGGAACTGGGGCGAAGATACCTTTGGTATCGTAGAACACGGCTTCTTCTGGGGTCATATTGATGCCGATACAGGCGAGCATATTCTAAATATGGACCCGCTTGACATCCGCGACAGCAGACATGGCTCTATGGACGTATTCCATGAAACAAACTTCCCCAATGCCCAATTCCATAACTGGGCGGCGTATGGCGCGCACATTAGCTGGCTTGGTGCCGGCGGCGGCGGCCTTAACAGAATAGAGCAGCGCTTCTTTGACGCGCTTGACCTTAACATGAGGGGTCAATGGGGTACGTATATGGCGGCAACACAAATGCGCCCATACAATGCCCGCAACAAGCCAGCGGCATTGTTCCCAGAAGACGAGCAAAACCGCATGATTGACCTGCGTATGGTGCTTCAAGACCACACAAGGGTACACACAGCCCGCTTTATCACAGGCGAAAGACCACTTACCGCCGCAGAGTTTGAAGCCTACGGCAACGAGCTTCGCGCACTTGGTTATTACGATTATGTAAATGCTATTATTGCGAATATGGAGCAAAGGTTCCCAAGGTAGTTTTGTAGAAAAAAGAGAATCAACCGGTACGAAAATCGTACCGGTTGATTTTCTTTTTATGTGAACAAAACGCGTTGCCACTCTCGGCGGTTATAAAGTATGCGCAAAACGCGGACCTCTAGTTGCATATCGTCAATGATGTAAAATGCCAAGTAATTTTCCACAGATAGTAGGCGTACCCCCATGGATGCATATGGTTCGTCATTTACAAGCGGATGACGAGCCGGCATAAAGCTGAGAGACATCACTTTTTCTTCAATAGACAGTGTAACTCTCTTCGCCGATTCCGGGGCTTTAAGTACGTCAGTTATATAGTCAAGAATTCCATACAGGTCAAGAATGGCAGTGGTTTCAAGAATAACCTCATACTCCATCGAACCCGTACTCCTTTTTTATATTCGCGAAAACTTCCCTTGTCGGGCGGCCGCCACCACTTCTCACTGCGTTAAGACCCTCGTCGAGCAATTGATGCAGTTCGCGTCGCCCCGACAGTTCCTCATATGCGGCATTGGATAGTAAAACCAAGTCGCCTGTACCATTTTTTGTAATATAAACAGGTTCGTTATAGGTGTTGCAGAAAGTTGAGATTTCGCTGTATTTGTTGCGTAAATCTGAACTTGGGAGAATTTTTGCCATAGTCCACCTCGTTTTTGTGATACGCATATTCTATCAAAATTTTGATAAAAATGCAAGGTGAATTGAATCAACCGGTACGAAAATCGTACCGGTTGATTTGATCATTTCCTCACAAATCCGCGCCAGAGTATCACAATAATTTTAAA
>Ga0123355_10013763_pt1 | contig 12605 bp, 10 predicted proteins | sample TergutEmb28metaG_3_FD_89872 | JGI IMG/M metagenome (GOLD analysis project Ga0123355, IMG submission 89872) | Embiratermes neotenicus P1 segment gut microbial communities from Petit-Saut dam, French Guiana - Emb289 P1 | ecosystem: Host-associated > Arthropoda: Insects > Digestive system > Gut ...
GATTTTTCATTTGTTAAAACTCCCTTGCTTTTCAGATTTTCGTGCGTTTGCTTGGCACACGTCTATCTTAGCAAGGGGTTTTCTTTTGCGCAAACCGCGTTTTCATTGATTACAGGAATGCTCCATTTTTGCGGGGTGTGCTCCGTCCTTTTGTGGTCTGCCTTGCACGATACTCCAACGTGGCCGCAACTGTTACGATGTAGCGGGTTGGACAGCTGCACTATTTCGTGTATCAACTGTAAGCGGCAAACTTTGCTCACATCATTAACATTGCGACAAACGATCTATATTTAACATTAGAGGAGACTAATACCATAGGGCAATCATCATTTTCGGAAGAGTGCTGGCGTATGTCGGCACTTTTTTTGTCCACGCCCTAGCATAAATGAAGGCTTATCCCCATAGACATGGTGTAGGGCACATCTGAATCTCTAAACGGCGCAATGCCATTGTCTTTTTCCGCAATGCTAGCGTCAACACAATCTTTCTATACAAAGCCGTATTCGCAGGTTCTGATTTCTTGTCTTGCGAAAAAACATAACGGCATTACACTCGTCCAGAGTATTTAGAGGCGCCCAGAGTAATCCGTAAGGGGGAAAAAAGCGTGGAAGCAAACAGAATCTATGACGATATCGCGCAACGGACCAATGGGAACATCTATCTCGGCATTGTTGGCCCCGTTCGGACGGGAAAATCGACCTTTATCAAGCGGTTTATGGAGACCCTGGTCATCCCCAACATAGATGACATATACATGAAGGAACGGGCCCGGGACGAACTGCCGCAGTCGGGGAGCGGCAGGACGATTATGACCGCCGAGCCGAAATTTGTGCCCGAGGATGCGGTAGATATCCAGATGGACGGCGCGGCGCATCTTTCTGTTCGGCTCGTGGACTGTGTGGGCTATATGGTGGACGGGGCCATTGGCCAGTTCGAGGGCGAAATGGAGCGGATGGTAACCACGCCTTGGTTTGACCATGAGATTACCATGACAGAAGCGGCAGAGTTTGGTACCCGTAAAGTCATTGACGAGCACTCTACCATTGGGGTGGTCATCACCACAGACGGCAGTGTCACGGAGATCGGACGGGAGGCCTATTTACAGGCGGAAGAGCGGGTGATCACAGAACTGCGGGAGATCGGCAAGCCGTTTATTGTGCTACTCAACGCGCAGAACCCGAGGGGGCAGGCGACAGAGGAACTGCGGCACAATCTGGAAGAAAAGTACGGTGTCACTGTTCGGGCGGTCAATTGCATGGAGCTGGACGAGGCCATGATTACGGAGATCATCCAGAGTGTACTGCGGGAGTTCCCTGTCAGCGAGTTCGGTATTTTTCTGCCGCCTTGGGTAGATTCTTTGCCGTTCGGCCACCCAATCCGGGCGGCACTGTTCGAGACGATCCGAGAAAGCGCAGGGCATATGCGCTACATCCGAGATGTAAACAGTGTGATCGCGGAGCTGGGGACTCGCGAGGAGATTCGCCGCGCGAGTGTCAGGCGGATGCACCTCGGCAGTGGTGTGGTCCATGCGGAACTGGATTTACCGCGGGAGCTGTTTTATGAGACGCTCAGCGAAGAATCCGGCTTTGCAATCCGAGACGACGGGGATCTGATGGGCCTGCTCACTGAGATGGCCTATGTGAAGACGGAATATGACAAGATCAGCCATGCCTTAGACGAGGTGCGAACGAGAGGCTACGGCGTAGTGCTTCCTACGCAGGACCAGCTCTGCTTAGAGGAGCCGGAAATCGTCAAGCAAGGCGGACGCTACGGTGTGCGGCTTAAGGCGTCGGCACCCAGCATCCATATGATTGCTGCCAATATCGAGACAGAGGTTTCGCCCGCGGTGGGCGGGGAGAGGAGCAGTGAGGAGATCATCAACTTCCTGCTCCAGGAGTTCGAGGGTGACGTGAGCCGGATCTGGGAATCTAATATCTTCGGCAAGAGCCTCTACGACATCGCCAGCGAGGGATTGACGACAAAGATCAAGAAGATGCCGGCGGAGGCGCAAGGGAAATTGCAGGAAACACTCCAACGGATCATCAATGAGGGCAGCGGCGGGCTGATTTGTATCATACTATAGTAGAAATGGACCTGCCGGGGAAAAGGAAAATGCTTGGGCCAAGCGATTTTCTGTACTCCCCTGCCATGGGCGGGGGAGTACAGAAAGCGATGCGATGATCATTTTGGGAAACCTGCCATTTAGAAGGGAGTGGGTGAATTGCACTGGTTTAAATTTGTTTCCCCCGCCACAGGCGGGGGAAACAAGAAAATCTTCAGTGCGTTTTCCCACTGCCTTTAGAAAAAACAGTTGACCTTATGCCATGAGATGTGCTATACTAGCGCTACCTGTCGGCAGAGAGGTCTTTTTCTTGTGTCCTATCTGCCAAATACACAGGGAGGCGAATGGAGGTGCCGATATAAGATGCGAGTAAAAGTGACACTCAGATGCAATGAATGTAAACAACGAAACTACAACACCATGAAGAACAAGAAGAATACGCCAGACCGGATGGAAATGAATAAATATTGCCGGTTCTGTCGTAAACACACCGTACACACCGAGACGAAATAGGGGGGCGCAAAAATGAGTGAAGAAAAGAAAAACGCTCCTGAGCAAAAGCCTGCTGAAAAAAAGGCGAAGAAAAAAAAGCCGGGCGGGAATCCGATTGCCAAATGGTTCCGCGGGCTTTGGAGTGAGCTGAAAAAAGTGAGTTGGCCTACCCGTGCACAGATCATTAACAACACTTGGGTTGTATTGGTGGTTACCTGTGTATGCGCCGTCGCGATTTGGGGCTTTGACTATATCGCAGGGCTGATTATTCGGACCTTGATCGACTTTGCAGGGTAGCGCAAATGACTGAAAACGCAAAATGGTATGTGGTACACACATATTCCGGCTATGAGAGCATGGTAAAAGCTGCGATCCAAAAGGCTACAGAGGCCCGGCAGATGCAAGACCTGATTCTAGAGGTTAACATCCCCATGGAGACAGTCACCGAGCGGAGCGGAAACGAAGTCAAAACCGTCGAGCGCAAGGTATATCCCGGGTACGTGATCATTAAGATGGTCATGACGGATGATTCCTGGCATCTGGTACGAAATACCAGAGGTGTGACTGGATTTATCGGTAGCTCTACGGGACCGGTACCGCTTACCGAGGAAGAAATTATCACGATGGGTGTAGAAAAGCACGAGATTGTGCTGGACTATGCCGTGGGTGATACGGTGAAAGTCACCGATGGTCCGCTGGATGGATTCTTCGGCACTGTGGAAGAGTTGGAGCCGGAGCGGAATATGGTCCGTGTAGTGGTTTCTATGTTCGGACGGGAGACGCCTGTGGATCTGGAACTGGACCAGGTAGAGAAAGTTACGAAGTAAGTAAGAAATTTAAGTTATTGAGCTAGATGTTTCACACGAGACATTTACAGTTCAGTTGTCGTATTTTAAGTTTGGAGGACGATTGCATTGGCACAGAAAGTTGTTGGATATATTAAATTACAAATCACGGGCGGCAAGGCAACTCCGGCGCCGCCGGTAGGCCCTGCATTGGGTCAGCACGGGGTGAATATTGCCCAGTTTACCAAGGAGTTCAACGAGCGGACCAAAGCTGACATGGGGACAACGATTCCTGTCGTCATCACGGTCTATGCCGACCGTTCCTTTAGTTTTATCACCAAGACGCCGCCGGCGGTTACCCTGATTAAACAGGCCATCAGCCTGGACAAGGGTTCCGGTGTGCCGCAGAAGGATAAAGTAGGGACGATTTCTCAAGATGCGGTCCGCCAGATCGCAGAGAGAAAAATGCCGGACCTCAACGCGAGTTCGATAGAATCCGCCATGCGGATGGTTGCCGGTACATGCCGGAGCATGGGCGTTGTCGTAGAAGATTAGTTATGAGCTTACGGACAAGTCCGCAATGACGCAGAATAAGATTGCGGAGAAGGTTCGCTTATGACGTAAAATTGTAGGGGCGGTCTAAGACCGTCTGTGGGCGGACATTGTGCGCCCCTACACGAAATTCGTGGGAGGGCATAGCCCTGTGACCACAAAGGAGGATATTAATTTGTTCAGAGGTAAAAATTATAGGGAGAGCGAAAAGCTCGTTGATAAGACAAAAGTATACGATCCCAAAGAGGCGTTTGAGACCGTGATCAAAGCCAGTAAGGCAAAATTTGACGAGACGGTGGAACTCCATGTGCGCTTGGGTGTGGACTCTCGTCACGCTGATCAGCAGGTGAGGGGCGCGGTTGTTTTGCCGAACGGCACAGGTAAAACAGTCCGGGTGCTTGTCATCTGTAAGGATGAGCGCCAGCAAGAGGCCAAAGATGCCGGGGCCGATTTCGTTGGCGGAGACGACATAATTGAGAAGATCCAAAAGGAAAATTTCTTTGACTATGACGCCATCGTGACCACGCCTGATATGATGGGTAAGGTCGGCCGTCTGGGTAAAGTGCTAGGTCCCAAGGGCCTCATGCCGACCCCGAAAGCCGGCACGGTAAATGCCGATATCACCAGAGCCGTTGAGGAACTCAAGGCCGGTAAGATCGAGTATCGTCTCGACAAGACCAACATCATCCACTGTCCCATCGGTAAAGTGTCTTTCGGGACGGAGAAATTAGTGGAGAACTTTGATACCTTGCTCGGTGCGATTATCAAAGCGAAACCCGCGGCTGCCAAAGGGCAGTACATTAAATCTTGTGTGACGGCATCTACCATGGGGCCGGGCGTTAAGGTTAGCGCTGCGCGGTAAGAAAATAACATAACAAAACCGTCGCTCGGATTTGAGCGACGGTTTTGTTATGCTTTAGCCCAAGAAACGACCACTTGAAGTGGTGGTTATGATTGTTCTGTTTCCCCCCGTATTGTCGTTTGATCTTTCCGGAGAGTTTCCGGGCATGCGTTGATAATAAGTGCACTTTATCTTACTCGCTGCAAGCGCATCCAGTAATGGTGAGCGTGTATTTTTCCCAAATGGAGACTCCGGCACAATCATAACTGCACCATGTGCTATCTTATCATTTGTACCTCGTCGACTAGGTCACAAGTGTAAAAAAATAGTCCAACCCGGCTAAAGTTGGCGGGGTTGGACTATTATATTTAATCATCGAATATTTGACAGGCATGCACTATGATCGCGAGAATAATCCATCCGCGGGATTCGAAACACATCCTAGGGGCCCGAAAGGGTGCTGCCCCTATATAATTACCGTTTCATAGCCACCGCAAACTGTTCGATTTCTTCGTCGCTGATTGTGTCCTGATATCCCGATTGTTTTGTGGCTGCCTTCATGATGAACTGTGCCATTGCGCCTGCCTTTTGTGGGTTGAATATTCCGCCGAGTAAGCGCGCCGCCTTTGCCGTTTGCAGAATGTTCGGAGAGAAGTTACCGGCAAAATACTTTTGTTCATCGGTGGGGGCCATGCCGGATAGGAACAGGCCGACGGTTTTGCCCCGCAATTGATCCGCGTGCGTTGTGAGGAACGCCCTGGCCTCTTTGCGGATAGAGCCGGCATAAAGCGGACTGCCGATAATGACGCAATCGAAATCAGCAAGCGCGGGCGTACTTGCCTGTTTGAGATCGTGGAGGGTTGCGCTGTCCATATGCTTTGAGATGCGTGTAGCGATTTCGCGGGTGGCACCGTGCTTTGTAGCGTAGAGGATGATTGTTTTCATAGGTTTGCTCCTTCACTAAATTTTTCCGGGTTTTCTGCTTGTTTTTCATTATGACCACTTGTAAGTCGGCCTCAGTCCACAAACCACATGTTATTAAATCGTTGAAACGCCTGTGCAATCTCTGCATAATCCCGGTAATCGGCGTTCGACCAGCCGCCTCTGGCGGAGAAAATGACGAGGATAAAGGGCGAGGGCGCATATACGATGGCCATATCATGCCAGGCAACCGGGGGGACCCACCCGGTCTTGCTGGCCACGGGGTAATCCAAACCCGTGATAAAGGGGAATTGGTTATCCAGCAGATGTGCTTTGAATTCTTCGCTGTATCTGCCGTCTGATTCCAGATATTCAAAAATTGCCCGCGCAAAGAGCCCTGCTTCATCTACGGTCATGCGGGAGCCAAGCACTTGATTTGCCACCCACCTCGGATTGCCGCCCAGGTCTTCCACAAACTGTCTGTAACCAGCTATCCCATGGATATTTCGAAGGATCCGAGTCCCGTCATTACAGCTATACATGAGATTGCGCCGGAGCAACTCGCGCTGAGTCCGGCCGCCCCTGGTGCTGTCCAGGTCGGTCTCCTCCCGCTCAGCTTTTTGATAAATGTACAGAGAAAATGGTGCTTTGACAACACTTGCGGCCGTAAAGGTCCGATCGGCATTGTGGCGGTAGACAAACCCCGTTTCCAGGTTTTCAAAATAAACCGATACACGGTTGCCGTGACGCGCAAGCACCTCGTCCAACGCTCCCGTAGGAGGCGGGAAGGCGCGCCAATTAGCATAAAGTGCCACATCCTCGGTAATTGGCTGCTCAAAATCAAAAGGGGTTCTCCTGCTACGGTCCAAACCCCAATGGAGGAACCGATAGCCCTCGCGCTCCGGCAAATTCGGTTCGGAGAGCCGCTCACCGCCCACTACATTTTTCAGTTCAATGAGTTCGCCATCTTCCGTAAATAGTACGACGAGGAAGTCTCCCTGCTCTGCCTCCCACTGCGCCCAAAGGGTCTGATCCATCATGGCCGGATCGTTAAAATCGGCCCGCCGGTTGCCCAAAACATCTGTAGACCAATAACGGAAGCGGTATCCCGCCCGGTCCGGTGACGGAGGCAGCGGAATCGGATTCCCATCGAGCACGATATAGGTGAGATGAAGTGCGCCTGTTTGATCATTCATCTGAAATGCCACAGTATGGGTGGTCAGCTCCGGCGGCGCCGCAATCCACGAGGGAAGCAGGAAAAAAAACGCAACGGCGAGCAAGAGGGCTATGCCAAACCCTCTTGTTCGCCGCCACGAGGCAGGTCTCCCCGCGTTTAGCTTACGAACCATGTGTCATTAAATCGCTGAAACTCTCTGGAAATCTCTCTAAAAATCGCATGATTGGCCCTTTGGGAAAGGATAATCAAGATATAGGGCGAGTCCGCGTATACAATTGCCATGTCATGGAATACGGTGTTCGTCCAACCGGTTTTACTGGCCACAGGGTAGTCCGACACAATGAAAGGAATTTGATTGTTTAACAAATGCCGTCTGAATTCAGCAGCGTGCGGCGCATTGGATTCGATATAATGATAGATCGCCCATGCGAAAATCGCTGTCTCATTCACAGTCAATTGATGACCCATGATGTTCTCCCGCACCCAATTCGGGTTCGCACCGAGGTTCGAGACCCAGCGCCTAAATCCGGCCGTACCGTGGAAGTCTCTCAGCGAAAGGGTGGAAGCGTTACAACTGTGCATCAGATTGCGCCGGAGCATTTCCCGTTGTGTCAGGTGCCCACCGTTGGTGAAGCGGATTCTGGTATCCAGATTGGTCTCTCCCCTGTCCGCTTTTTCGTAGATATACATGGAGAAGAACGCCTTGGGGACACTCGCTCCGTGATAGATACGGGTGGGATTATATCGATAGACAAAACCAGATTCAATGTTCGCAAAATAGACAGACACGCTATTGCCGTGCCGCCGAAGCAAGCTGTCCAGCCCCTGCGTGGGCGGCGTGAAGTCCAAATTGGTCCATCTGGGTCCTCTGTAGGTGGAGATCTGAATCCAGTTAGCCTCCTGTGCGAGGATGGTGACGATCTGGGGCGCGAGAACAAACTCGTGATTCGTGCCGCCCCGGTTCACAAAGAGCCCCATCGGCCGCTCCATATAACGGCGGTTGGCATTGGTGTAAGTCCAAAAGCTGCCCCGATAGGTGCTCACCCGCGCCCAGCCGTCGGGTCGGAGCTCATGTACATTCAGCGTCGTCGGATCGAGCGTCATCATGCGCTGAGACCGCAGATCCGGTTCGGCATAGAGCGAGAATCGCCACCCAAAGAAACGCCGGTTCATGTTGGTATAGACCCATAGATTACCCCGATATGTGCAAACCCGCGCCCAGCCATCCGGCCGAAGCTCCAATACCGTCAATGTCGTCGGATCAAGCGTCATCACGCGCTGAGACCTAAACTCCGGCTCGGCATAGAGAGAAAATCGCCAGCCGATGTGGCGCCGATTGGCGCGCAAATAAACCCAATGCACACCGTGCCCTGTCGGGATGCGCGCCCAGCCGCCCGTAGTCTCCTCCAGTATCTCCACCGTCTGCGGCTGAAGCGTCGCGATCCGCCGGGACCTGTGGTCGGGCTCGCTATAGATGGAAAACGTCCAGTTGATGTGATGCTGCGTCGTCCCGCCCGTTTCCGGCTGGCGGTCAAATTCAAATCTGTCAATGAAGCGCTGCAACAAAACGGCGCAGGCCGCGCGGTTCGCTGTGCCGCTCGGCATGAACATCCCCGCATAGCCGCGGACCAGTCCATGATGCACCGCCCAGCGGATACCATCTGCGGCCCAATCGCTGATTGCGGCGCGGTCGGAGAACCTGTCCAAATCTGCCGCCCCCGGGGCGGACATGTCGTATTGCTTAAAGCGGGCGTAGCGGTGCAGTATGGTCGCCATCCCCTCGCGGGTCAAGGGGTCCTGTGGGGCAAATCTGCCCGCGCCGATGCCCATGACGATCTCGTTTTGGGTTGCCCACATGACGGCATCACTATACCAGGCGCCGGTTGAAACGTCGTCGAATATCGGCGCGAAACTTACATCGGGCTCCGCCTCAATGCGGTAGAGCACGGTAACCATCATGGCACGGCTGAGGGTCACGTCCGGCGCAAAACGGCCTGCGTAGGCGCCGGTCATGAGGCCATTTGCGTTTGCGTACAGGACGGCGTCTAAGAACCAGTCGGCGTCGCTTACATCCGAGAACGGGTTGCCGAAAGAAGCGATGGTGACGAGGCTGTCGAGTGCGTCTCGGAGCTCTGCATAGGCTGTGTCCAGCGCGTCCTGCGTTGCGGCCGCATCGGCCAGAACGCGCTCGGCGTCCGCGATCGCGTCCAGAACCCCGCGCCAGCTCACATTCGTGTACGTCACACCGTCCAGCCCCTCGGCTTCCCCGACCAACGCGCTTAGTGCGGGGGCGCCGGGGGTGGAAATTGCCGGTATGGCTGCCGTACTGATACTCTGCAAAAGCATAAGCATTACAAAGAAAAATGCCCCAAAACGTGCGATTTTCCGCATAGTCTACATCTCCTCAACAACAAATCGTTATATAAAGGCAACTATAGTCAGACCAACATAAAAACGTCCTGTTTTTATGATCTATGGAGAGCGGGTGAACTGCGCTGATTTAAATTTGTTTCCCCCCGCTACAGGCGAGGGGAAACAAGAAAATCTTCAGTGCGCTTCCCCTTCGACTATTTTAAGCTGGTTATTGACTATATACTAAAATTATACTGTTTTTTCCAAATGCCGTCAAGATTTTCCAAGTTTCGACAAAAGGGATATAAAAAAGATGCCGGACCGTATAGACCCGGCATCTTAGACTGGAGACAAACCCGCTGCGCTGGGCCTTGTCTTCCAAAGGAACCGACCTGCGGGCCGGTTCGCTGCGGCGGACTGCGGAGAGTGGGCGAAACGCGTTGCATTATGTTTTCTCCACCGCCGTAGGCGGGGGAGAAAACAGCTTTGCCTCCTAAAACGTCCCTTTGATGAACAGCATGATTTTTTTGTAAATGTGTCGCCGCCTCATCTTGCGGCCGGCCTGCTCGTAAAGCTTTTCCAGTTTTTGCTTGTACCTTTCGTTGGTCGGGTCTTGCTCCAGCTGTTTGAGCGCGGATCTATAGCAAGAGAATTGGGTCAGGAAAGTTAGTTTGTAATAATAGTTAATCGTCTCATCCGCATTGTCCGCGGACCAGTGCCTGTCATACAGTTCTTGCATAGTGCCATACATCAGGTTGTCCATTTCCTCGGGTGAGACCAGGTTCGCGTTGATCGCCTTTTGCACAATATCCGTACCCGGCAGGAAGTTGAGGCCGTGCATCTGTAAGGAAAAAGGCTTTTCCAGCTCTTTACAGAGTTCATAGGTCTCCTTCATTGTCTCAGCCGTCTCAAAAGGGTGCCGGAGCATGAGGTCGTAGATGACCTGCGGCACTTTGTATTTTGTAAGCACACGGCTGGCAGCAAGGATTTGTTCCTGCTTTTCCGGTCGCTTGAAAATCTCGCGCCGAATGGTCGGCGAACCGCTTTGTATGCCCATAACAACCTTATATAGGCCGGCCTTTTTGAGCAGCGGTACGGTCTGTTCATCAATCCGAAGCGGATGTCCCCAGATTTCAAAGGGCAGGCCGATCTCCTTGTATTTTTCCACAAACGCTTTGACCCATTCCAGATCATCGCAAAAGATTTCGTCCCAGAAGCGGATAAATTTTAGTTTTTTCATCTTTGCTTTTGCGCTTTTCAACTCTGCGATGACATCGTCAATCTGTCGGAACCGCACCCATGTCCCACAGCCCCGGCTCGCTTTTCGCAGTGCCGGCACAGAGCAATAGGTACAGGCAAAGGGACAGCCTCTGGAACAGCTTGTCTCATAGCTAAAGGAATGAAGCCCGGGATCGCCCTCGATAAGCTGGTCGTTTTCTATGACATATTTATTGTCACCGCCGATGGTCGGTACGCCAAATTGATCCAGCGCGGTAATGAGCTGGGCGAGCTCATTGTGGACGATCTCGCCGTCTTGCCGATACACCAGATTCTGCACCCTGGAGAAATCATTACCCCCGGCTTTTAACATGTCCGCCAACGCCACAATGGCTCCTTCGCCCTCGTTGCGGATGACGAAATCAGCATAGTCTAAGCACTTTTCCGGAAAAATCGTCGGATACACCCCGCCCCAGATCACAGGGGCCGCGCATTCTTTACGCAACCGTTCGTTTACCTTGTACACTTGGTCTAAGTACACCGATGCCATTACGCTAAGGCCGATTGCAAGCGGCTTTTTCTCTTTAATCAGATCTACCAGAAGCGAAATTTCCGTTTCCGTTACCTCTTTCGGGTTTATGCTGTTAAAACGTTTGAAAAAGACACTGGTAACCTCGTAACCACTTGCGGCCAAAGCGTTTTCCAGATATTTGACGCCCAGGGATTTGGGGATGTAGAAGCTAATGAGTACAATGTTGGCTGACATGGACGGCCTCCCGGAACGGTTCATTTTTCGCAATTATCTCACGATTGAAAGGGGAAGTCAAGCAAACCAACGGTTCGGGGAGTGGGCAAACGCGTTGTTAGATTTCTAGCTTCAACAAAATTAAAACATAACCAAGCACTCGATCTGTTGACGCTTTTGTAGGTAGGGGACAAATGGCGTCGATTTAAATTTGTTTCCCCCCGCCGCAGGCGGGGGCAACAAGAAATCCATCAACGCCTTTGGCCACTGCCCTTTTGTATGATTTGTTGAATTTGTCGGACCCATCTGATATGATAGATACAGACAATACATTGAGCGGGGAAACAAACAAAAATAAAAGGCGGGATGACACGATGGAAAAACAGACATGCAACTACAATGAAATGATCGACCATACACTGCTCAAGGCTGTGGCGACCGCAGATGATGTGCGGGCGCTCTGTGACGAGGCGAAGGCGCATGGGTTCATCTCCGTTTGCGTCAATCCGGCCTTTGTGCCGCTCAGCGCAGCATATCTCAAAGACAGCGGCGTAAAAGTTTGCACCGTGGCCGGATTTCCGCTGGGGGCAAATACATCGCAGACCAAGGCCTTCGAGGCAAAAAATGCCGTTGATAACGGCGCGACGGAAGTGGACATGGTCATCAATATCGGCGCGGCCAAAGCCGGTGACTGGGACCTGGTCAAAGATGATATCGAAGCGGTCTACCGCGCCGTAAGAGGCTGTGCGCTCCTCAAGGTAATCATCGAATCCTGCCTCCTGACTGACGAGGAAAAAGTACAGGTCTGTGCCATTTGCAAAGCGGTAGGTGTAGACTTCGTCAAGACATCTACCGGATTTTCCACGGGAGGTGCGACAGTAGAAGATATTCGCCTCATGCGTGAGACGGTCGGGCCCGCGATGGGTGTCAAGGCCTCCGGCGGTGTAAAAACCGCGGCAGATGCAGCGGCCATGGTCGAGGCGGGCGCAAATCGTCTTGGGACCAGCTCCGGTGTCGCAATTGCGGCAGGCAGCGCCGGGAAAGACGGGGCGTATTAATTTGTCTCTTTGTGTAGAACCATCGGCTCAGTCGATGGTTCTTTTCGCCGGTCAACAAATGGATAGCGGTCACGATATAGTCAGACAAACTTAAAAACGTCTTGTTTTTGTAATCTATGGGGGGCGGGTGAATTGCACTGATTTAAATTTGTTTCCTCCGCCTGTGGCGGGGAGAAACAAGAAAATCTTCAGTGCGTTTCCCCTTAGACTGTTTTAGACTTGATTGAATATATCATTACGGCGCAAGCGGCTATGATATATTCCAAAAAAATATTCGCATTTTTTTCACACTATGTTATACTGGTGAAAACAGGAAAGGAGGCTTATCTATGGCCTTAACAGATTGGAGTTTCAAACGGCAACCAGACGGCCCGCCCTGGCCAAACACTAGAGATGGGACCC
>Ga0123355_10013764_pt1 | contig 12604 bp, 8 predicted proteins | sample TergutEmb28metaG_3_FD_89872 | JGI IMG/M metagenome (GOLD analysis project Ga0123355, IMG submission 89872) | Embiratermes neotenicus P1 segment gut microbial communities from Petit-Saut dam, French Guiana - Emb289 P1 | ecosystem: Host-associated > Arthropoda: Insects > Digestive system > Gut ...
ACATGTGGGGGCATTGGGGGGGGGGGAACTACGTACGTGAAAAACTATGCAATACACCGTAAATACTCAGCGCATTAAAACCTACAACTGTGAAAAACCAACACCAATTATACAAACCACATCCACTATACTGTATTATTCCATAATTATATCTCTTTTATCTAAAAATTCAATAATTATTATATAATTTAATTTTTAATCAATTTTAACCACTGCTGTACATTTTATTATTTCCTTTTAGGGAGCAAGAACCTAAATTTCACGTCTTTCAGTGTATTAACTGTGGAGACAAGGCCTTCAACTTGGTATTCTTTTCCATGTATGCTGTTGTAAAATCTACCTGATGATGGCCAAAGGTGGGTGAAACATGTATTAGATGACAAATTAATGTATTGTGTTCTGACGGTTGTGTTCACTCTGACAATAAATACAGACACTGATTCACAACACACAACAGGAAAACAATACAAAAAAAATCAAAATCACTTTGAACCTTAAGTCAAGTGGCAGTCCTAGTTTGCTGATATAAGGTGGCAGATATATATCATTACAATATCACATTTTATCACAAAGAGTTTAGAATGAAGAGGTTCCTATTTCTGGAAACACCGGAATGCACATAGTTAAGCCTCTACCTTGGAAACAAATGTGGCCAGAAAGACAACCTAATAAAACTTTTCAGTTAATGGTTATGATGTTTTTTCCCACACAAGAGTGTTTTAGCAGGAACTAAGCCCAGAGTCAGCCCTGCTGCAGAAGCTACTAGTTACTCAGCTAGTAAAAAATTCCCTTCCTTTTGTGCAGCCCTCACTTTATTCCCATATTCACAGATATATATATATTCTGTGCCAGGTGAATCCAGTCCACAACCTCCCATACCATTTATTTAAGAGAAATTTTAATACCATCCTACCATCTAGACTGTGGGCCGGGTAGCATAGTCGGTATAGTGACTGGCTATGGGCTGGATGGTCCAGAGATCAAATCCCGGTGGCGGCGAGATTTTACACACCTGTCCAGACTGGCCCTGGGGCCCATCCAGCCTCCTGTACAATGGGTCCCGGGTCTTTCTCAGGGGTAAAGAGCAGCCGGGGTGTGACGCTGACCCCTCACCCCCTTCTAGTGCCATGGTCAAGAAAGAGTAGAGCTATACTTCTACTCCCCCTCTGGTCTGTACGGCCTGTACAGAGCCTCAGTGCCTGTACAATGGTGCACTTCACTTCTTTTTACCATCTAGACTACATACCAATAGGTATCTCTTCTTTATTTTTCCAAGCAAAAATTCATACATTTCTAGCCATTCCTGTATTTAAAACAAACCCAAACTAACAATGCCACCCCCCCACCCCCTCAAATTTATCAGCCTCCTACTAACTGAAGAAGAGTATGTAGTTCTGCATTATGCCATTTTCTCCAGCCTCCTGTTACTTTCTACGTCCTACATCCACATATTCTCAACCACCATCACTCCGTCTCCGGCCATAAACACAACAGGCCACTTTAGCACTAAGTTTGATATAATACTGAAGTGACCAATACAGAATTCAATGTCTGTTATCAGCAATCCTATCTTGTCCAGCTTCCTTTTGGAACAGGAGACACCATTTCATTACCAGATACACCGGTTCCATATTCTAACCTTTTGCTGTACCTAACACTACACAGCACAGCATGTACATACTGGTATGGCTGATCAAAAATATCCAGGACAGAATTCATCCTACAGAAACTACTAACAGTGTCAGAGTGAAAACACTGTAGGATATTTGGCAACACCCTCTAACAATGTCCATAAGAGAAGCAAATGGCAGGTTGACTCATTGTGAAGTGATGGTCTTTATAGTGTGTTATTGAACTCCATCAGATTGTAAAATGATGTGTTGAAGGAGCAATGTAGAGCAAAATTCTATTAATCCAACTCACATGGGGCTGGACAGGTGTTGAATTATCGAATATTGCAGATCGGATGATACCTTTACAGATGTAAGATACTACACATAATGTTTTTGTTACTGCTCCTATACTTGGCCGGTACAAGAAGTCAGAGGTGCATTCCAACAGTATATATGTCCATCATCTGCTGGTTCAGGGTACCCTTTTGTATTTTCTGGAGTCCTGCATAACTGAAGAAGTTAACAGAATAGGAGCTAAAGGGTCAAAAGATACCACAACAGTTGATGTACAGACACTCTTGAAGGTCTTTCTGAACATATTCCAGGTATCTGCCTGCTTCACTGCTGTCACGTCGTTTTGGTAAAAAGGACTACTCTTGTCAAGTACCAGATTATCAGAACTTTCAAATTATCCGACATCACGTTCATAGAATTTTGCTGCATTTCCATTAGTTGCGCTACAAACCTGGTAATACGGCCACCCCAAACACGTAAGATGATGGAAGCACTTGGAGAAGCAGCGCTGAGTTTGTCCTAGACATACACATGTCGTTCTCATTCAAAATTATCACAGTTTCAGTCAAAGTTACAACAGTGCTGATCACCTTCCTTGGTGTGGAGTGTCTGGTGCATCACGAATTTATTCCCCAAGGCCAGACAAATGAATTTATTCCCCAAGGCCAGACAAACGAATTTATTCTGCAAGGCCAGAAAAATGAATTTATTCCCCAAGGCCAGACAAAGGAATTTATTCCCCAAGGCCAGAAAAACGAATTTATTCCCCAAGGCCAGACAAACGAATTTATTCCCCAAGGCCAGACAATAAATCACACTGTTCACAGAAGCACTCTGCAACATCTTCAAGATGCAGTTACGTGGAAACAGCCTCACAAATGATCTTCCAATACCTGGCTTCTTCACCACGACAGTGCGATGTGAACAGCAGCTCCCGGTGTCAGGGAGATCCTGGCCAACCACAGCATCCCAGTGACTCCCCATGCACCTTACTCATCATCTCGATCCCCTGCGACTTCTTCCTCTTCCCCAGGCTGAAGATAACCCCGAAGGGGAGAAGGACTTCAAGACTTCGCAGAGAAACAACTAAACACTGCAGGGAAGCTGAAGGCCAATCCAAAACAAGCCTGCCACATATAAACTGATTAGTTCACGGACTGCTGCAATTGCTCCACATAATCTGAACGATCCCACTTTGAGGAGATATCTCAGAGTACCTTCTAAGTGCTTCAGTTTTCCTATGATAAATACTGTCCCCAAACATTTCTGATCAGCCCTCGTGTGCACTGACACTCAGTATAACGTCAGGTACTGGAGTACAACACACACAATTTAAACAACACCCCTTCTACTTTGAGCCTAATGATAGCATGATACAGATATGTTATTTATCTATCGTCATCTCTAGTTGTATAAACAGCATTAAAACAAATTTGTTTCTTGCATTTTTATATATTTTTATTTCACCAACAATGATAAATTTTAAGACTTTGTTTGGTACCAGTACAGTTGTCACTGTGCTAAATTAAGAAACATACATAACAGGGCAGACATAGTATCCACATTATTCAAGTACTGAATGGGGATGAGCAGGCACCATCATGCCCTAGCCCATTTACCCTATCCCCTGGAACCCATGCGATAGGAGGCAGCCAGTCAGCATGCTGTAAACAAGAGTGAAATCACTGGACATGCTGTGAATCACACTGCCATTCTCTGGTCATCGAGCCCTAAGCATTGACCTGTACTGAGTAACATTAGTTCAACATAAGACCCAAAGATGGGGCCAGCAAATTCCTCAAAACATCACTCACGCTCTACCTTACTACACAGTACCACAATCAGGATGGTAATCTCTAGGATTTATAATTAAAACATTACTGTCATCTCAGATGTTAGCACTGCGTAGTCTGAGAGATATGTAAAAATGTTTCAGAGGAACCTGCTGCTGCCATCATCACTGTAAGTGCGTGCGCACACATCCCAAACAAGAAGGAAGCAGTACATACCTACCAGACTACAAGCAGCTCAATAATGGCAATCACGAGAACCTCACATCTCGTGTAATTTAATCTACCTTTGTGATGGGTAAAGCAAAGCAATCCCATGACAGGCCTGGACAGGCCCTGAGGGTTCCAGGAGGTTGAGGCTACCACATTTCAAGACAATCAGCACATGAAGGTGTTAGGTTGTCAGCCCTACACACCGGCCGCCTTTACACCCCAGGAAATATTCCTGGTACTCATTTCTGTTGGGGACCATGGCAGCACAGTGGTTAAGGTGCTGTGCTACAAATCGGAAGGTTGCTGGTTCGATTCCAGATGGCGTCATTGGAACTTTTCATTGACATAATCCTTCTGATCGCACTATGACCCTGGGGTCATCTCAGCCTCTAACAGAAATGGGTACCAGGAGTATTTCCTAGGGGTAATAAGTGGCTGGTGCGTAAGGCTGACAACCTTACCACCATCCTGGGCCATTGTCGTGTAAACTGGGAACCTTAACTTCCTGGAACCCTATGGGCACCTCGGACCTGTAATGGGACTGATTTACCTTTACTCAATTCTGTAAGAGGCTGAGTTGACCCCAGGGCCACAGTGAGGCTGAAAGGATCATGTCAATGAAAAATTCCAATGACACCATGTGATGGGTCTAGGAACCGAAAAAATATATGAGCAATGTTTTGACATTTAGCAATTCATAATTACACATGTGTGTACCTGAAAAGGCTCAAGCAGATTGTTATTGTATTTTAAAGTGGCCCTTAAAAGGAAAACTAGTGTGACAGTGTCAACATATCATGAATTTAGACTCTGTGGAAAAAGGATAACACACCTAGTAATGTCATTTTCCTTTTCTTCAATCTGAGTATCAAATCTTGTTTCTGTTCTGGAGGCAATGCTCTCCACCACTTCCTCAGCCTCCTTCCGAACAAAATTGCTGCAATCCTTGAGAGAGGCCTAAGAATGACGATGACAAGAGGCGGAAGAGCTTGTCTACTTGCCGAAACATGAAACGGTTTCCTTTGCAGCTGAAATTCAACTCTGAATCCACCACTCTGAAGTGCAACACTTGCATTATTGAAACTTGCCGGTTTCGTAACACATCTGTCAATTCTTACAGCACTACTTAGTTTTATGCCACTTAAATTAAACTCGCTTCTCACTGGCAGCAAAAACCGCTGGTACTTTACAAATATTCCGTTTTTATTAAGTACACGAAACATGTTTATTTATTGTTTTAATTTAATGCAGAACACATCAATTTTGATGCCGCCTCACAAACTGCAAACTAAAAAGAAAAGAGACTTCAAAATAACAAAACCACTGATATTATAATTACGTTAGGCACAGACAAAAGGAAAAGAGGTAAAATAAAAACAGGTAACACATGATTTGTCTAGGTCACAGTTACAGAATAAAGCACATCACAGCAGCACTAAAACAACACATAAGCCCAAAATGTTCATAGCGATTGATAAGATATGCTGCCAGTCCAATCCTGAGTGCAGCCATCATGACGCGGCGCCTGAAGAAGATCCCAATGAAGGTCAACCACACAGGAGGTTCTCTCTTCGTTACAGAAATGTCATTGCATGCATAAAGAATGCCACCAGCACCTACGCAACAGCCGTAACCACTACTTCTGGTTTCCATTTTATACTTACATATTATGAATTCCTGCAAACACAAAACCAGAAAGTTACAAGATTTGCTACAATAACCATAATTCAACCTGTCTATTTGATCAGTAAAATTACTTCATCAAAACACCTGTACCACAAAATACCATCTACAGTCTACACAATCACCCTTTGTAACTCGCTGTCCCGACGCGCTCAGTCTGGTAGGTGATCCTCTTCCGGGAAACAGGTGTGGTTCACCAAATCACATATAGTTTTAATCATTTCTTTTCACTTATGTTTCACTTATTCATTTTATTCTTGATATAATAAATGGAGTGCTATATCCAGTAAAACAACTAGATCATTTTCTAAGAAATTGACACAGTCACTTCTCTGTACTCCCTCACTCACACCACACTTGTATGCTACTGACTTCCTTACTGGACTGATAGCATCCATTATCAGCTCCTAACTGTTTTGGAATTTAAATCTCTCCCCTCCTACCTACCACCAATGGTTCTGAATATACGTTGACAGATTAACCTACAATGCATGGTCATGAACCGTCCGTAACTGACGCCAGCAATCCTAAGAAACAACTAAACAAAAAATGATCGGCTACAACAGGTATCAAAATATACTGCTAATATGGTCAACAACTGTGATATCTGGCAATGGATTATATGGTACGCCCTATGAACCACAAGTTCCACCACCTGACAGCACCCACCAATGATACCAAGAGTTCAGCCATTTCTGGTATATTTCTGGTTTTGTAGATTACACATACAACACATGTAATATGTACTGATTAAAAAGGAATAGTGTAGCAGGGTAAACAGAACAGGATATGAAGCATTAAATTAAATGGTTTGGTATAACAATATAATATGTGAGAAACTGCTCTGTCTGGCAACCCTTTGGTTCTGGGGTGATGTATATCACAACTTTCATTACAGTAACTACCAAGTAAAGAAAATTCACTACAGAAAATGTTTTAGGATTTTAAAACAAGTCATTAAACACAAAACATATATGTATATACATACATGTTTTCAAACTGATTACACCTAAGAAGAGATAAAAATATTCCAGAAAACTCCGGAAAAGAAAACAGAAAAATATTCTACAGTAGAAAAGAGCCTATTAACAAAGATAAATAATCATATTATCAACAATCCTAAACTTATGGCACACTCATTCAGTCGTGACCTCTCAATGACTCTGGGAAGAATTAAAAGTATACTCAAAATTAAATAATGCATGAACAAAAGACTGAAGTGAAGCCTATGAACTTCTCAAATGGACTACAGTTAATAATAACATTTGAGTTATCATCTCTATGGACCTATGTAATCAAAAATGCAGTTCATTCTGTCAAACAAAATAATTCATATGTTTGATGAAACTTAGCTATATAATGAATCAAAGAACACAAGAAATTTCCCTGGATAACTTACATAATCAAAAATGAAACCCTGAACTAAAATGGCAAAATATCTTTACCTCAAAATGCAAAATTCACAGACTTTGTTTTTGTGTCATTTATTACAAAATTTACATTGGTGACATATTTTATAACCTCACAAAACAATGTGATTATGTGACTCAAGAATTATGATAAAACTAAAATTTTATGATTCTGAACCCAAGCTTGACAGTAGTTTAATTCACACCTTAAAGAGTCCCTCCCCTGAACACACACAAACAAAAAGAAAATAAAGCCAGCAACAATGAAACAATAACACCAGCTCACAATGAAACACATGCAAGTCGCTCGAGGTTCAGCATTTGGTTCTCATCTATACATCAATAATATGCGTGCATGCATAAACTGCCCTAAGCTGCACACTTCGTTAATCACATAATCATTTCACATCTGGAAACAGACTACTATCAAAACTGTATGCATGCTGTACTTGCTACCTTGATCAAATGGTTTGAAAATGTTTACAAAAACAAACATTATTTTTTCCTAATAATAAAATATGTACTAATCTAAACTAGCAGGGATAATAAGAAAACAACCGGAATGGGCACAGCAGTCCTTGGGCTACATATTGATAATAACCATGTAAAAAGTACAATAAACATATTAGCCATAAAGTAGGTTCAAGATGTTTTGCTATAAGGGACATCACACAACTCACCAGTGGTACATTAAAACTAACTTACTTTGTCTACTTACACTCCATCACATCTTATGAATAATCATCTTGAAGAGTATCAGAGTAAGAAAGTGTTTACCCTGCAAAATTAAATAATTAGAATGACAAGTGTTAAGGAGAGGCTACTATACAGAATTATTAAGAAACTTAATACAGATCCCCTTCCCTGCAAATTCTTACTCTTGTTACTGTCACTGGTTGTGGATATCACAAGAGTGTAAAAAATATTTAGGCCAAACGAAGTACAAACGTAATATCCATATGCTGATTGCTGACCTTATCAGTTATTCGAAATGAGATACTTTTGAAAAAGTTTCTGACATATTCATTCTTCTCTGCATAACACACGTAGTTATAAATACATACTCATTTGTTCCCATTCTATTAAAACGAGTTTACATAGAAATCACTGGATATGCAATTGGTCCACATAAAATATAAGATAATAGACAAGATTACTTATGATACAATGTCATAAGTATTATATTACAACGAATTGATCTATAACAGTACGCAAGTACAACATATGTGAATCACGTACTGTATTTGCACTATGTGTTCTACAACCTTGGCTTGTCCTATATAGAAATTACATACACTTACTCCTAACTGCACCTCAACAGATACTTTTACACACGGCAAATCCCTAGTTGTATGCGATGCTCTAAGCATAACGTAAGCAATTATCACTTGGTGCACGTTGGTTACCTTCTACATAATGACAGTCATCACTGAAATAAGGCGGAAGTGTGGCAGAACAAATTTTATGTCCAGTGTCATAACATTATAGACGTATTTCAAGGTACGATGATACATACTAGTTTCATGTACTTATCGTCATATATTTTTGGTACCACGACTTGCCCTTTAGCTGGCAAACCTCACACGCCTCATGTCTGTTAAAAACGGTAAGCAGCTACTAACATGGATCACAGCGCTGCCACCAGACCACAGGTCACACAGATTACTTGACAGGTCATACCTCACCAGACTAATATTATGGCAGTAATGCAGACGGGGAGGATCCACAATAGAATGTGTTCTGTATAATTCTATAAATTAATAATGATTTGGCTAGATGATTGATGAACGACTTTATTAATTAAATAATGCTTTGGTTATCTGTGTTTTCTCCCATGAACTACACCGCCATCTACATTGAAAAACTCAAACCCTATTTCATATAGTCGACTACTTTTAAATTTGCATACTGATGAAAATCAGTGACATATCAGCTATAGACGAGTGAGCTGCACGAATAATTGTCTCCGAAAATTACGTCCACGGTTCAGATTTGAATTTTACTGGGATGTTGTGTCCATTGGTAGCCACGCGTAGTTAATGGAAGAACCGGTACTTTGCGAATCACGCACTTTTATTGTGAACAATTAAATACACACATTTATCAAGAGGAATATTTTATTACTTGTGATATAAACTGAAAAGAAATCCAGGTTCGATTACGTCCAAGAATGGTGAATAATAACAGAATCACAATTTGTGAGAATTATATTTACTAATTTCATTGTAAAGCAGAACTGTTTACTAAACTCCTATAATAGGGTTCCGCAGAGCATAGATTGAATACCACTGGTGTTGTAATTGATTATCCCTGGCGGTTGGTGTTGTAATCAATGATGCGAGGGGACGTGGTGACGTTAAATCAAATGATGGTGTGAATTGAAAGCTAATGTGCACTGAAAGTGTTTATTTGTTATTGCCATGGACTTGAATGACTTATTTTCTAGTTGTAAGAGAGGAAACTTGAATAGAATTGAGTGAGTATTGTCAGTTCTTGCCTCACAAAAATGTGCTAATTTTTTATATTCTTATTACAACTTAACAGCAAAACCAAAAAGCGTTCTCAGTTCCAGATTTCATTTAATTTCCTCTAATTTTAATGCTTCAACTTGCCACCATAATTATTTTGGCAGCTTAGGTTATGCGTGTTAAATTTTTTCTTCCAGGTATCTTGTTGAACACAAGGAAGTAAATGTCAATGTGCGTGACAAATGGGATAGCACACCTCTGTAAGTTGTCCAGTAGTTTACAAACATGATGCATTGCTTTTAATGAGTATTATATCTGCGGTAAAATACTGAGTTCCTGTTACTTAACCTTAGTTATAACATAACCCTAAGAGATGTTCAACATTTATTGTTATGTCATTTTCAGATATTATGCCTGTCTGTGTGGCCACACTGATATTGTGCGATATCTCTTAGCTAATGGAGCAAGGTGTGAGGCCAACACATTTGATGGTGAGCGGTGTTTGTATGGAGCACTAACAGATCAAATTAGAAAAGTACTGTTGAATTATAAAATTGTCACAAGTCACACAATGCGGAGGGACTTGTATGACGAATTCCTCAGAAGGTAAGTTATTAAGAGGTGTGATTTTAAAAAAAATGTATTCCAGGCTTGGAGGGATGTGAATATGTAGCTGATAGGCACTTAAGTCATTGCTTCTTTAGTGTTTTAGTTCCATAATTTGTTTTGTACCTCAGTACTTAGACTCTTAATGTATAACACTAAATAAGGCAGAAGTGCAGCTATTGTTCATGCCAAGCCGTGCAGTAATTGTGACACTGTTAAGAATACATCAAATTGAGAAGAATTAGATTGGTGAGGCATGTATCATGTATGGAGGAGAGGTGAGGTGTAAAGGGTTTTGGTGAGGAAACTTGAGGGAAAGAGACCAGTTGGAAGACCCAGGCATAGATAGAAGGATAATATTAAGCTGGATCTTCAGGAAGTGGGAATTGGGGCATGGACTGGATTGATCTGGCTCAGAATGGGGACAGGTGGCAGGCACTTGTAAATGTGATAATGAAACTTCAGTGTCCATAAAATGTGGGGAATTTTTAGACTAGCTGTAGCCTGTAGGACAGGTTATTCATTGTAATTTGTTTGAGCAAATGTTATTGGTTTTGTGTGTCCTCGTATCTGTGATTGTATCTGGTTTGCCAACACTTACATATTTCCAAGAGTAGGTCACCTGTAAAGCTTAAGATATTTTGGTTCAGTTATTGACTGTGTAATTCAGTACTTTTCATAGTGTGCTACATTTATGTGTTTGTTGAATGTTGATCACCTTTCTAGCTGAGATAGGTGAGGTTTGGGGTTCTTATGGCAGATCATGTTGGTGAATATTACGATGATTGTGTACTGGGATACGGTGCTGTATACCTCAAGGATCCTGCTGCCTTCATCTTCAGCTTGTAATTTGATTGTGGAGGCTGTAGTTTTCTCTGAAATGTTTGTGGTTACCAGATTATATGGTGTCACTGATGTGTGGTGACTGGCATATAACAAGACACAAATTTTGCTGGCCCCTGTCCATCGTTAAAGACGGTATAATGACAGTTATTGATGAGTTTGGCTATTCCATGTCCTGTGCTAGTTCGGTGCCACAAATGCTGACAGATACACACGCACACACACACACACACACAGACAAGAAAAGCAATCACTAGTGATCTTTCACACCAGTACAACAATGAAGGTGAGGGCTTCCTATCACAGATTGCCATGGGGGATGAAACCTGCATCCACCATTTTGAATCCAAATTCAAACAGAAATTGATGGAATGGTGCCATGTAACGTCATCACGGATCCCCAAGGAAGAAGAAACTCAGGAGTGTGCCATGAGCTTGAAAAGCCATCGTTACAGAGTTTTGGGGTGAGATGTGTTATTCCTATGAACTTCTCACCCGGGGAACAGAATTGAATTTTGACAACTGCTGTACTGAAATGCCAAGAAATCTGATTGTCCACATATGTTGAGTTCATCCCACAAGAAAAGTGAAGTGTTGCTCTTACATAACAATGCTAGAGCACAAACGTGTGCGCACCATGGAGGATGTTACAGATTTTGGATGGGCAGTATTGCAGCATCCACTGTATGGTCATGACCTCACATCTTCAAAGTATCACCTGTTTGGTTCTTTGACAGAGAGCCTGCAAGGGCGTCATTATGCCAAAGGTAAGACACTGCAGAATGCTGTGCCAATGGCTTCAGGAGCGAGACCAACTGTTACCAGGTGGAAATACGTGTGCTTGTTCGAAGATGGCAGAAGACTGTTGACAAAGATGGAGACTGCATTGAAAAGTAACTACGCCTTCATCGTCATAATAAAGTTCTGTAAAGTTTTTGCTTGTCCAGCTTGTAAATAGCATGGAATAAAAAACATAAAAGACTGCTTTTGGACTGCCGTTTGTAAATACCCTCTGTGCTTGCTGTTTAGGATCATGCACATCTCGTGTATGATGGCTCTGAACCTCAGATGGTGATAGATCACTGTTGAATAACCAACAATTAATTAACAATTTCAGACTTCTGGAGACTGGTGAGTTGAGTGATGTGACATTTGTGGTGAATGGGTGCACATTCAACGTACACAGGTGTGTGTTGGCAGCAAGATGCGTTTACTTCTGTGACAAATTTGAAACCAGGTGGCAGAACAGACGTGTCATCGACATTAAGAACAACCTGGTAAGCCCCAGCTAACACTGTTCTGTTTCCTAACCCATTGACTTATATCAGTATCAAAGCATTTTTGTTTTTAATGGTTCCATTACTAAATGGTTGTGTGTTTGTTTGTAGGCCACATTAGGAAGATCTTTTTATTATTTAATTTTATAATATATCAGAATTATACTTACTTACTTGTTGCATGGTGCAGAGTCCTTCTTGAGAAGCTAACTGGTTTGCAGCTAGTCAAGAAATTCCCCGCATTTCACGGAGCCTGAAGGTTCATTACCGCACTCACAAGCGTCTGCCACCTGTCTCTATCCTGGGCCAGCCCAATCCAGTCCATATACCCACATCCCACCTCCTGGAGATCCGTTCTAATATTATCCGCCCATCTACGCCTAGGTCTCCCCAGTGGTCTCCTTCCCT
>Ga0123355_10013765_pt1 | contig 12604 bp, 5 predicted proteins | sample TergutEmb28metaG_3_FD_89872 | JGI IMG/M metagenome (GOLD analysis project Ga0123355, IMG submission 89872) | Embiratermes neotenicus P1 segment gut microbial communities from Petit-Saut dam, French Guiana - Emb289 P1 | ecosystem: Host-associated > Arthropoda: Insects > Digestive system > Gut ...
ATGTCACTTGCTATTTTATTTCACTTCTTATGTGCTCAACATGTTTCGGACATTAATATATCCATCATCAGGAGCTTGCAACTATTCTGTTGAATTACCACATTGGTCGTATTGTTCTTGGTTAGATGTGTGTTGGAGTTTTGGTGTGGTTGGGTTGGAGTGGTATCTGTGTTGCAGGCTGCTTCAGCCTGCAACACGGATACCAGAAATGTCGCAAGCTCCTGATGATTGATATATTAATGTCCAAAACATGTTGAGCACATCAGAAGTGAAATAAAATAGCAAGTGACATCAATTTGGTCTTTTATTCTTCAACTATCACAATGATGCATGGTCCATTAAACATAAGACATCATCGTATGTTCCCTCCTACAACTTAATTGGAAGTCGTGTGAAATGTAATGTTTGGTAACTGTATATTGACATTTTTTAAAAACTAATTTAAGATGTTGTGTAATATAATTTTGGTTGTTTTTCTAATGGTGTATTTTGTAAATATTTTCAGGTAGTTCTGATTACTGGAGCTAGCTCAGGATTGGGAGAATCTCTTGCACATTCCTTTTATAAGGCTGGATGTCGCGTTATACTTGCAGCAAGGCGTGAGGAGGAACTTGAGAGAGTGAGAAATGACTTGCTAGCTAAGGATGTGGTAAGAGATAATAGTAATTGTTTGTGACATTCAGAATGTGATGTTCATCATTTAGTTTTATTGAATTTTTATGTATATTAACATTCAGCATTAACAGTATTGCTCACATGCTGCTTCTGATTTAGTTGAATTTTCTACTAGTGTAGTAAAATATAAGCATTTCAGTTGGATCCAGCTTCTTAGTAAACTCTGGCAGGGGCAAGAGATTTTGCCCATGTTCAAAGTGTCCAGACTGTCTCTCGGGCCCATACAGCCTCTTATTCACTTGGTACTGGGGGATCTTTGGGCATGTAGGTGACCATTCACCTGCAACAGTTCTGATATTAAGAATGGGTGGCACTATACCTGTGCTACGCCCATACGCCATCCTGGTGTACAACTTCTGACTACCAAGCATTAGAATACAGTACGGTTAAATGATGCAGCTTGACTGTGCTTGTGTGTTGTTAGGTTCCTGAAATAACTTGTATGTGCTTATAGTATAAGCAATGGAGTACTGTATGAACACTAGAGTACTTTGAAAATAAAACTTGCAAGTGGGTACAGAGGTGTCCGTAGCATGTGGGCCAGCTTAACTTGATGATGATGTTGATGATATTGATGACAATGATGACTGGTGATTCTGATAAAACTGAAACACAAAGTTGGTAAGTTAAAGTCTTGTTTGTAATACACACATTTTCTAAACATGTCTTGGCTGTTGTGCATGCGTAATTGGTGTTAATGTGCATGCATTACGATAGGAACAGGTGGCAGGCACTTGTGAGTGCAGTAATGAACCTTCGGGTCCCATGAAATGTGGGGAATTTCTTGACTAGCTGAGAACCAGTTAGCTTCTCAAGAAGGACTCTGCTCCATGGAGTAAGTAAGTTCATGCATTACAGATACAAATCAATTTTACAAATCTAGTCAGTGGGCCTCCTAGGTTTGAATAGATGTGTGGGTTTGGTAGACTACTGGAATAAAAGGGGTACAACTGAAATATACTGCTTTTTCAATTATTCAGTTCTGTAATTCTTTATAAAAGATTTCTTAAATTACTTGCACATAATTGAACACTTATGACTGGTCTGACGGCAGGTTGATTAAACAAATTCCAGAAATAGTTTAGCAGCACCCCATTGTTGTTGTGGCAGTGCTGATTTATCAAAGTTCTTATGCTTTTAGTTTTTGCAGAAGAAAACAAGAAGAATTTTAACACTTGAGCACAATAAATGTATTTGAATTTTTAGTGTATTTTTCATGTCACAATGTCATTGGATGTCGGAGGCATCAGCAGATATTAAGGAGAATAGGTAAGAATAGAGGTAAAGTTGTTGTGACTGTAGGAGCTGTGATAAATTTTGGACACTAACACTGTGTGGATGTAAGTAGTGGTTGACAAGTGTGCTTTTCCTCAGGAGAAAGAGTCTCTTTGTATCTTGTGGAAAGAATGCTAGGTTGGCTGCACTGTCAGTCTGGGAGGGAGAAGAAAGATATTTATTGCCACATTAACGAAGTTAATAACCATCATCCATATCTTACTGACAGTCGCTGTTGTGATACTTTAAGATTTAATAAAAGAACCGGGATGTTGAAGGCTGTTCTGCTGGGATATGATACCCCTTCACAAGGTAATTGGTTTCCTGTATTCTGAAAGCAGCATGTTCCTTTGATACACCTGGAGACCTGTTAGACGCATGAAGATGAAGGTGCAGTGTTCTTCAAAATCGATTACCTAGTGACACAGGTTCGTATCCCAGGAGCACTTGGTCCTAAGTCACATCACCAAGTAGACCTCAAAACACACAACAGTAATTTAATTGTGATTCACAATTTGAATTGATGTGATCATATTTTGTAATTATTCTTGTTCACAATTTGTTTGCATGAAGAGTCAAATTTGTGGTATGGGGTGGTTGTGCACATTGTTCTTGTGAATTTAAGCTGTGTGTCAGCCTGCTGCATTATGTTCAGGTAATTTCAGGTAATCATTTTTATAATTGGGGGTTTCAACTTGCTTTGCTCATGCTTGTTAAAACAAATTGAGTAATAAGCAATTGTCTGATCTGTTCTGAAATTGAAGAAAAATGCCATAAAACTTTCAGTTATTTATGATATGGTATATTTTTTAACTGCAATTGGGTTGCCACCTGGTGGCAGTAGTATAGTACACATTTACACACAAACAATACATAGAACAACACAGTTGACACAAATACAACACAATTAACTAATTGGGAAGATTGCAGGCCATGCCACGTCTTTGCAAGTTATACCCTGGCATTTGCCTTGCAACTGAGGAAAAACCATGGAAAAACCTCAGTCAGGGTAGCCGAAGAATGCCAGTTGGCATGATGAAAACAGAGTATACAGAACAGATCATACATAACAATAAGAAAACAAACATAAAAATAAGAATACATAACTTACAGAATTAAACAAAAGTATACAAAACATACAACCATATACACAATGATTAAAAAAAAAAAAGAACTGAAAGAACATGAAGGAATATGATAGACGAAAAAGCCATAAAAGCAGCAAACTTCAGGTGATCTATATATCCTCTAATAATGTTAGACACCCTTTTGTAAGACTTTCACTACACTTTTCGACACTTCACTTCCTCCCATTTAAACTTCACCCAACTACACTTCACTACCCTCTCATTTGGCCTAACCCCATATAAATTTCCTACCGCTCCATTTCACCTCACATCGGTACACTTCGCCTCACTTCACTTCACTGCACTTTCAGATGATTTTTGCCAAATTTCTTTGCCTTTCAGTTCACCCCGTTTATAATTGCTTTCCTAACTCTGTTTCTAAAAGTCTGAGGTTTACAGAGGAAGGTCCCCAACGTTTCTGCAAGTAGTTAGTTCCAGTTTTTAGTGGTCCTATTTACAAAGGAATACCTCCCGATGCTCCTTGTCCCTAATTTTCTGAACATGATCAACCCTACTCAAACAGTAAGGCCTTCGCAACCTGTTGTATATAGCTTTCCAAGCCTGTTCCCCAGAATACACTTTAAAAAGTGCGCTTAAGTGTGCTATCATACTATGCTGAGCCAAGGTTTCATTTTCCGAATCCTTCGTATGATTTTTAAATTGAGCAGCTTTTTTGTGTACTCGGTCTGACACATTTATCTGTCCTTCTGTGCATGGATCCCAGCATGCAGACCCATGTTCAAGAATAGGACATACCAATGACATGTAGGCTAAAGTTTTGGTATTCCTATTTCCTTTTTTGAGAACATGCATTACAAAGTGAAGTGCCTTTCAGGCTTTTTGAGCTGTGAAATTTACTTGGTCCACCCAGTTAAAATCGCTTCGTAAGATTATTCCCAAGTATTTACAACTTCTCACTTCCAGAATTTTTTGGGCACCAAGAGAGTAACCCAGTGGATTTTTAACCCGAGCTCTCGTAAATCTTACTGCCTTACTTTTAATGGGATTTATTTTCATCCCGTTTTCTACTACCCATTCCCCCAAGGTGTCTAGATCCTTCTGTAACTTTTCTATGTCGTTCTTATTTGTGATTTTCCTATAGGTTATACAGTCGTCAATGAATATTCTAATACTCAAGTCAGTGTTCCTCCAAATATCGTTTACGTACACTAGAAACAGTAGTGGGCCCAAAACGCTCCCTTGCAGCACACCTGAGGTTACTTTGACTGCTTTGGATAGTTGCCCTCCTACTTTTACCCTTTGTGTATGACCTACAAGGAATTCCCTTACCCAAACGACTACCCTTGAATCTGGCAGAGTAATTTAAAGCACATACAAAATGACATGAGGTGATGCTGCATGGCCTGGAAGGCTTGTATGGAGCAGTGCATAACATCTGATGGAAAATACTTTGAAGGACATAGCACGTAAAATGATTTCTTTAATAAAGTACTTTTTTCCTTAATAGCACTCCTTATATATCTACACTGCATTGGGTCTGGTGATTGGACTTGTCTTTTTGTAGTGCAGTGATTCTGAGGTTCATGTGTGAGACAGGGAAATAAATGCTATTTTTATGATTCTTTTAATTTCAGCCTGGAACAATACATCCACCAGTAGTCCTTCCTTTGGATTTGTCAGATGTAAACAATTTACCAGACCGTGTTAGGCAAGCATTGGCAATTTTTGGACATATAGATATTCTGGTAAACAATGGTGGCATAAGCAATAGGGGAGATATATTAAGTACTGATGCAGAAGTTTTTAAGAGGATTATGGTGGTGAACTATTTTGGTACCTTGGTTCTAACAAAAGGTCAGTTTCTGAAAGATTCTTAAATTTTTCATTTTGTGGATGTATGCAGTAATTATTAATATAGTGCTTAATGTGTTTTGTTTTAATTGGAAGCAGCTGTGTTACCATCTATGATAGAGCAACGCAGTGGCCATATTGTACAAGTGAGCAGTGTTCAAGGCAAAATTGCAATTCCTTACAGGTGGGTATCAAATCTGTAAAAACAGGTCAGCATAGAATAGACCTGAAATTCATTCCCCCCCCCAAAGTATAGAGTAAGGGATTGTTTTAATGAATACTGAGAGTTAAAAACATTGTGAAACAATGAGGGAGATTTGAGGTTTGCACTGTGGTGACAATGAAGATTACTATCTCGTGGTCTCTTGGCACATGACACTGTGTAGTCTGGTAGATATATACCATACTCTTGGGGGAACATGCTGCCTAGAACATCAGGATGTTTTGAAGATTGAGACAGAAGGTTCATCCAGAATATTGGTAGATACCTACCATGCTGAATGGTGTCACATCCCAGATGACTTTGACCTTCAAGGTGAATGCTGGTTGTTTTGGCTATTTATTAAATTAAATGAAGGCTTAAGATGCATTCATATTTCCCACAATGTAATGTTACTGTGTCCATAACATTGGCACCATTTGAAACCCACATTTAACTCTGTTTATTATGAGAATGTCAAGTAATATGAATCATTTCATCTAGATGAGTGAAGTTTTGTATGCAGGTAGATGAAATTATACCTCAAATTTTGTATTATTACCAGCACTGCTTGATCTAAACTTATTCCTTATTTCTTATTAATTTATTATAATGTTTAATAGAGGTTCTTAACAATTATCATGTAAAATGTCTGATAATGAAGAATTACAATATGCAGCAAGCATTCAATATACTGATGTTTGTGAACCAAATGGTGGAATAGAGGATTAAATGGTACTACATAGACAACTAGAATCCTTTTGAAAGTGCCAAAGTGCTTGCAGGCATAATTATGATAATTGGGTATACATTGTATATAATAGGTAATGGTAAAGTTGTCATTTGGTACACAGCATATACAGTCGGTAACATTGTAGATATGAAGCATTATCATAAATTTAATCTGTATCTTGTTCACATTTATATTTTTGAAGACATTCAAGCTGTTGGCTTAATTTCAGGTCTGCGTATGCAGCGTCAAAACATGCTCTTCACGCTTTCAGTGACTCACTACGTGCCGAGGTAGCCAGGTACAACATCAAGGTGTCTGTAATAAGTCCTGGTTACATTGCAACACAATTATCTGTGAATGCTCTTACAGGAAGTGGAGAAGTTCATGGAAGTAAGTACACAGCAATCGTAAAGTTGCACACATCAGGTAACACCACCACCTCATTTTCAGTTTGTGTTTTGCTGGTGAGTGTATGGCACTTCCTTCGTGTTTTACACTTGCACTGTACCGTATTAGCCGAAACATAAGATGAGTGTGTTGGTAATTTACCCTCGAAAATGAGTCTAACTTTATAATTTCACACACAATGAAATATTTTCTAGGTATTTTTCCAAAAGTTGAAGATTGTGAAAAGGTTCTTTTTCAAGGTCATCATTTGTTAGGTTAGTACAATACATGCAGTTGAGCTGAGTTGGAAGTGTTGAACATTGCATTATAACTCAGACTTATGCAAGAATGAAAGGTACCCTATGTTTAGCATTTCCTGGTACCATGGAATCATCAGAATCAACAATAATGAGGGTCAGTGCTAGGTTTTCAGTGTCCATCTGTTTAGAATGCAGGAAAGAGTACACTAGATATTTTTTTCCAGTTCAGCTCTTTGATGTTTGTGATGAGCTGTTAAGAAGTCCAGAAAATGGGTTTGTAAACCTGCATGTGTTATGATTCTATGGAACTCATGCACCTTGTTTTTGAGGCTAGTGTGATTTTCTGCATTTACTTGCTTTCTATTCTCAAGGGCAATGACACTTACAAGAAACATATTTCTGGACCAACAAGACTTGGTTCCATTGTTCCAGTTATGTTAACAGCCAGTACCAGCAATATTTGGCATGTATTGTAAGAAACACCTCTGCATGCCATGAAAGTGGAGGTTCGAGCAGCAGTTTCAAGTGAATGTATTTCACGCATTCCTCTGACAGGGTGACATACATTGCGTGTTGTGGATTTACTTATATATTTGTGGGAATGCTTACTGAGACAGATTGTGGAAGCCTCATTTCAGTAACACAGTGTGACTTTCCATAAGATGAGAGAGAACATGAAACATCTAAAGGACTTAGTTTGGGAATGAAATTGTAAGCAGGAATATGTATCTACTATGGTCGCTTGATTTTTTTTGTGGCATTTCTTTAAAGGTCATGTGTTTGAGAACTGCCTGAGGATGCTACAGCAGCTTCAGCAAAACATTACAGTTGCCATCAGTGGCATCCCAAAGCAAACTTTGAACATCTGTTAGGAGGTGTATGCTGGCTAGAACTTGTGTTGAAGCCAGTGGATGGCAATTTGAACATTTTTCATAATCTGAAATGGTGTAGAGGCCAGTGGAGGATAATTTCAAAACTTTTGTAGTTTGACATTTATATTTGTATATTTGTAAATCCTTAAAAATGACACTTAGTAGTATCACCTGTTTGATGTGTGATCGCCCTGTATATGTGTGTGTCCTGAGTGTTTGCCTTGTTGCATGCATGCTCTTAATACAATTTTGAGAAGACCCACAGTTCAAAATATTAAACATCCAATTCTTCGTATGTTCCGAATTTGTTACTAAAACAACTGGGCATTCACATTAGCAGCACTGTTGTGTTTTTTAAGTAAACTGTATGTTAATTTAGATGTTTTTGTATTGGCAGAAATGGACAGTACCACTGCAAGTGGTTACACACCCGAGTATGTGTCGAAGAAGATATTGTCTGCTATTGTAGACGGCAAGAAGGAGTTGACTATAGCGCCAGTTACTACTCGGCTTGCAATAACAATAAGAACACTTTCACCATCCTTGTATTTCTGGATCATGGAAAGAAGAGCTCGCAACAAATCTGATTAGGGATTATTATCTACCATGTCCATAACACACAATGTGTAATATGCTACTAATTACCATTATTACATCATCCTTTGGTGGCCAGAATAGTGACACCAGGTCAGATGGATAAGTAGCAACATCAAGGAAATTAATGCCAGATATCTTCTAAGGTGGGACAAGGGATTCAGTTTGTCATTTTATTTGAAGTGTTCAGGCATTTGTATGTAAATAAACTTTTTTTTGATAACCTGCAGAATGATTTCTAAGTAAGAATGTAGTATGGCCACAGCATAATTTTTATGTCAGTGTTCCCAACTGTGTAAGCAGTTTTACGGAAAACTGACAAAAGAGAAAATAACTAGGTGCTGAAGTTTATGCGGTGTTAAACAATGTTAGATTAGAACAAATTTAGGAATAACTCAGATTTTGTTCCTTGTGAAGCTCTTTTGTATTATGGAATATAGCTCACGCCTGCACTTGATAGGCACTGGTATACATCAGCTTATGGAAAGGTTATGGCTGCTGTGGCAGTTATCACACAACTATTAAGGTGGAAGATCAAGATTACACTGTCAGCACTGTCATTAATGTAAATATTTAAGGATGAACGGTACGTAACTACGTTAGCTGTAAACATGAAATTTGAATGAGTAAATCATTGTATGTAATTTTTGAATTACTAAGGCACTGTATTCAACATGTATGTTGTGGTCAGAAGTAGCTGGATATTGTTCAACATGCCGAAGAACAGTAATGTTCTGCACTCCCTCAAGGCTGGAAATGGGGGAAATGCAATTGGAAACAGTGTTGTTAGTCAGTTCAGAATATTTGTATCTGCAGTGTGATAAAACAGGCTTTTGACATCATGAACTGACAGTACTGACCAGTGACGTACTTATAGCAAATGTTTATTGGTAAAGTGTACTGAACACATCCACCTGGTCCTCATAAACCCATATTTACATTCGTATGGTGGGAAATTCCTTGTTTATAGGGGAGTTGCTTTAAGTGTTGTTTTTCTGGTTGCAGTTGACCACAGATGACAAGGGCCTTTTACTTACGTTGCTTCGATTGCTGTTACTCCATTTCCATAAGATTATGACCATACTCTAACAAAGTTTTTTCCCTTCTTGCCATTCATAATACATTATCTACATCTGTGTCAGTATGTATATAACACTTGATTGAAACTCAGCATAATTATAACTTGAGTAGTGGGTTGTAATAAAAATAGCTTAAAACCTTGACATTCTTCAGGAGGTATTTTTACCAACATAATGTAGATGTCATATTCTTATATTTGTGATTTTTATACCTTCTGAAGATGACCAGTAAGGGATGAAATATGTGAAGGTTTTAATTAACCCCCCTTACCCAACTAATCTGATATGCATTGTTAGATGCATTTAAAAATGATACTAGCAGCATGGAAATTCATGTATAAATGTGTTGATTGTTTTTCATTTTGAGGCGTATTTGCATTTACATTAAGTAAATAATTAAAGATTCCTGTATGGAGTGAAAGTGGGCTGGGTAAGTGTAGTCTGTATAGCGACTTGCTGTGGGATGGTTCAGGGTTCAAATACTGGTGGGGGCAAAATTTTCAGCACCCATCCAGGTTTGCCCTGGGGCCCACCCAGCCTCCTGTACAATGGGTACCGAGTTTCTTTCTTGGGGTGGCTGGGGCATGGCATTGACCACCCACCCCCTTCTAGTGCTGAGGTCAAAGAAAGATTAGAACTATACCTCTACTCCCCTTGGGGTCTTCAGGGCAAAATTTATCTTTTTTTCATCTTTCATTATGGAATGAAAATATTTCAACTCTGACAGCTCATAAAAGTTGGATTGATACTGGCAGGTTGAAGAGTAAAACCAAAATTAATCAGCCAGCTGACTTGATTTACTCCTTTAAAATATTTATTTCAGGCTGGGGGAGAAAGAAAAAAAAACTGTGTGTGTGTGTGTGAGAGAGAGAGAGAGACATTTAATACTATATACAAAACTGTCAAAATACAGCTTGTATTATTTGTGGTCTGTATTTTGTTTGACAGTTATGTATACAAATTAATTATTGTTATATTGATGTGAGGACTGAAATGCACAGACTCTGATTTAACTACATTATTTTACATAACTGTTGACAAAAAGGATTACACCATCTTTCTTTGAAATGTGGAACGGTTCTGGCCAGTGAATGTGATCTGAAGAGGGTATGTTTTTGTCTCTTTTCCAAATTGAGAAGCATATAATTAACCTGATGATGGTGTCATTTGCAACTGATAGGTCATTAGTCTGAACATGAGGTTGAATTTTGTAGGCATCCTCTACGAATTAAGAAAAGAATGTCTAACATGATCACATCCATCTGTGATTTAATATCAGTGACTGAACTGTTTATCAGAACATAATAAAAATCAGGATACGAGGTCTTTGCTAAAAGTTATTGAGCGAGTATGACTTTTGTGAAAATCAGCTTTGACAGTGGGAAAACTGTATATGATATTCTGCCTTAAACTTTCATATTTCCTGACTGAGGGTGAAATGTGGTACAGAAGACATCCACATGAAAATTGGTGAAGTTAACACCATACTTTACTTTGGGCATATGTCAAGTTGTGTTTCCTCTCCACATTCCGTTTCTGATTTGGATGAAATCAAGTATAAGAGACCTGCACATGAGGTTTGTGAAAATCTGTGAAGTGAAGGCTGTACTTTTCTTACGGGCTTAAATGGAATTATATTTATGCATGTATCATACTCTTAAGACATTTTCAAGGTAAAGAACACCATGGTAAAGTCTGTTTACTCTGTCATGGAGTACACCATTTGCATTTTGTGTGGGTTACCCCATAACTTAGGTAAATACTAGGACAGCAGTGAAAACCACCAAACCAGTACAGGTGGCAGAAACAATAAGTGAATATATAGAAGCACATAACATGATACAGGGGTTTCAGGAATTTGGATGGAGTCGCACATTTTATTCGGTTTTACTACTTATTCATTCTTGTTGAACACAATTAACTGACACACATTTTGAAATAGTTTGCTTCTAATTAAAGTATAAGTGTGAAGTAGGAGCACTATTTAAACATGGGCTACAGTATTAACTCTTTCTCAGTCTTTACTGATTTTAAGTAATGTACCCAAGCCTTACCATAATTTTCTAGGACCAACAGAAGTAGATTTGGAACAGCTATCATTTGTGATTATAGCTGCCTTCACCCAGCCATCATATTTCAGAACTTTGGGAACATGGAAGTAAAGCTGTATACATTGTCAGCTCTTCGATTAGAAATTTTGAAGTTCCAGTTGTCCCATAAATTACCCAAGAAAAAGTTACTGAATCTTGTCTTCATTATAGAATCAAATGCTAGAAATTGCAGTGGAGACCTCCAGTATACTTGCTGTTTTTGGTAAAAATACAGAATTGGAGAGCAATTAAAATTCTTGCTTTGTGTGTTGAATCCAAATTATGGGCACGTGAATAACCTCTGTGGTTGGGAACAAGATTTAGGAGCTCCTAGTACTGTAGGGTTGGTGACTGTATTTTGACTGGGAGGTAACAGTTTATTGTTTAGTAATAGGGTTATGTAAGTCTCCTGGTTCTCTGGGACAGCCAGCCTTATTTTAACTTCATGGTAATGGTATTGGTATAAAAGTGAGTTGTAAAATTCCTGCATAGCATACCTGTTATGGCATATTTGTTCCTTGACAAGTCTAGTGTTCTAGATTTGTTGTTTAACCAGCAACAGTACTTAAATCAATCTGCTGTTCTGTCATGCACAATTGTAGTGCTGTTACTTGGATACAGGGAAGAGAGATCAACTAGAGAACCAGACATCCATTTCTGGAAGACAAATTATATGGTCTAATATTGTTTTCTCTTTCTGTGCCTATGCCAGGCAGGGATGTGACTGCAGACACCTACGAAATGCATGTAGATCATCTTGTAAAGTGGTCATTAAAATGTTTTCGTCTTAATGAAAAATGCAATGGCTCTACAATTTTAGTGAAACGGTCCAGTATAAGTGTCACAAAGCACATACACCATTGCAATAATACAGTGTTACCCAAATAAGACAGAATTTCTTCTCAGTTCATCTGAAAAACATGCGGTTACCTTATAAATGCAGAGAACATCAACACATTTTGCACACATATATTCCTGAAACTTGAAGAGTGTGCAATGAGTCATCTTGTATGCATGGACATGTCAGATAAATGAAAGTAACAGGTTGGTACTAGGTAACCTGATTGTGTGCAACAGCCATGGTATAATAAAATTTGTGTTCTTAAAAGGGGAACATTTACGTGACACCCACATCTTAAATTACTTTTATGACCTTTATGACTTATCCTGTTTAAACTTACAATATTTGTTGAAGAGTAAAAGAACAACTTGATGTCACTTGCTATTTTATTTCAATTCTTATGTGCTCAACATGTTTCGGACATTAATATATCCATAATCAGGAGCTTGCGACTATTCTGGTATCCGTGTTGCAGGCTGCTTCAGCCTGCAACATGGATACCACTCCAACCCAACCACACCGAACCAAGAACAATATGACCAATGTGGTAATTCAACAGAATAGTCGCAAGCTCCTGATGATGGACATATTAATGCCCGAAACATGTTGAGCACATAAGAAGTGAAATAAAATAGCAAGTGACATCAAGTTGGTCTTTTA
>Ga0123355_10013766_pt1 | contig 12604 bp, 10 predicted proteins | sample TergutEmb28metaG_3_FD_89872 | JGI IMG/M metagenome (GOLD analysis project Ga0123355, IMG submission 89872) | Embiratermes neotenicus P1 segment gut microbial communities from Petit-Saut dam, French Guiana - Emb289 P1 | ecosystem: Host-associated > Arthropoda: Insects > Digestive system > Gut ...
AAACTTTGATTAGTGTGGGGGTATTTCTTTTTGAAAACTTCAGGGAATTTCAACGTAGTCAAGTGGGGGAAAATGTACTTTACGCCGAACTTAAAACCGGTGACCCCCCCCCCCCCCCCACCCCGCACGCGTTTACGAAAAAGCGGTATTGGTATTTAGCTTGTGCTCTCCTGCATGGATTGTCATGGCCCCATAAATGAGAGTCATTGGTACTGTTGAAACAATGGCTGGCAAAACAGGCCTCACTGGTAAAAAAAAAAAAATATTACGGATTGTTTAGGCTTTAACATAAATCTAATTGAAGTATTCCAGCCGGTCTAAATGCGCTGACGGCACGGATAGTATCCATCTCTGTGTAACATTCTCCAGACTCGTTTGCGTGAAACAATGAGGAGCGTGGAAATTCATGTACGGTACAAAAGCATGGACACCGCTGAACCATGGAAGCAATATTTCCCTCTTCCTCCGCTTCTCTTTGTACTTTACGTTCACATGGCTGTTTCCACTCGGAAAGAAACCAATTTCTCGCAGATATTGTCAACACAAGTGAACACACGTCGATAAGGAAGTTGTAGCTGGGGATATCGTTGCCAATATTGTTCAAAAGCAGCAGTGACTTTACCGCTACGAACTCAGAACACAGATTGCATTTCGGTGTATTTACTCTTGGGAAAGCGGATTGTTTACGGTTATTTCTTAGGTTTACGGTTATTTCTTAGTGTACACTTATAAAATGACAAACTGACTGTATGGTTTTTAGTATAATCACATGAATGCGTTGGCGCATGAGCACAAACCTGCAGGTTAACTCTTGCTAACTCACTAATTGTTGTTAATCGGACCCACGTGTGTGTGAAAGTTCTAACTCGGCTGTTGGTCTTCTTTTTTTATAAAGTGGCAAATTATATCATTTTCTTCTGATATTATCTATATTTGAAGTGGCACTAAAACCCCATCTTTACAATTTTAAGTTTTCTTAAGTATAATGGACCGTGCATCATTGTGATAGTTGAAGAATAAGAGACCAATTTGATATCACTAGTTATTAAGTTCCATTTCACTTCTCCTATGCTCAACATGTTTCGGGCATTAATACATCCATCATCAGGAGCTTGCGACTATCTATTGTATCACCACATTGGTCGTGTTTTCTTGTTTCGATGTGTGTTGGATTTTCGGTATGGCTGGTTAGGGTGGTATCCGTGTGGCAGGCTTCAGGCTGCCACAAGGATACCACCCCAAACCAGCCACACCGAGACTCCAACACACATCAAAACAAGAACACATTCTCATGTAAACTGTAGCTGTTTAATCGGGAGTTCACCGACTATGTCTAGGTCACAAACCAACTTACCTCGAGTTAGGACACGGTAAGGTTCATATGGCTGTTTTTGTAGCTTTCAACTTGGTATTGAATTTTTTAAAAAATATCATCCATCTTCATTGATTAGTCTATTTATTTCCTTCAAAGTCTCTTAAACTTTAAAGTTGATCTATAAAATCTGGAGACTGGATGGCAGAGGAAAATTTATGGTCTTATTGGGTTCTTTCTTTGTGTGTGTTATTGCATCAATATATTTTTCGATTAGCACTGTAAGTTGTGAAGTACCTCATTAAAAAACTGAGGCGCATTGTTTCTGGAATATCATACCTGCCTGTAAACCACTAGAAAGTCTGTCAGCTGCCATTAGCTACAGAGCTACAGACACTCCATCAGACCGAGAGAGGAGGAGTACTGTAAATTGATAGGCGGAGGAGGGAAGAAATATGAGAAGTTCTGAGAAAATAATTTGGAAAACAATCCTTGAAAGTGTAATAATACAGTGTGTCCCACTCGTTACCGAAACCGGCATTTCTTTAATAATTTTATCACTAATGAGGATATTGCAACGACTATAGACACACACACTACAGACACATTCCTCTTCATTTCTCATGCAACGAACGTATTCCTGTTCAAATTTCGTTGCAATATCCTCATTGGTGATAGAATTATTAAAGAAATGCCGGGTTCGGTAGCGAGTGGGACAAACTATATAAGATAAAATGACAATATGAAAGTGATAACATCAGAATAACATTACGGAAAACGGGAAGTAAACACATCTACAATTAATTTAAAAGAATCTTTCAAAATACGAGAAGTGCAGATACCCCGGCAGTTAGTTTCCAAAATGCTGTGAAGTCTGTATGTTACAGTTAGGTTATTGACACAAAAATTTGAATGGGGAAGAGGCGATTTGAATCGAGTGTGACATTTAGCACTGCATTTCTTTGTGAAGATTTCCAGCTGTGTCACACACAAAAGTCGCGTCCAATGGTTTCCAATCGAGTGCGGGCAAACCGAGGGTCTGTTCTTTCGGTAACATAGTAAGTCAAATTCTATGAGGTTCGAGATTTTGAGAGGTTTTGAGGAAGATTTAGTTCTTCTGATAAGTGGCGCTGCGTAGACTAATTTATAGATACTGTTTATTAGGTGGGTTAACTAGAGTCAATAACACAACTAATGTAGTTCTAATAAATGGTGTTTTATTATTATAGATAAAAACTAAATGTTTCAGCCAACAGTGGCCATCATCAGGTTTTATCCTAAATTATGTGCTAAAAATAGTGTTTTACAATATGCGCCATCGACGCGGTGGCGCATATTGTAAAACACTCTTTTTAAAATCCGTTTACACTTCTATTTATATAGTTTAGAAAAACATTACACTTTCACTGTAAATACAAAGAAAAACTTTAATAGATACATAACACCTAAATGTAATAAATAATTCATCGACATCTTCGGTGTCGCGCTTTAAGCTATAAGTTTTTTTAAGTAATATGTAAGAACAAACAACAAAATAACAATTCACATAACGAAAAAGCCTAAAAACACCTTTAAATTATTATATTGAAACCACTGATTGGCCCTACCGAAATTTAAAAGAATCTAATACCTACCCTGACCACCAAAATATTTTATCCAACCCTTGTTGTCTTATAACCAAACTCCAACGCACCAAAAGAAACAACATAAGTAGAAAAAATACATAAACCACCTATAACCAGCAAATGAAGAAGCACCATATAAACACATAGAGAATAAATCAGCCAGGACAAACCCAGTAATCTCATTACCAAGTCAACCGCCAATAAACACCACAAACAACGTAAGAAACTTTAAATAATAACCTAAACAAATTATAGGAGTTGGAAAAATCAACCATATAAGAGAACCACAACCAAAAATGGATATAATCGACAAACAACTTATACCAAACACTATATTATAACTAGTTTCAACCATAGAGTAAGAAGGAACAAAATTGAATTCACCACATAAAACAAAATAAAAGAAACGGAAAAATGGGCACAACCGACGCGGTGGCGCGCATTGTATAACACTCTTTTTAACATGTACTTTCGGATAAAAGCTGATGATGGCCACTGTTGGCCGAAACATGTAGTTCTTTGTCTGTAATAATAAAACATAATTTATTAGACATACGTTAGTTGTGTTATTGACTGTAGTCAACCCACTTAATAGTTACTGCACACAACGGGGATGACACACTTAAAAGCTCTAGTTACTGATATCTCGGACTAGTGTGCTGTTTCCGTTACAAGGGTAGTCCACGAAGACTCAAATACGCTGTATAAAGGGACATGAAGTCTCTCCGAAGCATCTGAAACAATACACGCGTCGGATTTTTGGAGATTCGGCTGAAATTTAGTTTCATCGAAGCCGTAGAAGACTTGCATATTTGTATTCTTTTATTATTTGTTACTCGGAACAGAAAAGCGTGTCTCAGAGAATGGGATTCTTTCCGTCCTACGGTGGAAAGGCGGGGAGACACCAAAGCTAATCTTTTAGGAAAACGGTATAGCAGTCACTAAAACTAGCCACGTTTCATGAAGAGTAGTTGTCTTTTCTTCTAAATGTCGTAAAACATACCATATCCAGAATTCCAGATATACAGCGGCACCATTTTTTTTCCTGTGGCGCTGCGGCCCAATGCGGGCCATGGCCTCCTCACTCATGAGGTTTCTAGACCACACACAACTACGCACCACAGTCGGTAGGACTCCTCTGGACGAGTGATCAGCTCATCATAGAGACCACTACCTGACAACACACAACACTCACAACAGACAGACATCCATGCACCCCGGCGGGATTCGAACCCACGATCACAGTATACGAGCGGCCGCAGACCTACGCCTTAGACCGCGCGGCTAATGGGACCGGCACAACAGCACCATTACTTCGCTTAAAGATCTCTAGTGTTACGTGTGTATTGACGATGTGATGTTCAATCACACCACGGAAATAAAATTCACTGCCCTTACTTGGAAACCGATTGACACACTCTATAGCCGACTATAAATCTTGTTTTCTTCGTTAAGCTAACAAAATTTGCTTAACTATAATGTGGCCAACAGGCGAAATTTAGAGCGCAGCGTATCAACCTCCAGCTCCTGAAGCTGCAGAGTGTGCATGTGTGTGTGTGTGTAAGTGTGTGTTGGAACTGAACAGTGGTTACCCCATGTTATTACTAAAAACCATCATAATATGCAGACAGGTCAGGCAGCGTATCTGTGGGCCATCTAACGCAAAGTGTTTCAGCAAGCAAAATAATTAGTGGCAGCAAAACGCTGAGCCAAGCGACGGTAGGGTAGCAGTGTCCCGACGGAAAGCTACTGTTGCAGAAAGTGATTTATCTCCTTAACGACGCGTGTTATGGAATGCGTCTGCAGTAACAGAACTAATCGATCAAAATACCACTTCCAGGTTGCCTTGTGCAGGTCCGAAACTTTCTCCTTGACATGATCCTTTTGACTCCCACGCGATAGAAACATCAGAAAGCCAGGATGCATGTTTACTGACTTTTCACGAATAAGTTCGCCGATGCAGGTGGCCGCACCGTCTAAGGAATAGATAGACACCCGTTTGTTTGCGGATTCAAATCTTGCTTGGGGTATGGTTCTTTGTCTCTCGTGAATATTTTGTGTTGTCAGGTAGAGGTCTCTGCTACACGCTGATCCCTTACCTAGAGGAATCTTGCCAAGTGTTGTGCCACTGAGTATGAGCAAGTTACAGCGTATAACCATCTACGCCTAAAGTGAGTAAGTAGATGAGGTCAGTATAAGAAGTAAAGAAACAAAAAAAAAGAAGAAAAAAAAAAAGGAAAATAATTTCCTTACTTAAACACAATTTTTACACTAATTACACTAAAGTAACGTAACTGGCTATTAATTATTAATTTATCACGTCCCGTAAAAAGTTAATGACAACGGAATAGAACAAATGTCGATTACCAGTGGATTTGGTGTTAACGCACACCATTTTGGTATACATGAAGGGCAATTTGACTTTGGAAGCGGTAACGACATGAGAGTTAGCAACAGTCCGCTCTCGCAGTTCAATTAGCACGGATACAAAGTGTGGGCGCTCCGTTAGAACTGAACAGTTTAGGAAAAAATTTAAATTATAAAGGGATGTATATGAAATCAAAGTAATGGAAACTAAAGTTCGTGTAACTCAAAATTGTTTAACCTTTATATAAGAGTGTAAACAAAGAGAAAACTATTGGCATTTATTCAAAGTTCTGTGGTCACATATTAACGTGTTATTATTTTGCATAGTTACTGTTAAGCAATAAGAGCGAAACATTTCTTCAGTGAACCGAAGCAATAAAGTTTGTGTTTAATTGTGTGTAACAGAAGGAGTAGTAGATGGCGGACGTTACAGAGACCCTCCATTTATATTACCAAGAGAGAAAACCGTCGTGTTCTCCGAGCTGACTAATAAGAGGTAGGAGATCTGCTCTTTGATATCTCATGATTATTGGTCGGGCATCCCAATGTGTACAGAACGGTAGAAATGACCCTTCATCATGTTGTTCTATACCTAACCCACTAGTAAGTAACTAAGTATCTAAACTGTCTACCCGCTAACCGCTTGCTTACTTGCTTGACTGACTCACTAATTAATTGACGAATTAACTATCTGACTACATGGAGAAGAGCTGTTCTGAGGAAGCTAATAGATTATGAGCTAATTACGAAATTCCTCACATTTTATGGAAATGAAAGTTCATATGGTATTCACCATAGCCCACCGATAGTACTTGTCTTGAGGCTCACGGATTAAGTACACACCCTCCGAAATTATTCCTTTAAAAATCTCTTATTATTTTCCTTCCACCCAATCCTACATCTTTCAACTAGATTCTTTCAGTACGTTTTCGCACCCAAACGTGGTACGGAATGTTATCTCCCCCCAGAATTACGCACACCGCACCCACTTAAATGTCCATTTGAGAGCCCTTCTATCAGTCAACCAAACAGGAATCTCAACGCTTTTAATATTTCACTTTTTTACATCTTTCTAAGAGAGAGACATAGAAGTCTTTAGTACGTAGTATAGAATGTTCTCCTAAGCTTAAACCCATGCTGCCAAAATTATCTTATTTCTAAAGCCAGGAATTTTAAAAGTTTTTGTAATATATTCGCTGAAGTAATTTTGCATTCTACTTAAGCATTACTGCTTCAGTGTTTCAAGATGGGAGCATGAGCTGAATGACTGATGGAGATGCAAAACTTTCCTGCAAGTCCTATTCCTGTTATGAAACGAGGTCTACACTAAAGGGAATAGACCATCTTATGAGCCTGTGAGCGAAGGTTAACAACAAGAATTGCTGCATGCTGTGTAGCAATAGGACTTAAGTAAAACAAAGTGTTTTGTTTGTAAACCTCACTTCTTCCTCCCGAGATTCAGTTCTGTGTTTAATATTTCACAAGACCATGTGCTTCACTCACCCTGAGGAAGTTTTCTGCACTAGAAGGAAACGGTCTGGATCCTGATCACCCTGATAAATCTTAGCTCTTGCCTGCAAGGTAAGAAGAAGTCCTATTATCGGTCCACGTAACGAGCGAATAATTTCTTCCTCTTCTTCAGGTCAATCGATTTTAGTCAATTACAAGAACGTTACGAGTAAGCGCGAAACCTTCCATTTAGTCTTACTACTACCCCTCATGTGGGGACCGCGGTAGACCAGTGGTTAAAGTGCTGTGATACAAATCGGTAGGTCGCTGTTTCGATCCCAGCTGGTTTCAGTGGATTTTTCATTGACATAAAATCTTTCCGATCGCACTATGGCCTTGAGGGTCGACTCAGCCTCTAACAGAAATGAGTACCAGGAGTGTTTTCTGGGGGTAAAGGCGGCCGGTGCTTAAGGCTGACAACTTACCACCATCCTGTGCCGTTGTCACGAAATATGGGAACCTTAACCACACGCAACCTGCAGATGAGTGCCTTCCTATACAGTGAACTACACACACACACCATGGTCAGAATACGCTGTCATAACACCCACCACGTCCATGTCAACGGACACGATAGAACCATTCTTGTAATTTTAGCCAAGCACTGTACAAGGCTCCCTGATGATGGATCCTCTGTGATCCGAAACATTTTGGAGCACTTTTAAATATTTTATAATTTTAATTATATCTACGAATTATATTTGTGAATTTGTTGGATAATGAAATTTTAATTTTCATTGATGTACGGTGCAAACATGAAGACAGTAAGAACTTCTTCGTATTTTCTCCAACCGAAGAAAGACGTAGATAATCTTCCGAACGTTTGTAACCTTAAAGAAACAATGCCATGTACGAAGCCAAAATAAATAAGCTTAGAGGCTTTGTCACACCGTCTTTAAATAATTTATATTTAATCGAAGTGTGTTCAAAGCGTCATACTGACGGGCAGGTAAAATCAGTAATAATTCAGCAAAAATTGCAAAAAAAATCTTGAACTTTGTCAATGATATTTATTATTGAATCAGTAACGTTACAGACGCTAACATATAATTATTAATACAAGCTTTATTAATATGGAACCAAATTCGGATATCAAGTCGTTTATTATTTTTGTGTAAAAATAAGAAGATATTCTGTTATAATGACTAATGACTAATGCAGCCAGTCTAAAGCAGAATGCAATATCTTGTTCCAAGTTTCACGTGATGGATTTTCTGTAGAAGCTTCTTATTATTCCTCTTCTTCTCTTTCTTCCTAAATCCTCAAGAGACGAGAAGCCAAAAGAAGATCAGAAGTTGACAAGCTGGAAAGTATCGAAACTTTGGTCGTCCCACGTGAAAAGTTGATTTTTTTGTGCATGTTTGACAAACAAAACTGTTACTTAAACCGTATACAGTTGTTGGGTTGAATTGTAAGTGAATCACAAAATCTGAGACATCGATTATGCAATAATTTGGTGGCAAGGAAGTATGTCTCATATTACCTCGTAAAGAAAAGTTTTATTCTGGGCAAGGTGTGCACTTTGCTTTATTTCTTGTTAAAGGTTTAATAAAACAATTGTTTAAATGTGTATTTCTTTGCGTAACACACAGCATTCAATAAAGGCGTTTTTATATTCTACGTCTCCACCGATATACGAAACACTCGTAATAATAATTTCGTTTCCGCACCTAGGTACCGTTTCTTTTACGAGACTTACAATTAGTTAATAATTTCTGAGACATATCTTATGCCAAATACGACAAAACTATATTTACTCCCTTCAGTAAGGGACCGTTTTAGGCACAATGCTGTCGGAAGTATTTGCAGATACACCCTCTTTCGTGTTTCGTTTTTATTTCTCTATTTTATTACGATTGTCTTTCCTTTAAGACTAAACGTTTCCTCTTTCCTTTTTTTTTACCGGTCTGACCCTTAAGGAGGAAAGCTTAGGTCTTATCATACTGTGACCAGACCCCAGCTTTTAGACTTCAAAATTTTGTTTGTTGTGGCGTTGTTCCAAAACTATATTTCGGTTTTTTAGGAAGGGTTTGCTATGGCCCGTAGTAGTGCTGTGGGCTTGCTTTAATATTTGTGTTGCCAAACATTGCCAAGTATAGTTGAAGAATAAGAGACCAACTTGATGTCACTACTTATTAAGTTTTATTTCACTTTCTCTATGCTCTACATGTTTCGGACATTAATACATTCAACATCAACAGCCTGCGACTTTTCTATTGTATCACCACATTGGTTGTGTGTTCTTGTTTCGATGTGTGTTGGAGTTTCGGTGTGGCTGGTTGGGGTGGTATCCGTGTGGCAGGCTGAATCCAGCCTCACCGAAACTTCAACACACATCGAAACAAGAACACACAACCAATGTGGTGATACAACAGAAAAGTCGCAGGCTCCTGATGATGGATGCATTAATGTCCGAAACATGTTGAGCATAGAAGAAGTGAAATAAAACCAAATAAGTAGTGACATCAAGTGGTCTCTTATTTTTCTACTATCACAATGAAGCACAGTCCAATATACATAAGATTGCCAAGTATTTTACTTTCTCTTGTTATATGAATTCTTCTTTCAAGTAAGGTACTTATATAACGATCAAAACTAGTGAGATGATTTTTTGTATTTATGTGTGTGTGTTTTATTTTCAAAAGTATTATCTGTCGAAGATGTGCATGTATAGTTAAATTCAATATTACCAACAAAATGTTTAGAAAGTTTAAGTTATTAATCTGTTTAAAATATTTTAGAATTCTGAATTTCATATTACTTTGCCGAAAAACATATATACTTGTATTTATTTGTCATCTTCTTGCCAAGAAAATATCTCTGAATTGTCAGGTTGGTGCTTATACTATGAAGGACCACAAAGTTGAGTTTCTGCTTCACATGAAACACACTTCGTATTAATAATGGAAAATATCTATTTAATGCTGTTGAGGGAAATAAACATTTTTGGCGAGTTCTCAAAACTGCGAAATCATCTGTTTGTTTCGTCACGTCTAACCGTCTGTATGTCTGTCCGTCCGCATGGAACAACTCGGCTCCCATTGAAAGAATTTTAATGAAATTTTATATTTGAATATTTTCGAAAATCTGTCGAGAAAATGCAAATTTCATTAAAATCTGCCAAAACAAGTGCGTACTTTACATGAAGACAAATGTAGACTCTTGATCATATCTCGTTAAATTCTTCTTACAATAACAAATGTGTCAGACAAATTTGTAGAGAAAGCCAAAACACACATTTTATGTTCAATTACTATTTTTTTTAATCCTACTGTGTATTGAAAATGTGGAAAATTATTGTAGAGCCGGACAGACTACAGATGACAATATGCTGTGTAACTAGGCTTACAAACACATACTAAGATTATGTAACGCTTATTGCTTTTCCACTGCAAAAATGTTTGCACTAACCCACATCAATAATACGTTATACTTAACTTGGTTGTCCTATTAGGATTGAGAATCATGTGCAAAACTTACTCGTACTGTAGGATAAGCATCAGAGTTTAGAAATGTTTCAGCCTTAAGTAGTTAAGGTGCTTCAGGACAGAACTCCATGTGTCAGCTTCTATAAAACTGCTTTCTTGTAGGCTTGCACCGCGATGTAGTTGAAGTGTTCGCTCTTCTTGGATGTGACGCAAGGTTCATTGGTCCTGATATCTGTTCCGAAATCACCTATCGGTGTCTTCAAGATAGGGCCGATACATTGTCCCGAATCTTTGGTAAATAACTACCAATCTATGCTGCGTAACATCCCAGAGAGAGCGAAGATCTTATAAGCTGGGCACTGAACCTCTGGATGCTGCCTTTTCCTTGGAAAGTTTTTGTCAACTGACAGGCTAACAAATTTTCAAGAAGAATTTTACTTCATAGAATTAAATGCAGGTTCGATAGGACACAAACTCCAAGACTTCCCTTTGGTCAAGATAATATTACACCATATCGACCTACAGAAGTAGAGTTTTAACAGCATTGTCTCAGGGAATCTACCTGCACAAGATAAATAGTTATTTACCAGCCAGAACTTGGTTACTGTTGCTTTTAATCAAAGAAATTACAACCTGCCTTCGATAAGAAAGGATTGTATTTTACCACTATAACATATGATAAAGTAATGAAAATTGTGAACCCTTTTAGATGTGATTTCTGCTTAAAAGGACCAAATTTCAAAAGAAAGAGATTTCTTCAAATTGATAAATCTTACAAATACGGTAACAAAATCAACCGATTGAAAATCCTTTTACATTATAACACTAAATAGGTAATTTCGCTCACAGGTAAAACAGAAGATCGAACAGTCTGATGGGAATTAAAATGAAATTGACCTGAAATATTTTATGGGAGACAACATTACCAAATAACTACGAAATACAGCAGACTTCTGAAATATGGTCACCTTAGTCAGCGACATGCATGGATAAGTTTCTGCCTTTAAGCTTTCTTTTATTAAATGTAATTTGAATGGCATAATAAGAGGATGTTTTCTTTACATTGTTTTCGATAGGAAAATTAAGATATTCACTCGATATCACATATGGTTTGAGGTCGACATGTGTCATCCTGTGTAAACTAACAGACATTAAACGTGTCCGCATAGATTGTCCCAGCTAATAAATAGAATACCGCAATGTTATTTTTTGAGAGACGACGCTTGTGGTGTGATCTGCATTTCATATAGTAGAAACTGTTGTTCAGTATGTGATTGATTTATCGTATAATGGAATGTGATGTGCATTTAACCAGAATTCCAACATTCCATCACGGGCGTTGTTTAGAAACATCTTAATAATGTGACAGATCAGGAATTTCCCTGCCTCTGCTGATGGAATTTTCTGTAGCATATTACACATTTAAGCTCTTAGCATTATTAGACTAACCGTCCATCTATTCTTTAATTAACAACCATCCTACCAAAAAGGAAAAGAAGGCGTTATTTAGTGATTTGTGTTTGTATTTAGAGAATCATCTGCTGAACACATTTCGGTAGCTCATTTCTTTGAAGCCTTCATCTATGCAGGAATGCAAGTGGTCTTCCAGTATCAGAATCATAGTTCAATTCTACGAACTTCAAATTTGTTTTCCCAGTGACATAAATATTTGAAGTTTCTCCATAAAAGAACGATTCTTGTAGAAGAAAATTTTCTGTTTTATTGGATGCGTAACCTTATAAAGACATAAATTAAACCGAATTATATTTAAAGGTTTAATTCGCACCTTGTAGTAACCACTATAAATTTTAGTTTTAAAAACAAGTACGTTAATGTTTCATTCGGAATAATAACTCTATTCGGAAAACATAAAAATGTGTAAATACCTTCCGGTAGAAGACAGAATTTTGTACTGATGATGCATAAAGCAAACTAAAGAAAGGTGTGAAAAAATTACTTTTATAAATTGAAAACTTTACTTACTTACTCCATGGTGCAGAGTCCTTCTTGAGAAGCTAATTGGTTTGCAGCTAGCCAAGAAATTCCCCTCATTTCACGGAACCCGAAGGTTCATTACCGCACTCACAAACGTCCGCCACATGTCCCTATCCTGGGTCAGCCCAATCCAGTCCATATACCCACATCCCACCTCCTGGAGATCCATCCTAATATTATCCACTCATCTATGCCTAGGTCTCCCCAGTGGTCTCCTTCCCTCCGGTTTCCCCAGCAAGATCCTCTACACTCCCTCTCCTCACCCATACGCGCCACATGCCCAACCCATCTCATTCTTCTCGATTTTATCACCCGCACAATATTGGGTGAGGAGTACAAATCATTTAGCTCCTCGTTATGCAATCTCC
>Ga0123355_10013768_pt1 | contig 12603 bp, 6 predicted proteins | sample TergutEmb28metaG_3_FD_89872 | JGI IMG/M metagenome (GOLD analysis project Ga0123355, IMG submission 89872) | Embiratermes neotenicus P1 segment gut microbial communities from Petit-Saut dam, French Guiana - Emb289 P1 | ecosystem: Host-associated > Arthropoda: Insects > Digestive system > Gut ...
ATACAGTTGCTTCTCAACACCAACTCCAGTTACATACAGTTGCTTCTCAACACCAACTCCAGTTACATACAGTTGCTTCTCAACACCAACTCGAGTTACATACAGTTGCTTCTCAACATCAACTCCAGTTACATACAGTTGCTTCTCAACATCAACTCCAGTTACATACAGTTGTTTCTCAACACCAACTCCAGTTACATACAGTTGCTTCTTAACACCAACTCCAGTTACATACATTTGTTTCTCAACACCAAATCCAGTTACATACAGTTGCTTCTCAACACCAACTCCAGTTACATACAGTTGCTTCTCAACACCAACTCCAGTTACATACATTTGTTTCTCAACACCAACTCCAGTTACATACAGTTGCTTCTCCATACCAACTCCAGTTACATACAGTTGCTTCTCCATACCAACTCCAGTTACATACAGTTGTTTCTCAACACCAACTCCAGTTACATACAGTAGCTTTTCAACACCAACTCCAGTTACATACAGTTGCTTCTCAACACCAACTCCAGTTACATACAGTTGCTTCTCAACACCAACTCCAACTACATACAGTTGCTTCTCAACACTACCTTCAGTTAGATACAGTTGCTTCTCAACACCAACTCCAGTTACATACAGTTGCTTCTCAACACCAACTCCAGTTACATACATTTGCTTCTCAACACCAACTCCAGTTACATACAGTTGCTTCTCAACACCAACTCCAGTTACATACAGTTGCTTCTCAACACCAACTCCAGTTACATACAGTTGTTTCTCAACACCAAATCCAGTTACATACAGTTGCTTTTCAACACCATCTCCAGTTACATACAGTTGCTTCTCAACCCCAACTCCAGTTACTTACAGTTGCTTCTCAACACCAACTCCAGACAGGGTTTCAACGCCAACACAGCTCTGGTTCGACGAATAAATTCCAAGAAAAAGGGGGAAGGGAAGACGAGGACTACGACAACGGCGCAGTGTCATCGAAAGTGGCTACATTTTTTGACCGACCACTCATCTGCATTTACTGTCCATATAAAGAAGGTGAGGATCTTTTCCTCCAGCCGCACCTATGCATTCGCGGTATGTTGTCCTTACTGTATTTAAGTGGCAACCAATCACTTTCGCAGTTCGGAGGGGGAGGGAAGTCGGAACATCGGAACATTTGTATTTCCGGTAATTGCCTCGTGCAACAAGTGCCATGGAGGTTCTTGGTACATTTCACATCGATCTCCTGTCTTTCAACGTTAAAATCGCATCTAATAGGAAGCAGCTGCCTGAAGACTCCACATGCCCGTTGTTTCTCCTTTTACAGTTGTGCGAATTTAAGTTGGGTAAAATTCCATAAAATTTCTTTCACTAATTTCGAAATTCACGTAACAAATACTTTTCTTTTTAAGGTAAATCAAATAAAAATTTATAAAACAAAGATCTTTGTATCAAAAATTTTGAAATGTTTCTATACTATTATTGTTTTCTGAAATGCGTCATAATATAGCTTTTTGGATGGGTACAAAACTTTTGATGGCTCTGTTCACCCAAATCGTCATGGTAGAATCTGCGCTTTGAAGGATTCAACAAGACAGAATTCGTAGCTGAGATTCAACCAATGGCAGAAATTGGGAGTATGATGAAATATGCAGGTAAATTTGATGAATTAATCGAAAGAAATAATAATTTTAAGGTTTGTCGGTAGCGTAGCAGGGAATTCACTTCTTCTCGGAAACAACTTTATCTTTCCCGATAAACCGGGAACGAATTGACGAGAAAAGATATTGAACCAGCTTCAGTATTTATAAGTCCGAAAGTGGATTATGCGGTTAATATTATGGATTACTACTACAGACCACAAGGAAGGAGAACATTTGGAAGATCGAAGAAACGTTGGAGAGAGCAATTGTAACTCTGGAGACGGAACGGATCAAAGGGTTCAATTCTTGATGTTTATGATGATGATGATGATGATGATGACAAGAAAGAAACATGCAGAAAAAGTTAACCTCCAAGGCGCCAGTAATTTTTTGTCAGTCGGAACTGCCTAATATTTCTGATAACTAGACTCTACATTAACTCTTTAAACGCCGAATTAAATCCCACCTGCCAACTGCTGGCATTATTAGGAGCTCACCATATCCTCCGCGTTAGCAGGATAAGGGGTAATACCGCTGTGACAAACTCAAATCCAGCAAAAAATTATTATTTCTAGAATTACACACTTCTGAACTATTAGGCAGCTAGTAAAAGTAATTCTTGATTTCAAACTTTCGCCCTGTTCTGAATGCTGTATGCTTTCTTCTGGGTAATTCCCCGGCGTCTGAATTTTATATGCCGACGTTTCGGAACTCTCTGTTCCCTCTTCGTAGGCAGGTAGGTATGAAGAGTGACGGGTTGAGAATGTTGGGGTATTTATAAGGGAAAGGTTTGGATCGAAAATAGTGTGAGCCATTGGCTAACGCTATTTTATATGCCGACGTTTCGGAACACTCTGTTTGGATCTAAAATAGCGTTAGCCATTGGCTCTCACTATTTGCGATCCAAACCTTTCCCTTATAAATACCCCAACATTCTCAACCCGTCATTCTTCATACCTACCTGCCTACGAAGAGGGAACAGACTGTTCCGAAACGTCGGCATATAAAATTCAGACGCCGGAGAATTACCCAGAATAAAGCATAAAACAGGTAATAATAATTTCTTGCAGACGTTTCGGGATTACATATCGATTCCATCTTTAAATGGATCGTTAGATTTTCCCGAAACCTAGGTCAGGAATTACCACTTCTCGCTGCGTAATTACCCAGAAGAGCGCAGTTCCATACACTTAGCGGCATAAGCTTGAAACCGTTCATAGCCGTTATTTCCTTAAGAGACATCGCTTCGTTCTTGCAACAAATGTACAGATTTTCTCTTTTCGTTTGAGACTAAACCTTTCACATATTACGAGTATTCAGTAAACTTCATGTTTCATTGCATTAACCAACATCATTACGCTTTCCTACTCTCTTCTAACAACTGGCTACAAAACAAAAGGCCAAATGGGAATTCATATTTAAAAAAAATCTCCTGCCCCAAATACTTGAGCACTAGATGCGGTTAACCCAACGCAATATATCACGTTATTAACAAGCTCGAATCCACAGCATTTAACCTACATCCTGCAGTAATTATCCAAGTCTGAGAAGAGGTAAATAAATAAAACTCCGAGTAGCTCTTCTACACTTGCAAGTACATAAAGGAGTAGGTCGATACTTGCGCCTCACTGCAGCCAAAATTCCACCACAGCCATCTCTAAACTAAACCACTCTCCGCCAGTCAATGTTCTTACGTCGTGCACAGTCTACTATATCACGCGTTGGCTCCGGGAAATGAGCATGCTGGGTGAAGACGGGTGGGGGTGAGGGGGGTTTGGGGTGGGGGTGAAGTTAGCACTGTGTCTCGGGAGGTCGTTGTTGTCACCGAATAGATTCAAGCTCTGATTCAGCCAGGCGTGGAAGGAAATAACTATTTGGAAAGCTTCTTTAGTGTGTGGGTGTAAACCGAGGAAGAATCTGCCTTTGCTACACACCTCTCCAGAATGTAAGCATCCAGCCTGAATTCCATTGCAGAAATTCTTACATTTTGACAAGCATCAAACCCCGGAACACCAATATTAGCACGCTTTACACGAAGATCCGTTAATTTGGAGGGTTACGAAAAAAGGGTTAATTTGAATATATGAGATTTGAGGTTAGTGTGTTTATAGTATTGAGTGTAAAGTGTGCTGGGGTGTGACACAGTATACTGCTGTAAATAGTTGCTAGGTGTTTGACCTCTAATTTTTATCGCTATATTCAAGATAACGCTGGGGAGACCCAGGAGTAGATGACAGGATAATAATAAAATGGATCTTCAGGAAGTGGGATGTTTGGGGTATGGACTGGATCGAGCTGGTCCAGGATAGGAACAGGTGGCGGGCACTTATGAATGTGGTAATGAACCTTCGGGTTCCATAAAATGCGAAGAATTTCTTCACTAGCTGCAAACCGTTTAGCTTCTCAAGAAGGATTCTGCTCCATGGAGTGAGTAAGTAAGTATATTCAGGGTAAGATGAATGACATGTACCCTGAGGATGGAGGGAGTTTATTCTCCTAAAAAAATTTACTAATAAAAGAACAGAATGATTATCAACATTGCTCTTAAAAAACAACTCACGAATAGCGTTGTACAATATAGTGTTTGCAGACACATATATATCATAAGCTTTATCGCACCCATTACCTGTTTCCAATAGCAAAGCCTGGGGGCAGAATCGAAACTTTTAGACGGCAGTACTGAACTAATATGCGTGTCGCAAATTATGACATGGAAAATAGTACGCTATAAATGCTTCGTTGAGATTTTATCCATTCTTCCGTAAAGTAAAATATATTTCGAAAACTTTCTAGACACCTTAAATAACGCAAATCGTTTAAGAAGCACCCGGAAAATAAATTTTAATGAGTAGGTAATTTTGTATAGAAGATTTGTCTTGAAGAAAAAACAGTTTAGATTTTCTATATTGTATATTACTTGCTGAATTTAAAGCATTGTCAGGAACATAACTCCTTAGAATTTAAGTCTACTTACTCAAAAAATGGAGGCAGCATTCTATTCTGAAACGTTGGCGCGCAGCGACAATATCACACTCCAAACACAAAATCAGAATATTCCATTCGTGATTTCACGTTTCCACCGTGAAGTATATGAGAACTGCGCTCTTCTGGGTTATTACTCACTCACCTACATTTCGGGACAACGTATCGGTCCCATCCTCAGTGTTCAAGGATTCTTGAACCCTGAGGATGGGACATAAAAGTTGTCCCGAAACGTTGATGAGAATTTACCACTACTGTCTGTGTAATAACCCAGAAGAGCGCAGTTCTCAAGAATATTCTGCTATTAACAAATTTTTATTGGTTATTTCTAGTACTCTAAACCATTATTTGGTGAAGTTAAAAACTTTTATAACGTCAACGTAAAACGAAGAATTATTCGTAAATGTATCTCTCGCATTCCCTTCGTCTAAAATATATCACTTCCTTGGAGAAAGTTCGATAAAGTAATGGCCATTCTTTGTGGGCAATGTTGAGTATTTTTTAGCTGAGGCTCTTACTCTTATCTACTGCAAGCTACAGAAAGTACAAAACAAGCTGATCTCTCATCCTGTTTCGGGAATTCTGAAGACGTTTTCGCAACATAACAGCCCGGACAGAAGTCTGTAAAATCCGGAAGTTCCCAGTAAAATTTCTGCTACAAATCTTGTGTTTGATTTGCGCTATGTGATGTTGCTGGACGATTATATATCATCACTGATGATTTTTTATTTTGTCGCTGAAGTGACGTTTGAGATATGGTCATTTCGAGAGAAACGAGGAAGTGGAAATTACCCTTCGTGAACTGCTGCGAATAAAATAACCAAATTTCTGTTCCGGTGGAATTTTAAGCACATGACAAGACGAGAAAAATGTATCGATATCATCTGGGTTTATGATGAAGTTAATGTTGTAGTTTAAACAAATAACCTACATGTAACGTTGTAATTACTTGGTGTTGTACTGTTGTACCCTACAGAACTTCACGTGTTAGATACAAAAGTTTTAAATTGTGAGATCAACATTTTATTTATAGTAAGATAAAATTAGTTTTCTCTAATTTTTTCTATGTTTGCTGACCGTGCAACTCGGTATATTTATCTCATTAATTAACCAACTTGATGCACAGAATTTTTGTTTTATAATAAGTTTATTTCATGCCTCTATACGTTTCGAGCACATATGCTCAAAACGTGTAGAGGCATGAAATAAACTTATTGTAAAACAAAACTTTTGTGCATCAAGTTGGTTAATTACTGAGTTAAATAGTTTTCTCTACATACCTTGTCTTTTAAACTTCACCTCATCAAATTTATTCCTTTCATTTCTCATTAAATCCTTTGCGTTTTCTGCCGGTTTCACACTACACTGTATTAATTAGCCAAAGATATAGCTGTTCAAGCAAAGGAATTATGAGATATAGCTGCTACTAGCACATTAAAGCCATCTGTTTGTACTTGCATAAATTATTCCACAAGTGAAATATTCAAGCCTATAAGCTAATTACTTCGTTCCTAAAGCTAATAGTCTGTGTGGAACCGTGCTTTTTTCTTACCTTCCTCAATGCATCAATTTTCCATTTGACAGGATACTGCTAATAAGAGTCACGCTTTTACTCGGAAGGTTCCTCAACGTCTTTTCGTGCCCAATGTAACGTCTTTGGAATCCACTAATTCCAACATTCTTTAACAGCTAAGTAATTCAACTTCAAGTGCAGTGGCAGAACAAAATTTCCCTTTCCATTTCGTTACTCATAAACAACTTCGTACACGTGGAGTGAATAGTTGGCACACTTTTAAATTTGTAACAAAAAAAAAAAAAAGTAAATTTCACCCTACAACAGACCACGAAGACCCATAGGGGGAATAGAGGTATAGTTCAACCCTTTCTTTAACCTCGGCGCTGGATGAGGTGGGTGGTCAACGCCACGCACCGGCCGTTTTACCCCTGGGAAAGACCCGGTACCCAGTGTATAGTAGGCAGGTTGGGCTGCACAGGCGGTCTGGACAGAAGCGAAAAATCCCACCGCCACCGAGATTCGATCCCCAGACCGTCCAGCACGTGGCGAGTCTTAAATTATTCATTCTTCACGTAGCCTGCCGTACTCTGTAAGTTAAATATAATGACAAAACTGTCTAATGAGTCTATTGGGATAAACATTTATGGGTCGAGATTTCACTCTGTTATTGAGATTGTGAAGAAAGCTTTGTTTTTAGATAGGTAAAGGTAAAGTGTACGCTTGTACAGGCACTGAGACTCTGTACATGCCGTACGGCCCATAGGGGCGAGTAGTGGTGTAGCTCTATTCTTTCTTGAGCACAACACTAGAAGGGGATGAGGGGTCAGCATCACGGCCCGGCCGCTCTTTACCACCGGGAAAGACCCGGTACCCATTTACAGGAGGCTGGGTGGGCCCAGGGCCGTTCTGGACAGGTGCGGAAAATCTCGCCCCCACCGGGGTTCGATCCCAAGACCATCCAGTCTGTAGCCAGTGGCTATACCGAGTGAGCTACAAGAACCACTTGTTTTTAGGTGCGTTCAAAACATTGTTAAGTGACTATTAACTCCAGAATGTGTGTCTGTCCGTCCACATGAAAATACTTTGTTTACACTAGACGAATTTTTACAAAAATTTGATATTCGAGAATTTTTTTTAAATCGGCCGACCTATTTTAAGTGTCATTAAAATCTAACAAGAATGAAGGCAATTTATATAACGACCTATGTATATTTTTGATAATATCTAGCTGAATTCTTCTTACAATGAGAAATATATTAGACACGAGAAGTAGAGAAAATAAAAACCTATTTAATGTTCAGAAGTATATTTCCGAAATGCACGTCCTTTAAGAGGCATTGTGGAAACAGTTTTTTTGATAGGGACAGGCCAGAGACGACGAGGTAATGGTACATATGTGCTCTGCATGCTGGGTAACTAAGGCTACAAACACGATACTTAGAATATGTAACAGTTATTTCTCTTCCAAGGCAAATATTGTGAAGCGAAAAAGCCTCAATATTGCGTTTAAATATTAATAATTGTCCAACGAGATACAACACAAAGCAGTCTATTTATTATTCTGCAAGTTTACTCTACATGTTTTGAGCGTCAAACACACTCATCATCAGGATTACATTAAAACTGTAAATACCGTCTCCAGTACTTGTCATATTTTTTGTGCAGCTACCTTCCTCCCACGTGGTCAAACTTGGCCACATGGGAGGGAGGTAGCTGCAAAATACCGGAGGATGTAGTTACAGTTTTGTGTACCCCTGATGATGAGTGTGGTTAACACCCTTACGACGCACACTTAGCCACTGCTCCACAACACAACATGATATGCTGCCACAACACCTCGTTTGTAAATTCGAATTGAATTGTGAATACTGTAATATAACTTTAGCAAGGAACAAAGCTCCCTGATGATGATCTGACAAGATCGAAACATGTATGAGTATTTTAAAGTGTTTTGAAGTGTTTTAAAATTGTTTTATGTGAAATTATATGTGCATTCGTTGGTTGATAAATTGAAATTTTTATAAATTTTTGTCGAAAATAACTTTATGCGAATTTATAGTGTCGAAGTAGTTGAAAATTAAAAAAAAGTTGTCTTTGATAATGACGCCGTATATTCTGGAATTTGAATACCTACATTTGAAAAGTCATGCTCCTTCCATATTTTACACTGACAAGAGTGGAACCATGTTAACCAGTGCTGTTGGTAACCACTCACGGCGCTACATGATGCCCTAACCTTTAACCAACTAACCACGTGGAAAATACTCCTTGTCGAGAAGCAAACAGGTCCTCGGTTAGTCAAGAAATTCCCCTCATTTTGTGGAAGTCCAATGTTTATTTCCGCATTCACAAATTTCTGCCATCTGTCTCTATTCTGAACCAGATAATCCAGTCTAGGTTTACGCATACCACTTCTGGAAGTTCCATTTTAATATTATTCTTTCATATACGCCTAGGTCTTGCAAGCTGTCTCTTTTCATCAGGTCTCTCCACAAAAGCCCTGTTAAACCGTAATATCTCAATACAAATCCTTGTCAGTCTTGTAAATGAAAACATCTAAACTAAAACATACACACAGAAGAAATCTTGTGAATGGATATGAAGTCTGTCAGTACAGAAACAGACAACTGTAACAACCGTGAGATGGTAATATTTACCTTGAAAATAAAGAGAGGAAAAACAGGAACCTCTGATGGATATTGTGGTTTTTGGAAACAAGAGTCTATTACAAAGACAGAGAGGTAATTTGCGTTTGGGAGATAGAATATATTCAGAGATCGTGGAATTTGAAGTACAAATTATGTTTTTTCAGCAAGGAAAGGGAATGTAATACTTTTCTGTGCAAATTCCTGGTTAACAATCAGACGAAGTATTAGAGGACATACGAGCATAGAAACCGACGTGAATGTTTTAAAGGTACACTTTGGAGGATCTTTTTAATGGGCACTCAGATGAATAAGTTAAGCAGTTCAAGTGTTTTTACATTTGCGAATATTTGGATATTGGATTTTGTAGATAGTGCGTATTTCCTGACATGAAAGAAAGTATACACAACCTTAAGGCAACTGTTTCCACGAACTTGTGAAGGATTGTCGAAGCATCTGCTCTTCCGGGAATTTTATACGGTACATTTCTCAATATCTGGTCTCAGTGAGAGAGAGCAGCACCATTTGTGGGTCGCCAAGTACTATGTGGTAAAGGGCACACATTTTGAAGGGGGCCTGCAAGTTATTTTCCTTACACTCTTACAGTATTGGCTTTTCTGGGTTTAAGAATCCTTCTTAAAAACCTGTCCTCAAATATACTTAGGACTTATTCCTCATTTGCGTATAGTGCACACAGTCAAACTTCCAACTATGAAGTGTTTAAATTCCAGCTTCTGCACAAAACGTAGGGGTGTAAATTCTAGCTACTGCACAAAACGTAGGGGTGTAAATTCCAGCTACTGCACAAAACGTAGGGGTGTAAATTCCAGCTAATGCACAAAACGTAGGGGTGTAAATTTATAGTTCACTTAAAGACCAATCCCGATGGCAGCACGGTCTGAGGCGTAGACCTGCGATCGCTCTTTTACTGTGGTTGCGGTTTCGAATCCCGAAGGAGGCATGGATATTGGACATTTGTGTGTTGTCATGTAGAGGTCTCTACGACGGGCCGATCCCTCGTCCAAAGGAGTCCTACCGAGTGTGGTGTGTCTGAATGTGATCTAGAAACTTCAAATATTTGGAGGCCTAAGCCCACTATGGCTGTCTAGCAATAAAAAATATGTGTAGGAATATAATGTGCACTTCACCAAGGCCGGTATTGAAAGGTTGAAAGAAAATATTTCAAGAACTGGCTAAGGTACATCTACAACACCGTTTATTGGAGGTTTAACAATGAACGAGAGTAAGAGAGGCCTTACAACTGCAAGAAGAGGCTGGAGATCATCACAAAAAGAAGAGATGGCCATGTGACTGCTCTATGAACAAATTTATCAATTTATTCTAATGCATTTATATATTTTTTTCTCATGTGGCGCTGTGGCCCAACGCGGACCGTGGCCTCCTCATTCTTGAGGTTTCTAGATCATACACAACGACGCACCGCAGTCTGTAGAAATACTCTGGACGAGTGATCAGCTCGTCACAGAGACTTCTATCTGACAAAACACAACACGCACAACAGACAAACATCCATGTCCCAGGTGGGATTCGAACCGACGAGCTCAGCAGGCGAGCGGCCACAGACCTACGCCTTACACTGCGCGGCCACTGGGATCGGCCATGCATTTGGGATACTGAAGGGAAAAGAGTGGTGAAACAAAAACTTTTTATCTGTCCAATGGTTTAGAATTATCTCGTCCTGTAAGTCTAACTGAGTACATCCCCACACGTTTCACCTGACGACAGAAGCAGGTACAATTGCCGAAGCGTTTTATTTTTCATTTATTTCAGGAATAGTAGGCTAATGAAAAAAGTCAGAACTGAAGTGGTCCTAGATGTCTAAATTCATACACGTGTTTCAAGTGGCGTATTTTAGCATCTAATATGTTACATTTATGTAGACAGCAATTAACTGCGTTTTAAATTCCCCCCACGCTGAAGGGTCAACACGCCGAGTCCATAAAACCAGAAAGATTCTGTATCATCTAAAAAAAAAAACAACATAAAGTATGTAAGAAATGTGCTTTATTTGATTACTTGCTGTGTTGAGTGAAAGCTGAATTCGATGCTATGACATCTTTGTAATACTGGTTACGAATTCGTGAAATCTCACAAATTTCAAGACATCTACATGCGTAGGTACTTATGTATTAAATCACGTATTTCAGTGCCTGATGGTATGCTTAAGGACCGAAACATGTAGCAATTATTGATGATATTATGAAAAATTTGTCGTGTTTATCGATAATACATAAGCCAATATTAGTAATGAGTTACGATTCTGTCACTTAGCAGATAACCACGTGGATGTAAACTTCACTTCTAACACACCTGGTACCCTGGCAAGTCACTTTAAAGCAGATTTGACTTGTAAAACACTGTTATATTACACAAGTATGTATAGTAGCTAGAGACGCTAGTTGCACTCTGGGTGATCCCACGTTACTACAGCAGTTCCCCGTTCTACTACAAAATTAACGTACATAATAACCTAAATGGGAGATTTACGGATCGTTGGATTCCAAGAGGCGGTAAATTCAAGGCCACAGATGCCACTTAATTTGCAACATCTGCTCATTTCTCTTGCAAATGCATACAAAGATTGTCATTCGTAATCCAGCATGACGTGTACAAAATGTGAAGGTATCCATGTAATTAATCGGAGTTGCTGTCTGCACACAGAAACAAGCTTCTAACGACCCAAGATACGGTCTTGATTTACCTCTTATTTTGTAAATTGGTCGCTTCTGTGAATATGACGATGATGATTCAGCAGTGCTAATGAGTTAGTAGGAATAAGTAAGTATGTGACATTGGGCCGTACAGATTGAGTGCAACGAAGAGCCGCAGAGAGTATAGTGCACAATGTGATGAACATTCTGACTAAGGTCGACGTTTTCGATACACGGATATGACCAATTTTCTTATTAACTGACTGTCAAAATAAATGAGGGACTGAATACCTAACTCAGAGGTAACTCCTTCGCACTCTGCACTAAGTTTTTCGAGAATTTTATGGAACCTGAAAATTCATCACCGTTTTCGTAAGAACCCCCACTTGTGTCCGTATTCTGAGTGAGGTTAATAACACCATTACTTTAAAATACAATTACTCGAGTGTAGACATTTCCGGGTGAAGTAATATATAACTTACATAAACGCGGATTAAATTAAAAAGCTAATATGCCTTATTAAGTTTAATGATTACTATTTTGTAATATAACATTAATATTTTTAATCATTAATATAGTAATTATTGAAATATTTTACGTTGTGCTTTTTCAAAAAGTGATAGAATAATATTTTAAACATAAACACTGACATTGTAAAGATATACACTTAAATTTTAAGGTTCTGTAAATAAATGGGAGTGGGGTCAATACCAACACACAAACTTCTGGTTTCGTAAATGTTTAAGGAACGGAAGTATGACGTAATCCGGAAATTGTGTGTAAAAATAAAGGGCAAGATTTGAGGGTACTAGATGTGTTTATATGTAATTCAGTGCATTGCATGTGGTAGAAGATTTCATAAAAATTAGGCTGAAAATGATAAAAGAAAAGTTAAACTAGATTATCTCGCCCCAAAGGGCAAAGTAAAATAATAGATATTAATGAGAGGTTTTATGTATTTATTGTTTTTGAGATCAGGGACAAATGGCGGCCTATTTTGAAAAGAACAATGAAGGGTTTTCTTTTCTGAAAATCGAGGGACAAATGGCGGTCTATTTTGAAAAGAACAATGAAGGTTTTTCTTTTCTGAAAACCGAGGAACAAATGGCGGTCTATTTTGAAAAGAACAATGAAGGTTTTTCTTTTCTGAAAACCGA
>Ga0123355_10013769_pt1 | contig 12602 bp, 12 predicted proteins | sample TergutEmb28metaG_3_FD_89872 | JGI IMG/M metagenome (GOLD analysis project Ga0123355, IMG submission 89872) | Embiratermes neotenicus P1 segment gut microbial communities from Petit-Saut dam, French Guiana - Emb289 P1 | ecosystem: Host-associated > Arthropoda: Insects > Digestive system > Gut ...
CAGAACTCAACCGCAGATTCCTTGAACTCACTCGTGTAACTTTTTCTTCGTTTCCTCATGATTTACTCTCCTTCGGTTATCATGAGCTTAACTTTGTGTCCACTCAATCGGGGGAAGTTCAATTTTTTCTAATTTTTTTAATTCTTTAAAAACATAAGGGAGGGGGTAAAATAAAACGCCGAAAAAAACGCCGCCGCACGCCGGGGCGCATGGCAGGTAGCGGGGCGCGGCTAAGAATGGGCCGGGGTGAAGTCCAGCAATGTTTTAAGGGCGGTATCGGCATCGGGGAGGCTGGACATAACCTCTTCCAGATTTCGCCTGTTGTAGTATTCGACTTGCTCCTGTGAAACATGCCCGGTCAAAGGCTGTAGCTCTTTGGCTGACAGTTCGCGCCGCATACGGGAGACGTAGGTATACCGCAAGGAATGGGGGACTAGCTTGCGCCCGTCCGGTATCAGCGCGGTTTTCTTTGCGAAGCGGCCCTGCTGGATTGCTCCCGTTTTTATCAACGTTGCCCTTGTATGGGCAATCCCGGCTTTTATCAATGCCCGGATAAAAACATTATGCGCCAGTTCGTCCCGAATGGGCCGCCCATCATTGGTAAAGATGTAGTCCTCCGGCCCCAAGGCGGCATCGCCAAGAAAGCCCGAAAGCTGGTCTAGCGTATAATCCGGGATCCACACGGCGCGGAATTTCGGTTTTTCTTGGCTTCCTTTTTTGTTGTATTGCGTCCGCAAGCCGTCCTTTTTGCAGAACCCGTCAACAATCAACAATTTTTTCTCGAAAACGATCTGTTTGTACCTCACGGCTCTGGCCTCCCCCAGCCGGAGCCCTGCGGAAAGGATTAACAGGGGAAAAAAGGAAAAATTTTTTATCGGGGAAGTTATCGGGCTTGAATAGGGCCGCAAGCTCCCCGCTGGTAAAAATATCCGCTTTTTTGACATTAAGCGCAAAGGCGGGAAAAGACGGCGCGGGTACTTTGCAACCGTGCCTCGGAGCCTCCTCAAAAATTTCTTTGAAGATAGCAATGTAACGGTTTTTCCACGAGCCTGACCGGGGAACCGTGAAAAGGTGGTTTATAACTTCGTCCGCCTCAACGCTTTTTATGGTGCGATCCCCCCAATCGGCGATAATACGCTCGGCGTAATTCCGGGATTCTTTTAGGGTTTCTATTTTGGTTGTCTTACCAAGCTGGCGGCGGCGGTCAACATGGGCCGAGCCGGGGATATACATATCCTTGGCAATATCCCGTAGTAGGAGATCGGGGCTAGACGCGACGGGGCCGTCAAGCGGGGGAAGCGTCCTTATGTAGCTTTCGGCATCCGAGCGGTTTTGGCAACATGGACAAGCTTTTTTAATTTTTTTTCCGTTGCCGTCAATGTAGTAGTAATACCAGCGGTAAAATTTCCTCCCGCCAAGCGTTTTTTTGGGTTTTTTGAATACATGATAGGCAATTTTAGCCATCAAGGTTGACCTCCAGTTGACCTCGGCCCCCTGTTTGCCATTTTTCTTTGCGGGCCAAAATCCATAAGTCTATAAAATACAATGACTTACAAGGTCGAAAATATGGAGCTAAGGGGAATTGAACCCCTGACCTCTTGAATGCCATTCAAGCGCTCTAGCCAACTGAGCTACAGCCCCGGTAAATCACAAATCCAGTGTACAAAAAAGCGATATTTGCGTCAATAGGCTGCCGCGGATAGGACAGGGCCTCCGCACTTCCTAAACGCAACCCCCAAAGGCTTCCTCGATAAGCGGCCCCGCTTCCAATGCGTCATAAAGAGTTCCCGCTTCGACAGGGTTTCCCCTCAGCACCGGGTGGGGCGGGGTAAAAAGAACGCAGCAGTCCTGATACGGAAGAATCGAGGTTTCGTACGTGCCGATGTCCTGCGCTATAGCGATGATTTCTTCCTTGTTCATACCGATAAGGGGCCTGAGTACCGGCAGCGTTATCCGGCTTTGGGTGCAGGAAATATTTTCTATCGTTTGGCTTGCCACTTGGGAAAGGCTTTCCCCGCTTATAAGGCATTTGTCCCCCCGGCCTAGGGCCAGCTTTTCGGCGCAGTCCATCATCGCCATTCTAAGCAGTATTGTCCGCCACGACACCGGGGCCCGTTCTTTTATCCTTGTCTGAATCGCCGTAAAGCTAACCGGAAAAAGGCGCAAACCCGGCGCGTAACGGCCCACAATCCCGGCAAGCAGCTCGGCCTTTTCCTGCGCTTTTTCCGATGTGTACGGATAGGCGTGAAAATACACGGCATCCAGAGCCATGCCCCGGCTCGCCATCATGTAACCGGCCACCGGGGAGTCGATGCCGCCGGAAAGGAGAAGGAGGCCCCGGCCCGCAGTCCCCACCGGAAGGCCCCGCCTTCCCCGGCGGCTGTTTCCAAAAATGTACGCTTTCTCCCTGATTTCCACTTCGATAACGCCGCCGGGTTTGTGAACATCAACCCTAAGGCCGGGAAATTCCCTTGTTACAGCTTCCCCGGCCATGCACCGGATTTGATAGGAGTCAAGGGGGAAACTCTTGTCGGTTCTGCGGGCTTCTATCTTGAACGTCCGTATCCCGCTTTCGTATAACCGCCTGCCCTCTTCCACGCAGGCGGCGGTTACAGCTTGGGGGGTTTTGTTGGCGATTCTGGTTTTGGCCCAGCCAGCGATTCCCATAAGGCGGCCCAGAGCGTCCTCGGTCTTGGCTTGAGCGCTTTCGGGGCAGTGCACAAAAAAGCGCCCGTCCCTCATGTCGATGCTGGCACCGGAGCCCTTCAACAGGCTCGCCAGATTTTTCCGCAGAGCGGTTTCAAACAGCCTCCGGTTGCCCCCTTTAAGGGTAAGTTCGCCCAGTTTAAGCAGGTATGTTGTTGTCATAACGATACAAGCGCCTTTTCAATGCCCGATACAAGGGCGTCCATGCAGGTGGTATCCGTAGACCAGCCTTGGGAGATTCTGAATCCCTCAAGCTGGGCGGACTGGTCAAGGCCCATCGCGGCTAACACGGGCCGTTGTTTGGAGGCGGCGGAGCAGGCGGCCCCGGTAGAGATCGCCACGCCAAGGCTGTCAAGGACACGCGCCATGACTTCGCCGGGTACGCCCCTGGCCCTTGCTTGAAGTATCCAGGGTGAAAAACGCCCGTCGCCGGCTTTTCTGTCCGCGGGAATACAGCTTACGCGGTCTATTTTTTTCAGCCGGGCTAAGAGGTACTGTAAGCGCGCCCCGGCTTTTTCCTCTTCAAGCCGTACCGTGGCGGGGCTGGCGCGGCGTTCAAGGACGCTGGCAAGGGCAAGCGCTCCCTGAACGTTTTCGGTTCCGGGCCTGACGCCCCGTTCCTGCCCGCCGCCGGAATACAGGGGTTGAAGGGGTTTTCTTAGGTAAAGAAGCCCGATGCCGCGGGGGCCCCCCAGCTTGTGGGCGCTGAACGAGGCGGAGTCGATGTCCCACGCCGGGATGTCAACGGGAACCTTGCCCAATGCCTGAACAAGGTCACTGTGAAAGTGTACGGGACGGCCCGTTTCCGCCCCGCGCGATCGCAGCAGGGAACCAAGGGCGGCAATATCCATGCGCGCGCCGGTTTCGTTGTTTACTCCCATCACGGCGACAAGGCGGGTGTCCGGGTACTTTTCCAGCGCGCGGGAAAGCGATGCTTCGCTGACCCTGCCGTCCGTTTCAACGCCGATGGCGCTTGCCGGAACATGAAGCTTTTCCAGCGCGTGGCAGTTTTCCCGCACGGAGGGATGCTCGGCGGCAGAGTAAAGAAGCCGGCCTTTCCCGGCCCGGCGCAAAAGGGAGTACAGCGCAAGGGCGTTGGATTCGGTTCCCCCGGACGTAAAGTAAAGGGTTTCCGGCGGGACTCCCAAAACCAGGGCGCAGCGGGCGCGGGCGCTGTCCAAGGCTTCCCTGGCACGCCGGCCTTCCGCGTGAAGCGAGGACGGGTTCCCGTATACGGCCTCGTCCGGGCTTGCGGTATCGGGCACGGCGGCGGCGGCCCAGTCCAAGTATGTTCGCGCCCTTGCCTGAAGGCCGGCGGCATTTTCTTTCATGGGAGTATCATAGAAAAGTTCAGCGAGGCTGGCAAGGGCGGGACACAGCGCAACATACGACTAACGCTCTGCCGCCCCGCCAAGCCATCTTTTATTAACAAGTTATCCACAGCGCAATCAGAGCCATGCCGGCGGGATTTTCTGAAACATTACTAAAAAAATATGCTATTTCGGCTAACACCCGCGTTTTTCCCCTTGGGCAGACACCGTAACTCGTTACAGCATAACGAGTTACGAAGAATACGCCAACCCCTTCAAAACACAAAAAATCCCAATGTATGGAAACTGATACACCCCACAAATTGTTACGGGAGTTTCAACAGGTTATCCACAAATCAGGTTTTATCCTCCAAGGCTCCCATTTTCTTTTTAAGGTCGTCAAGCAAAAGGTCGGCGGAAGAGCCGGAGCGTTCCAATTCAGCGAAACGTTTGTCCAGGCTCGTGTTGCTGCTTAAATCCTCAAGCTCCTTTGCCGCCTCCGCTTGGGCTTCCATCTGGTCTACCTTTTGGGCCATCCGGTCAAAAGCGTCAAAAGCGCTCCGGTTTCCGCTGACGCTGGATATGGTGTTCTGGATTTTCTGCTGGGCTTCGGCCCGCTTCGCTCTGGCAATAAGAAGGTTTTTCTTCCGCTGGGCTTCTTCTATCTTGTTCTGGAGTTCCCTAAGGGAATCTTTGAGCTTTTCTACCGAATCTTTCTGGGCTTCCCACTGCTTGCGGTACTCCGCCCCAGCGCCGTCGTACTCCTGCTTGCGGAGCAGGGCTTCTCTGGCAAGGTCGTCCTGCCCGGCCCGTACCGCCAGCATAGCCTTTTTTTCCCATTCCTGAGCTTGGGACTCCTGATTCGCCACTTCCCGTTCCAGCTTTTTCTCGTCCGCAATCGCCAAGGCCACGGCCCGTTTGGATTCCAGCAACTGCCCCTGCATATCAATAATAAGCTGGTTCAGCATCTTTTCGGGCTTCTCTGCCTTGCTTATAAGGTCGTTGACATTGGAAGAAATCAGCGTTTTAAGTCTTGAAAAAATGCTCATAATTATTTTTCCCTATAAACAGATAAAATTGGATAATGCTGAGTCAGGGCAAGGCTAATGGCGTCCAGAGCCGCCCGGAATTCGGAATAATCCATAGTTTCGTATTCCAGCGTATTGATGATTACGACCTTTTCCCCGTCCAAACCGTACGCACCGTGAATCATGTCGCCGGCATTCAGTTCCAGCAGCTTGGTAAAGAACTCCTCCCGCTTTTCACGGGGAGCGTTCATCACCTGCACCTCGATAATAACCAAGGGATCGTCGTACATTACCGCTACGCCTTCAAGATCATGCTCGGCATCATCCAGAAGCCAGAAATTGGGGTCTACCTCCCGGTAACTGTACTTAAGATCAATTAAATACTGCTCTATCTTGTTTTCAGCCATACTCTCCCCTTCACCCGTCAATTACTTCCAGCCGCTAGCCAAGAAAGACCTGGCTGGTATTGTCAATAGCAAGAATCGTTTTACATTCCGAACACCGGAACCGGCCCGGTTTCAGCGCCTTAAGTTTTTTGGAACAGATAGGGCAAGCGAAAATCTTTGGAAAAGCGGCGATCGCCTCCACGGCGGTACTGTTTTGGAAGTAATTGATGGAATCGTCCAGACTATTCTTGATATTGAAAAACTGAGAGAACCCAAGAAGCTGGAAAACTTCGTATACCTTGGGCTGAATTTCAAGAAGCACCAAGTCCCCGCCCCGGGGTTTTACCGCTTTAAGAAAGGCGGTAAACGAGCCAATTCCGGTGGAGGAAACATAGTTAAGCCCCCCGCACTGGAACACCAGCCGGATAAACCCCGATTCAATGGCCCTTTGAACCCTTTTCTGGAAATAATTGGAGTTATACGTGTCAATATACCCGGTAAGATAGAGAACAAGGCATCCTTCCACCTCTTTAACCTTTTGAAGTTTGATTTTGAGGCTATCATCTTTTTCGTCATCAAATCCATTAATAATATCGTTGTTTATCATGACGCTTCCTTAATTACAATACCTCATCATACTACACTGGAGGGCCTTTTGTCAAATCCACTACGGCGCAATCCCCTGATTAACTGGCAAGCTCCCCCACCCCCGCCCCCTCGGCATGATATCTTTCCCGGAAATGCCGATATAGAAAGTAGCATGAAAGCTCTAAGCGTAGTTTACGGAGGCCGCCTTGCCCCCGAAGCGTTTGAAAAAATGCCCGGCACTGGACAAAGCCCGTTCTCTCTGGCTTTGGCGGCGGCGGGCCGGTTTGCCGGGGCCGAAAAGACCGTGCTCCTGTGCCTTGACGGACAGAACCACGACCTTCCCCCCGGCGTTCAGGCCGTGCGCCGGCCCTCGTGGACAATAAAAAGCCTGTTGGAAGAAATTGCCCGGCTCGGCGCGGGCTTCGACCTTGTTTACTTTGCGTGGGCCGACTGCCCCCTGCTCGACCCGGAACTCGCCGGGGCCTTGGCCCAGCGGCACATCCGCTACGCCGCCGAGTATTCCTACGCCGACGGCTGGCCATACGGGTTCGCCCCCGAACTCCTCGCTCCGGGAACGGCGGGCATTCTCTCCAGCATCCTGACCGGCGACGGGCCTGTCCAGCGGGACAGCCTTTTTGGCGTTATCCAAAAGGACATTAACGCATTCGACCTTGAAACCGAGATTTCCCCCGTTGACCTAAGGCATTACAGACTTAGCCTCGCGGCGGACTCCAAACGGAACAGCCTTTTACTGTCCCGCTTTATGGAAGCCGGCTTTACATCCGCCTCGCAAGCGGAAACGTGTATCAGGGAGCGGCCCGAACTGCTGCGTACCCTGCCGGCGTTCTTTAACATCCAGATTTCCGCCGTCTGCACCCAAGCCTGTTCGTTGTGCCCTTGGCCCATATATGGAGCGAAAGGGGACACACCCGTTACCGGACGGCAGGAGTTTATGCGCAAAGACGCCTTTGCCGTCCTTCTTGAAAAAATCGAAGAATTTGCCGGGGATGCCGTTATAAGCGTTTCCCTTTGGGGCGAACCGGCCCTTCATCCCGAAAAAATGGAACTTATCGAACTGGTACTTGCCCGGCCCGCTCTTTCACTCTTGATAGAAACATCGGGCATTGGCTGGAAGAACGATGAACTACAAGCCCTTGCCGCCGCCGCGTCCGGGGCAGCGCCGAGAAAAAACCACCAGCCGCCCCTTTCGTGGATCGTTTCGCTTGACGCTTACAGCCCCGAACGCTACCGGGAAATCCGGGGGCCGGGCTTTGCGGAGGCCCGCGCCTGCGCCAAAACGCTGTTCGAGCTTTTCCCCCGCGACACATACGTTCAGGCCCTGCGTGTTTCCGGCTTCGAGGACGACATCGAAAACTTCTACCGCTCGTGGAAGGGAGAAGACCTGCCCCGGCAGGCGCTTGAGGCGGGGAGAAAGGACGGGGAACACATCATCATCCAGAAGTACGATGATTTTGCCGGAGCCCTTCCCAAATTGCAGGCATCCGATCTTTCCCCGGTTAAGCGCCGCCCCTGCTGGCACATTCAACGGGACATGAACATACTTCTTGACGGAACCGTGCCCTGCTGCCGCGAGGATGTGGGCGCGATTAGGGGGGCCGGAGACAAGCCCGTCTGGGGGAACGCGCGTACCGGCGAGTTAGGCGCTATCTGGGAGAACGGGGCGGCTGTGTACCGGGAGCATTGCGATCTTCAGTACAAGGGAATCTGCGCTGGCTGTGATGAATACTATACCTACAACTTTTAACGGCAACCTGCCTTCCTATACCGCGGTCGGGGGCTCTGAACGCAAAGCCTCCACAGGTCTTTCGGCGGTGGTGCTGAACCGGGGGGGAAGGTATTCCCGCTACAGCTTTTTCGAAGAGCTGGAAAAAGCGGGCTTCGATTATATTATCTCGATGGAAGGCTCGTGCAGCCGCTACGACCTTGAAAACCTTTCTTCAGAATTTCCCTTTGTCCGCTTCATCCTGCTCAAAGAGCCCGTAAGCTGCGGGGAAAACATTAACATCGCCGCCGCCGAATTATCCAGCCCCCTGTTTTTTGTTCTGTGGAACGATGTGCGGCTGCTGCGGGGCGGCGGGGCGGGGCGCATGGCGGAGCGGCTGCTGCACTCTGGCGGGGCGCAGGCTCAAAGCGCCGGGGACGACAGCCAGTACAAACGGCTTTGCACGGTTCCCATGCTTCAGGACTGTAGGAGCGAAAGCATCCCCACGCTTATAACCCCGGCGCTCAGTTCCCCAAAAAAATCCGTAGCCTCTATCAAGACCGTTCCGTTTTTTCCTGTGGAAGAGGGTCTTCCCTCCCTATACCCCTTTGACGGCATCGGCATTTACGACAGGAATCGGTTTATACGGCTGGGCGGCTTTGACCCTTCCATACAGAGCTTTCACTGGCAGCTCATGGACTTCGGTTTTCGTTCACGGCTGTGGGGGGAAGAAATCGCATCGACCCAGTTGATAAAGCTCAGCTACGAAGGGGCAATCCCCCACGAGGACGGCACTGCCGAAAGCGGCTACAAGCGTTTTATCCTGAAAAACCTTGTTCCCGTGTTTCGCACGGATTACGCCCACATACCCCTGCGGCGCTTTCCGTGGTATTACCGGAACATGGGCAGCGATTTCTTCGCCGCGTGGGATGAGTTTTCCGCCGCCCGCCAGTGGGTAAAAACCAACCGTTACCGCTTTACATCCGCCGCCAGAACCATTGTCGAGCGCTGGGAAAGTCTTGATGTGTTAAGCGGCAGCCAAAAGGAACGGCAATGACGGCGCTGGTTTTGCAGGCCCGCCTCGATTCTAGCCGCCTTCCGGGAAAATCCCTGCTTCCCCTTGGCGGGCGTCCCCTGATTTTCCGTGTGATGCAGGCCCTGCAATCCCTTCCCTGCGACACAAGGATACTGGCCTGCCCGCAAGACTCAGCCGCCGCCTTCGAGCCACTTGCGCGGGAGGCGGGGTTTACCCTGATCGCCGGGCCCAAGGACGATGTGCTTGCCCGCTACTGCCTGGCCATGCGTCAGTGCGGGGCGCAAAGAATTATCCGGGCAACGGGGGATAATCCTTTCGTGTTTTTTGACGCCGCCCTTGCCCTGGACTGGGAAGCCGGGGAACTGGGGGCGGATTACGCCGGGTATAGCGGCCTTCCCCACGGGGCCGGCGTAGAGTCCATCGCAAGCCGCGCGCTGGAACTGGCGGAGCGCGAGGCTACCGGGGCGGAAGAGCGGGAACACGTGTGTCCCTATCTTTACCGCCGCCCCGAATTGTTCCGGCTTCACCGCCCGCTGGCCCCCCGCCGCTGGCAGAGCCCGCACATTAGCATTACCGTTGACACCCGCGAGGACTACGAGCGGGCGCAGGCTCTTTACGAGCGCTTGTCCTCCCTGCCCGAAGAAGAGCGGAACCTTGGGGAAAACGTCATTGCCGCCTATACAGCGCTCTTTGCCGGGGGCGGCGCGTGAGTTCCCCGGCGGCTCTGCTCGTTCCGGCCTGCGAGGAGGGCCGTGGCGGCGGACACCTAAGCCGCTGCCTTTTTCTTTTGCAGGCGCTTGAAGAACGGGGGCTGGAAACGTATCTGTGGCTCGCCGAGGCGCAAAAGGAAAGCGTATTCCTGCGGTTCCGGGATTTTTTTGAGCGTTCAAGCTTTTCGAAAGGCTTTCACGCCCGCCTCCTTTCCCGCGAAAGTGAGCTTTCCGTCCGACAGTGGGAGTTTATCATCCTTGACCGCTATAAAACCCCGCCGCAGGAGTTCGCCTTCTGGCGTGGTCTGGGGCCCCTTATCGGCATAGACGAGGGAGGCCCCCGCCGCAGCCGCTTTGATTTTCTCGTTGACCTCCTGCCGGCGCTGGAGGGGCCGGAGTCAAACGTGAGCGCGCCGGGCCTTCTTCCCCTGCCCCGCAACCGCCGCCCTCCGGGAGCGTCCCCGTCCAGCCCTTTGCGTGTGCTTGTCAGCTTCGGCGCTGAAGACGCCGCTGGGCTAGGGTTTCTGGCGGCGAAAAGCCTTGCCAAGAATCGACGGGCGTCCCCGCCGCCTGAAGTTACCTTCGTCGCCCCCGTCCGGGATTACGCGGCGGGAAAAAAGCCCCGGCTTTCAGGCGTTACGGTAACGGGAACGCAAGCCGGCCTGAAAGAACAGTTGGCCCACTACGATCTTTTTATCACGCATTTCGGCATTGGGGCGTTCGAGGCTGTCTACGCCCGCTTGCCGGTGCTGCTTGTTTCCCCTTCCGGCTATCACGAAAAATTAAGCCGTAACGCCGGATTTCTTTCACTAGGCATCGGCCCGCCCGCCGCCCGCCGCCTTGAAAACCTGTCCTTTAGCGGGAAGTTTCTAGCGGCCCTTTCCAGCCGGGGGGCCAGAATTGCCCGGCGCTTTGGCCTGGAGGGGGATCAGAGGGAGGACTTGGGCTCCTTTTTAGGCTCGCTTGCCCCGTGCGCTCCGGCGTTCTGCCCTGTCTGCGGGGAGCGGACTGCGCCCGCCCCGGTCTTGGCCCGCTTTCCCGAAGAGACCTACCACAGATGCAAGCACTGCCGCGCGATATACCTTAGCCGTCTTACGCCGCCCCCGGTTCAGTACGAAAAAGACTATTTTTTCGGCGCGTACAAAAAGCAGTACGGCAAAACGTATCTGGAAGATTTTCCCAATCTGGTTGAAATGGGCCGCCGCCGCCTGTCTCGTATTCAAAGGCTCCCTCACTTCCGCCGCTTGCGCGAGATCGGCAGTGAAACCCGGCCCCGTGTTTTTGACATTGGCTGCGCCTACGGCCCGTTTCTGGCGGCGGCGGCGGAACGCGGGTTTTCCCCCTGCGGCGTAGACCCCGTACAGGACGCGGTGCGGCACGTAACGGAGGAATTGGGGTTTCCCGCGTGGCAGGGCTTTTTCCCCACCGGGGCGAAGGCCGAAGACGGCCCCTTTGACGCGGTAACTATGTGGTATGTGCTGGAACACTTTCCCCAGCCGGAAAAGATACTCCGGGAGATTCACCGGATTCTTAAAGACGGCGGGGCGCTGGCGTTTTCAACGCCGTCCTTTTCCGGGGTTTCTGGCCGCAAACACCTGCGCTCCTTTCTGAAAGCCAGCCCGCCGGATCACTTTACGGTTTGGAGCCCCGGCATCTGCAAGAGGGTTCTGAAACGCTGCGGCTTTAGCCTGCGCGGCATCGTGGTTACCGGGCATCACCCCCAGCGCTTCCCGCTCTTTGGTCGTTTTTTGCGGCCCGGCGAAAAGGGCGCGCTGTACCGGACGCTGCTTCTCGCCAGCCGCCTTTTCCGCCTGGGCGACACGTTTGAGGTGTACGCAGTGAAGGTGAAGGTGAAGGTGAAAGCGAGGTGAGGTGTTTCGCTATTGTGGATAATGTTTAAGATTGACGATGTTTAGGGCAGGCTCAGCTATCAGAAAATATCCTGTGTCCGAAGGCCGGGCCAGGGGAGGTTTAAAAGACGGTCATCGTCTGTGAGAAGAATAGCGTCCAAGACAATGGAAGTAGCGGCAACAACGCAATCAGGCAGTTTGACTGATGTTGCGCGGCGGATTTCGATGGCCTTTTTCTCAATTGTTTCATCAAGGGGAACGACAATTAAGCCGCCCAGAAATTCCCGTATGTCCCGTTCCTCGTTGTGTTGCATATCCCGTTTTGCCAGCAGTTCCATTCTCACAATAACGCTGGTGAAAAGCCGTGCTTCATTAATGTTAAGGCCTATTGAGGTCAAGTCGTATTGCCTGTTAAATAATTTGACAATGGCGCAGGTGTCAAAGACAATGTTAGTCCCATTCATCGCGGATTGCCCTCTGATACGCTACACCGTCCCCGCCAAAAATATCCTTGTGTTTTCCAAAAAACCGGGAAATTGATTTTCGATTGGGATCGGCGGCTCGCTCTTTTGCCATTTGCAGGGCTTCCTCAAGGGTGCGGGGATCTCTCCCCGGCGTTGAAACATGGGCCGGAGAAAAAGCAAGGACAACAGTGCCTGTAGGCACTTCGCGGGGGACTTCAATTGTCAGCCGGCGGTTAGCCGGGATTTCCACGGTCTGCGTTATGGTCATAGGGTAAGTATAGCACGAAAATGAGAAGCGGACAATTAACCCCACCCCCCGCCGTGCGTGATGTGAGCATTCCCGCATAAAGCTCCGGCAGGGGAGGGTACACGGTTTAAGAAGCCGCCCAGGGAACCCGCTCCGGAGCCACGGTCTGGAGTTCCCCCGATTTTTTGGACACTGAATTAAGCCGCTAAATTATTTGTTAATGCTAAAGGTGTAGCATATCCGATTGCCGAATGTCTACGGCGTCTGTTGTAATACATTGTGGTTCACCAAGGAATTCATTGTAAATCGACCTGATTTGCGGATTATCGCAGCTCAGACGTATTTCATGACTGGCATCTCGTTGGTATACCGCGTTTGCGCGAAGTTGCAACAATCTGGGCGCATTCACACTACGAGCATCGATGGGTTGACCGCCGCCGCCAACGCAGCCTCCTGAACAAGACATGACCTCGACGAAATCAAATCTCCGCGAGCCGTTTCTTAGCGATTCTACGAACGGTCTAGCCTTGTCGATGCCGTGAACAACGGCTACG